>Ga0137407_10003184_pt1 | contig 10879 bp, 9 predicted proteins | sample CZOMad2_2_16fung_FD_108410 | JGI IMG/M metagenome (GOLD analysis project Ga0137407, IMG submission 108410) | Vadose zone soil fungal communities from Angelo Coast Range Reserve, California, USA - CZOMad2_2_16fungal (Illumina Assembly) | ecosystem: Environmental > Terrestrial > Soil > Vadose zone...
AACCGCCAAGGCCTAGAGCAAGGCACTCCGGCCAAAGTGGATCTCTATGTGATCAATGCCAGCAGCATGTGCGAGATCTGGTGTCAGCAGAAGAAGGTCCTCTCGATATCTTTTCAGTACTCTCACAATGCACAAGACATTTACCTCATGCTAACCTTGGCTAATGGCAGTGGTAAGCAATCGTCTACATCCTGTAAGGTCTTCTTTTCTAAAAACCATATACAGCTGCAACTGTCTCTGGCAGGGCTAAGTGGCTAATCAACGAGCTATTGTGACACATCTGAGGTTGTCACAAGAGAAGCAGACCATTGGAGATCTGGATGGCCTTGAACAAATATTTGCTTTGAAAATTATCTGAAGTAAGCAGTCCATAGTTAGGCATTGTGTAATGAGGAGAGCTGTGGTTAGATTCCAAGCCCATCTGATTCCTTTGACAAAAAGTCCAATTCCAATAGCTATTGGAACTATTGAGTTGCAAGTTTGCAGGGAAACGATTGCCTTGTGAATTAGCGGCTAGATAGTTCCATTAAAGGAATTGGATACGCTGGGGATCCAACAGGAGCTCTCCTCATTACAAAGCCCCCATACTCAGTGTTACCGCTACACCAAATTATGCGCCTTATCCCATTGTCAGATATCTTCAAGACAACACTGCCGTTCTTTCTGGGCAAGTCGGACAATGGGAGATGGTGCAGTAGTGGAGTACCAGAGTGCCATAGGCAAAAAAAACATGTTCTCAATACAAAGGCTGATAATTTCATTGATTGCAGAGGCATTGATAAACTACATATCAACAGCGACTATGCGCTGCACAATTTTCCACCCACATGCCTTGAGCTGCTCCCCAAGTGGTTTTTCATCCCATCCTAATTTAGCAGTCCACTCACCGTCACCATCTTTTAGATATGTCACTTTTTTGGCAGGGTGGAAGCCAAGAACCTGAAACTCGGGGCTTATGCCAAGAACCTCCATGTTGTGCCATACTACAATCTCCTTAATTGCAGTACCTCCCAACTGAGAAACAACGTTGAACTCTCTGTGGATGCTGGATTCCTTCAGATCATCCAAGAGATCAAGTGCGGCTAAATTGTTGCTGTGGACGACCTCCAGCTTTGTGACAAAGGGAATGCGTGCCATCCTGTTGCGCAAGTCAGAGATCATCCATAGAGGACGGCTCTCAACCGCACGGCCTCTAGTCTGTTCAAAAATGGGTTTTCAGGTGAGGAGCTAGAGGTTTGAGGCATGTTTAAAACTCACCTTGTTTCCGTCTACATCTACAGAAATCATTCGTACTGTGGTAAGGGAATGTGGATAGACAAAGCCAGGATGGGTCATGTGTTGGAAGCCACCATAACTCCCATCAGATATATCAAAAATGAGTTCTTGAAGTGACGACATCGTTGGGAGTTGTATGGAAAATTTGGGGCGGAAAATGGACATGTAAAAACCACCAGGCGGACTGGTTCCAACGTCGAAGGACAGATATAGCTTCTTAATCAGGCTGCTAGTGGCAGGTAGAAGCTCAACCCGGTTCGAGTTGAGGGTGTTGACGAGGGTGTTTCTACCTAGCGAATAGATGAAACCAATAGCTTGTTGAGGGTCTTTGATTTGCACCAGCTCGTACAAGCCTTGCATTGCCTGCCATGAAAGGAATTTTGACAGTGTGAGGAATTTCGGATTGCCTCTTACTGCAATTTTCACAATCAGGCCCTGAACTTCGAAAGGGAAATTTAGCCTGAGCGACTGATTGTCATCCAACCTATGTTTCATCAGACAACATCCAAACCGAGGTTAAAGTGGCGTTTCAAACCTTGAACCCCGTTTCAACATAACTGGTTTCTGATGCAACAGACTTTACCAATCTACGTCTCAACCCGAGAAATTGGCACGGCTGAAATCGAATGACGACTGAAGTTGGAAATGTCTAACCAAATCAGGACAAGAGGGGCTCGATCGCATCGCGCAGTATGCTTACCAGGTGCTAATATCTTCACCAGTGTCTTTCTGGAAACGATCTTGTGAATGGCAGTCGCTCCCCTCAAAGCAATTGCCGTGACAGAAGTTGGTAAGCTAGCCGTAGAAAAGACTCCATGAATGCCAGGCCGGTGGCTGTGACAGTGGAACTCCAAAGTTACTGTGGGAATTTCAGTATGTCGGGACTCTATACGGGAATTTATACTTGATAATGATATTTCACATATAGGATCACATATTAGTATTTATATGTTATGTACACATCTGAACAAAATGTGATCCGAATATACCACGTATAACTTATCAAACCCAAATATGTTTGTTGTTTACAACCGATTTCACATTACCCTCAAATCGCAGCTATGTCAATGAAAGGATGGGGGAATGGTATCTCTTCTTTGGAAACTTCCTTTCTCAATTTGTTCAAAGTCGCTGTTGCAAAGCCGCCGGATAAAACAAAAGGCTATACCAACAAGGGTAGTTCGCAGGCCCAATTGCCGGAGAGCGGCCCTTCCCTGCAGCAATTGCAACACCTAGATCTAAATCGTCTGTGTTTTGGGGAGACATAAAAAGACATTCAATGGGCAAGAGTCTAAAACATTATTAAGTATATATAACGATATACAGATCAAGACCTAAAATTACCACCCAACAGCCCATTTATCACAGACCATTTGCCGGTTCCTTGTGGAAGCATAGGCGTATGTCCACTGAATGCTATCCTGAGCTTTGCAGAGTAGCCCAAGTCCTCTTCAATCCCAGTCTCAAATAAACCTTCATCAGTCAAGTTGTTATAGGGAAACCCAACATGCCCACTGATTGATATCACTCTTGAAGTGATCCATGGTGTGAAGATGTTGTAAATTCAGTCAGGGAAGTATCGAGGGGATGACACATGCTGCAATCAATATGGCCCCAATGGACATAGCAACGCACAGACGGTGGTTGCAGCAGAATTCATCATTGTCATCGTTGTCATTTTGGGAAACGAATGCAGATCATGTCACTGTATAACGACAAGTTTAGTTAATTCGAATTGCTCAGCAGGAATAAGAAGCAAACCTTGTTGTGAAGTGGATGGATGTTAAAGGCATCCCTTTATACTTAGAACCTACAAGTTCTGATGAATTGGTTCTCAGAATGTTCTGAGAACGAATGCAGGCTCATCATCAAACTGCTTCCACACAATAGAATCACTACCAGCCATTCACCTGGTCCTTGGCCAATAGAAGGCAGTCAAACCTTCTTTCTTTTATGGAATTCTGACATGATTTGAGGGAGATACATGCAATATATAGAAATATGGCTTAAAAACAAAAATGGACGGTGCCCCTTGGGCTTCCCATATAGTTGTAACAGCCATCAATAAGACAATTTGGATTTGTCATTTCATTGCTAGGTAGCATTAGTACTAGCGGGTGACTTCGTCACCTCAGACCTTGCTTGGTGGGATTTTTTAAATTGACAAGTTTACAGACATAATAGGTTGTGATTTCACAGCCGTGTACTCAGTGTCTCCACGTGGTGGCACCCCGATCACATATAAATTTGGGTAATTTTAGCTGGGAGCATAGGAGGGGATACCGCGCAAATTTGACAATGACGATTTCATCCCCTTCCAGTTTATTTTCACACGATTGAGTTTCAAGGGCGGGGTCTGTCTCACATTACCCTTACAAGGAATATGATCTGCGCGCGGACATGCGGATTCATTACGATCCTTGCTCTTTGAGTTTTATGTATTTCATGAAGAGGCAAGGGTTATCTCCAGGGGCAATCTATCGGTCTGCAGACGAAAGTACGCCGTCATTAATGTTTATAAACGAGTAGATAACTGACAAGTCCGGACAGAGAATTACCGTCTAATGAATAGACGTCCTGTAATGCCTGCAAGCGGCACTCTAGTTCCACAGTGAAAAAAAAAATTATACAAGATAAATTTATGAATGCCTGTTAACGAGACGTTATCATGATACTAATGTACAGTATTTGTGAGAGCTATGTGGAATAGTATGAATATCTGTGTGCCGTTGAAGGCCAAGTTAAAACGGTGTATTTGATGTTTTGGAGCGTTCGTTTGGGCAACATCCTCGGTAGAATGTTGACAGTTAGAGAGACATCAATAAATGAAGCTAGGGAGGATTTCATTGACTTTCTCCTTTAGCATTCGCCACGAAATTCGTAGCGAAGAAAGGGGATTTACCAATTTGAAGGGAGGAAAGGAGAACTGCCTTATACGCGATCAACAGAAAATCGGCCGCACACATCAACACAAGTCTTTAAGTGTCACCTTCGCATAAACCCTGGAAAAAGTCGCACAGGTGCTCTATTTACAGACACGAGGACTTTTGCAAGAATCAAGCACATGGATACAACAGACAAATGATGTCCCGTTAAGAGAACCGATTGCAGCGATTCCACTCTCATTTATTTGGTACTATTTGTCCTGATGCCAGGATTGTGGCGTATTCCAAGACCTTGGCAAGCACCTAAGTAGCTGACGTCTTTGACCTCAGGAGTCCTCTGATCCCTAACCCACTTCATGTGCCAGGATTCTCCTAACCCTCTAACCCACTCCATACCAACCCTCTCTGACGTCAGTTCGACGCACAAATGAGAAAGTGCCAATGTCGATTCAACATGCTACATGAGCAGAAGGCTTAGGCAATAGAGGTGTTGTTGGACATCCTGGTCACACTTTGAGTGCAAGTACACCTAAGCCATTCTATGGCAAGGGAGGATGCCCGCCAGCTAGTCAACCCACAAACCCTTTGAGGGCTATGATAACCAAGCCATTCAGTGGCCTGGTGGTTGACCTGTGGAGCAACAGAGGGTGTTGTTGGACATCCTGGTTGCACTTTGAGTGCAAGTACACCTAAGCCATTCTATGGCAAGGGAGGATACCCACCAGCAAGTCAACCCACAAACCCTTTGAGGGCTGTGAACACCAAGCCATTCAGTGGCCTGGTGGTTGACCTGTGAAGCAACAGAGGGTGTTGTTGGGCATCCTTGTCGCACTTTGAGTGCAAGCACACCTACACCATTCTATGGCGAGGGAGGATGCCCGTGAGCAAGTCAACCCATGAACCCTTTGAGGGCTGTGATAACCAAGCCATTCAGTGGCCTGGTGGTTGACATGTGCTCAGACTGGTGATAGAAAGGGAAGGTTAAGTAGCCATGTCAGAGTTAGAACTTATCAGGTGACCGGCCCCAGGTTGCGAAAGTAAGGCAGGAAGCAACACCAAGCCATTCAGTGGCCAGGTGGTTGTGCTCAGACTAGTGACAGCAAGAAGGGAAAGTAGCCGCACAGAAGAGTAGAACTTAACTGGAGACTGGCCCTAGGTTATTGGTAGAAGTGTAGAAGAAGAAAAGACAACGATCGCGGTTACTTAAAAGCGAACAGTCACATGATTGAGTGATGACTCCCACGCTGGGCAGCTCCGTCATGCCAAGGGCGGTCCTAAAGACCGAATATGACCGAACATGACCGAGTTGACCGAATGAGGTCACGTGATGAACGCTTGCGTTTCCACAAGACGCATTCGCCAACATTTGAGGTTTTCAGAGGTCAGGACCACCCTGAATGATCTCATGCATTTTCCTTGGTTCATGGGGTTTTTTGAGGGCCATAGTATGCTTTTTGAGATCTCTTGCTTATTTCTCATTGTTTCTCAGTGCCACTGTCCCTCTACATCCTCAGAATCGATCAAAGAATAGTTTTTAGAGTGCTAATATATGTATGTACATAAAATAGTGCACTGGGCCGAGTATAAACAGCTGGCCTCTTGCATAAGACTAAAAAAAGCGAAATAAGGAGGGGGAGGAGGAAGAAGGTTGCAGCAGTTTGTATCTCGATTATCTCGATTGTAACCTACCAGAAAGCTCCAAGCACACAGTATATCCATATTTGGTCATAGCTGAAGCCAGATTAATGAAGCACAAAGTTTCAGTGTAATTAAAAGGTCAAAAAGTCGACCTGACTGGGGCCAAGAGGGACCACAAGGGCCTAATTTTAGCAAAAAACATGCAATATGCTGCTTATTTAGCTCTGGGATGAGGACATTCAATATAGGAATGAGCTGAGAACAGTGGTTTAACAATTGGGGATCAGGAATGGAGTGCCACAATGATTGCCTACTCTGGCCAAACTCTGGCCATTTGGACTGGCTAATAAAAACCGTCTCATTTCTCTTTCCCATTGACCTACTGTGCTTCCCTTCTCATCTGTAGCTCAGCTCAGCTTTGTTTTTCATCTGCTTCTCTACCTGTGTCTGCTCTAATAAATCAGTATATCTAGGGCTGTTTCATCAATATGCAACCAACCTTTCTTAGCTTTTTGCACTCCCACTCAGCCTCTGGCATCTGGTCCCAGGATTAGCAGCCTCATCAACTATGGTGACTGTTCTTGTCTTTACAAGAATTACTCTTCATCAAGCTTCCCCACATGCTGCATATTTGTGGATGCCTGCTTTCTACAAGTGGATGACTGCTCGTTAAGCTGCCCCACATGCTGCACCCTTGTGGATGCCCGTTTCGTCATCGCTTCGTCTAACTCCTAATATTCAGGTGTCCTTGCTTCGCCGCACGCATCGTCAGACTCCTACGGTTTGGGTGTCGCGGCTCAGCCAGGCCCTGGATGTGCTGCAGGTCGAAAAACCTCCCGTGGCTTGTGCCCAAATATAATTAACTTATCGGTATCATTTCTCTCTCCCTCTCTTTCTTACTCTGTGCGATCGGAGAGCAAAGAAACCGCAAAGACTTTTACTTCTGACAGCACATGCAAAGGAAGAACTAAGCCTTAGGACTTTGCGATCAGCGGGGTTTAAAATGTTTTACCGAATGCGGAAGGTGGCGGCTTGCTCCGCAATACTCCCACAAGTATTCCTGTATCCGTAATTAAACATTAACGATGACCTCAGGGCTTCCCATGGCTGTTGGTATGCCTAGCCACCGGCGTTTCAAAGCATTCCCTTCACTAGATCATGCAGAAGGTGGGATGTTCACGGTCATCCTAGGTTTTGCTGAGCTGACGCGGTCCAATTCAGTAAGAGGCAGCGTTGACAATGACTCTGATCCAGACAATAGTACCTGGTACCACAATTTTGCTGTGGGTGATCTGTGAGTATGGATTTTTCTAACATTTGCCCTGGACTAAAGAAGTGGTGAGTAGAGTCTGCATATTTCCTCATCGAGGGGATACATCCTCCTTGACAGCAGAGAGTTATTGGTATGCTACTGTAGAGGACTTGCGTTCAGATCCAAAGAGAGGGAAGGTGAGCAGTTTGCGTTTCTTCCGCCTTCCGTCTGACTGACCTGACCTATTTTAGGTTTGGGCGATGGTTCGATGGTTCTGGTCCAAAGAAGACATGAAGGCTAAATGCAATCAAAGGTATAGTATATTATCTTTCTTTGCCACCATGGAACCTGCTGCCAACAAAAAACTGGGGCGAAGACTGGAGCCCTATTTGCAGGCTCTGGGACCTAGAGAATTGGTGCATTGTTCGGGAATGGATATTGTTGACCTGGAGACTTTTGAATGTGAGTCCAGATTGTTTTAGATGTCAGCATCAGGGATGCTAGTTTGTTATGCCTATAGCCCCTGCAGACATAATACACTTTGACGACAGCAAAGCAGAATTAGAGGCCATAGAGGGGGTTTATTATCGATGGACTTTGGATGACCGAGACAAAATGACGGTTAGCTGCCCTTGCAACCTATGTTCCTGGCTGACACCTTCTCAGAACATTAGCAAAGGTTGCAAGAAAAATTGCCACGGCCTCTACCGCCCCAATTATGATATTCAGCGTTATTGTACACAGTGCATCACTTGGTATCATATTGGATGTTGCACTGGCATGAAGGGCGCCTTGCCAACACTGCAACAAGTCCTGGGAGAGGATCAATCGCCACCGTTGGAAGAGAAGGGTCGTCGGTTGTTGATGGTCCCAATTGAAAGGGGAGGATTATTTGGATTGGTAGGTAACGGACAGATCCAGCTAGCTATTCGGCAGACCTGGTGGAGAAAAAAAGAAGTATGGGAAGAAGTAGACTTGGTCTATCAGGAGTTGGTTGAGAAGACTATCTTTTCCTACGTGCTCTGCCCCTTGTGCTTCAGACCCATATGAAGAAATTGGCTGAATGCAAACAGCTTGTCAGGCAGATGGGCTACTACAGTCCTGGCTAGATTTACTAGGTGTAGCTGTGACCTGTTTCTTATCCAGGGAGCCAGTCTGCTAACCCAACCTGCCCACCGAACAAAACACTGGATTTCACAGATAGTGTTGGCACACCATTGTCATCACTTCTATCATCACCCTGATCCCTTCTTGGCACTCCTTGGAGCAGTTCCTTTGGTCTGCATAAGGAATTAATGTTTGGGTTAAAATGCAGCCCAATTTCTTCTGCCAGAAGGGCACTGGGTCAAAAGCTAACCTAGTTGATATTCGGGGAAAAAACAGACCCACAGTGTTTAACGCCATTTATATGGTACTTTGCAGGTTCTGCAAACCCTAAACACTTCCCCTCACTGCCCTGTTCTTTTGCACTGGCTGTCTTTGCAGTCACTTCATCATGTGAAGCGGCGCATACCATCTTGTTGGATTGGCGTTTGGTGCGAACAAGAGTGTCCTGTAAAAAGAAGAGAAGGTTGGTGGACCAGTGTCATCATAACGTAGTGCACGGACACACATCATCTGACCCCATTCCCTTGGTTGCACCTTTATAAAATCCAATACATACTCACCATTGTTTCATTCTCCCTTCTGTCTTCTGTCTGCTCCCCACAATCATGGGGGGGCAGTCAGGATGTAATTTGATAACCAGGGCAGCTCACAAATGATACTGGAGTTCAGGTAGATTCAGGCGTTTGCTCTGGTTTTGCCTGCTATTTTACTGACCTTCTCCACCACTGAGGCCACTCCTCCTGACTGCATATAGATCTGTGGGCCTTGGAGCTCAGATGATTTAGGTATATGACTGTCACTTGGATTTGTATTTCCTGGTGTCCTTAAAGAAGTTATGCCAATTTACATACCCATCCTTCACTCCCTTTCAAGTCACCAGTGATTTTTTCTTCCCACATGTAACCAACAAGAAGCTAAGATTTGATAGTGTGGGAATACCCATTCACCAAGACAGGGTCAACTACGCATGCTAGAGAGAATCTGAGGCAGAAGGAAACCCACCAGCAAAAGTGCTGGTGAACCAATCTGGTTCCTTATCTTTCAAAGTGTCCAGTGATTGGGCTGGAGAAAAGAAGACTGTGGAAATTCTTCCTGGAGTGATACCCTCTCCTCCATCTTCTGGCTGGGAAGGCTCCCAAGGGCCCACTGCATGATAAAGGTCCCCAGCCAGCCAAATGACCACATCCCCAGGGCGATATCTAACTCTTCTCAGAGAATGATCTCAAGATGATTGTTTGGAAACAACTCACCTGAGCTTGACCTTTAGGTCAGTTAAATATAAGTCACCCCCTACATAATAGCCAACATTGAAAGCGCCAGCTGGCCGACAGGTTTTGTCCAAATTATCGCGATGAGGAAGAACCTGAAGTTTATGAACTATGGCCCTACCCAACCATGGCCCAGGATCGTCCGTGACAAATCTTCCTGCTGCGAAGGCAGTTCGATATTCCTCATACTCCTCTGGAAATGATACTTTAAACATGTGGCCCATATGTGTGACTGCTGGCTCTGTAGCTTTGTAATAATAACTGAGGGCTAGGGCGGCGGAAGAGCTACGAAACAGATCGGAAGATGGAACCATACGATGCTTTGATTTTTTTTTCCCATCAACCATTGAAAAACTGGCCAAGGCTGCAGCAAACTAACCTTGGCTTTTGTTCTCCCTTGAGCATACCAGGCATTGACCAAATGGGTGACCCCAGTCCTCTCTGAGCCCTCCACATAACATATACCTTCTCTGACATGATGGTCGTCGGCACTATCGTCGGCTCTAACGTCATACAGCAGAACATTATCCTCTGGGTGACGAACGTCCCTCTCGTTAACGCGGGGATGGAGCTTGGAGTGAAGGAATTGCGTGGCCTCCAGAACACGCTTAACTTGCCTTTCCTAGGTGTTCGGTCAGCATAAAACAGAATAATTATATATAGCTTTAACCTGGGGTACATTACCTTAAGACCGTGTCTAATAGTGGGTAAGCCTGTACTCTTCGCCTCCAAAATGTCATCCTCAGTCCTTCCAGCAGCTGCACTGGGCCCTGGGTTATAAGGAATAGGACCCTGTATTGATGACCATAAGCCAAATGGCTGAGAAAGAAAACAGCCGCGCACTTGAACCACTTTGCTTTCAGGCCCCCTAATATGGGTTGAGAAAACTGCCAGCACGAGCTTACCCCGGCTGTCCTCCCACCTTCCAGAGCAGGCATCTGCTTTCCAGTCAACCATTTCCTCCATTACCCTTTGAGAATCTAGCTTAGCAGCTTCTGTGTTCTTTGGTCTGGCTGCAAGCTTTTCAATGTCGACTTGAAGAGAAAACCTAGGAGAATATTTGCTCCAGTTATCCACGCTCTGCTCCAGCCCTGTCTGCCATCTGCGTCGCTCTGCTTCCTTGGATCTCCGGTCATCTTCAGAACGTTTGGCAGCTGGTGTCAAGGATTTGACTCGAGGTGCCGGGACTGAGGGGAGCTTAGGTTTCTTGGCTTTTTTCTTTTGCACGCTGTTGTTAATGGGAGCCATGAGAGATGATGCCAAACATTTACTCGATCAGGCTCAGGTTTGTTTGTCCTTGATTCTACCTTCTTTGGGCGCCACCAGTTGAAACACCTGGTAATCCCACGATACCTTAGTAATATCTAGGGTTAGTGCGGTTGATGTAACGCTAGAGATTTGTAGTTTGCGTACAAAATCAGAAGTATACCGTTACACCCTACGAATACCTCTGG
>Ga0137407_10003188_pt1 | contig 10875 bp, 9 predicted proteins | sample CZOMad2_2_16fung_FD_108410 | JGI IMG/M metagenome (GOLD analysis project Ga0137407, IMG submission 108410) | Vadose zone soil fungal communities from Angelo Coast Range Reserve, California, USA - CZOMad2_2_16fungal (Illumina Assembly) | ecosystem: Environmental > Terrestrial > Soil > Vadose zone...
GGTCTCGCCCACTCGATGAGCGTGGGGTGGATCAGCGCGCGGTGGCCGCCCAACACCGTGTACAAGAGCATGCCCCTGGCGGAGTTCTTCCAGACCACGGCCACGATCAATACGGGAAATTCCGGCGGCCCCATGTTCAACATGGCGGGCGAGGTCATCGGCATCGTCAGCCACAACATCTCGAAGTCCGGCGGAAGCGAGGGGCTGGGCTTCGTGGTGACCATCAACACGGCCAAGAAGCTGCTCCTCGAGCACAAGTCTTTCTGGAGCGGCCTCGACGGCACCATGCTCACGGGCGACCTCGCGGCCATCTTCAACCTCCCGGAGCCCGCGGGCTTCCTCGTCAAGACCGTCGCCCAGGGCTCGTCGGGGTGGGACATGGGCCTGCTGGGGGGGGACAAAATCGCGACCATCGGGGGGCAGCAGATCGCCGTAGGCGGCGACGTCATCCTCGCCGTGGACGATATGCCCGTGGGCTCGGACGACAACATCGAAAAGATCCGGAACCGGCTCGCCGCGGAGCCCGCGGGAACCCCATTCAAGATGAAGGTGCTGCGCGCGGGCAAGATCGTCGTGCTCGTCGGCAAGACCCAGTAGCCGAGTGGGCGTCCCCCCTGAGCGACATTTCGTGACGTGCCGTTTGACTCACCACGACACCGTGTGGGATCATAACCCCGCGTCATGAAAGTCCATTTCACCACTCTCGGCTGCCCCAAGAACCAGGTCGACTCCGAGCTGATGCTGGGTATGCTGGCCCGGTCCGGCCACGAAATCACCGACGTGGCGGAGACGGCCGACTGTCTCGTCGTCAACACCTGCGCCTTCATCGACCGGGCCCGCGAGGAATCGGTGCAGACCATTCTCGAGCTGGCCCGAGTCAAGGAGACGGGGCGAGCACGGGCGCTCATCGTGACGGGCTGTCTCACCCAGCGCTACGGCGGCGAAATCCTGAGCGAGATCCCCGAAGTCACGGCCATTCTCGGCACCTCCGAGCTCGACAAGATCGTGGCCCTCGTCAATCAGGCCGAGGGCAGGCAGGACTGGGTCACGAGCGCGCCGCCCGGCTATCTGTACGACGCGACCACGCCGCGCCTTCTCACCGCGCGCGTGCCGTACGCCTACGTGAAGATCGCCGAGGGCTGCGATATGGGCTGCACCTTCTGCGCGATCCCCCAGTTCCGCGGGGCGCACCGGAGCCGGCCGCTCGAGGACATCGTGGCCGAGGTCGAAGGGCTGGCGCGCCAGGGCATCCAGGAGGCGATTCTCGTCTCCCAGGACACTCTCGCCTACGGCCGTGAGCTCTCCGGCAATGGCGACATCGGCGACCTGCTCCTCGCCCTCTCCGACACGCGCATGCCGTGGATCCGGCCCATGTATCTCCATCCGGCCCACGTGAGCGATCGGCTCGTCGACAAGTGGGCGCGCGCCCGCGTGGTGCCCTACCTCGACATGCCGGTGCAGCACGGCGACGACGGGATCCTGCGCGCCATGCGTCGCGCGGTGACGGCGCGCCGCATGAAGGACATCGTCGCGCAGTTCCGCGGCGCCATCCCGGGGCTTACCATTCGCACCACGGTGCTCGTGGGCTTCCCCGGCGAGACGGAGGCCGCCTTCGACAATCTCCTCGCCTTCGTCGAGGACGCCGCCTTCGACCGCTTGGGCGTATTCACCTACTCCGTGGAAGAAGGCACGCCCGCCGCCACCATGCCGGACCAGGTGCCCGCCGAGGTGATGGCAGAGCGCGCGCAGCACGTGCAGGAGCTTCAAGATCGTCTCGTGTGGCCGCGGCAGAAGGCGCTCTTCGGCACGCCACAGACCGTGCTCGTGGACGGCCCCAGCGAAGATCCCGCCTTCCCGTTCGAGGGGCGCACGGCGGGACAGGCGCCGGAAATCGACGGCGTGGTCTACCTCCGCAATCGCAAGCTCACGCCGGGACGCTTCGCCGACGTCCGCATCGTCGAAGTGGACGGTTACGAGCTCGTGGGGGAATAGGCGATCCGCGCCGCGGACCGCCTCGCCTTCGCAATCGCCAGCGGCGGGGGTGCCGGCTACTTCCCCGTTGCCCCGGGAACCGCGGGGAGCGCCGTGGCCGCGGTGGGGCTCTGGCTCATTCCGTTCTCCCGCCTCGGCTTCTTCGCCACGCTCGTGGGCGTGGTGGTGGTGGGCGTGTGGGCCTCGCATCACGTGGAGCTCTTGCTCGGGCGCAAGGATCCCGGCCTCATCGTCATCGACGAGGTGGCGGGCATGATGGTGTCAGTGGCCCTGGTGCCCCGGAGCATTCCCGTCCTCATCTGCGCCTTCTTTCTCTTCCGGCTCTTCGATATCTGGAAGCCCTTTCCCGCTCGCGAGTCCCAGTCCCTGCACGGCGGCGCCGGGGTCATGGTGGACGATCTCATCGCGGGGGTGTACGCCCTCGTGCTGATCATGGGCGCGCGGCTCCTCTTCGGAGTGCCGCGGTGACTGCCGCCCACGTCCTGACCGTGGTCGATGCCGGCGCCGACGACCGGGCCGGCCGCGACGTGGCGCGCGCCCTCGCCGCCGAAGGGGTGCTCGTGGTCTCGCGTCAAGTCGTGGATCCGAGCGAGGCGGCCCTCGAGGCGGCGCTGCGCGGAGCGCTCGGGACCCGGGGGCTGACTGTCGTGCTGTCCAAGCCTGGCGGATCGGAGGGTGAGCTGGTGCCGCGCGTCGTCGGTCGCCTCACCGGCGCCCGGCTCGTCCTCAATGAGCGGCGCTTGGCCTTGATCGAAGCCTCGTTCTCCCAGCGCGGCCTGGCCATGCCGCGGCGGCTCGACCGGCTCGCCCTCCTGCCGCGCGGAGCCGAGCTTCTCGCCGCGGCGCCCGAAGCCTCCCACGGCTGGACGCTGGCGGGAAAGCACAGCTCGCTCGTGGTGCTTCCCGTGGACGCTCCGGACCTGGCCAAGCTGACGGGTGAGGTTCTCAAATCGTTGCCCGGTCTGGCGAGCGGGGAAGGGCGGGTGTTGCGCGTGCTCTTGACCACCGGGCTCTCGGCCGCCGACGCCGAGGACCGGCTCGGCGCGTGGCTTGGGAAGGAGGGTGATGTCACCGTCTCCTGTGCGCCCGTCGGGGCCGACATCCACGTCCGGCTCCTCGCGCGCGGGGCCACGCGGGCGCTCGCGGCGGCCGCCCTCCAGCCTGTCGAAGCCGACGTGCGCGGGGCCCTCGGCGTGGACTGCTACGGGCAGGACGACGAGCTTCTCGAAGCGGTGGTAGGGCGGCTCCTCCTCCGGCGTGGATGGACGGTCTCCGTGGCCGAGTCGTGCACGGGCGGGCTTCTCGGCAACCGGCTGACCAATATCGCGGGGTCCTCGCGCTATATCGAGCGTGGCGTCATCGTCTACTCGAATCGCGCCAAGGAAGAGCTCCTCGGCGTGCCCGAGCCTCTCCTGCGCGCTCACGGCGCGGTGAGCGAGCCGGTGGCCCGCGCCATGGCCGAAGGCGTCTGCCGCATCTCGAGCTCGCCCTGCGGCCTGGCGGTGACGGGCATCGCCGGCCCCGACGGGGGCAGCGCGGAGAAGCCGGTAGGCACGGTCTATATCGGCTGCGCGACCCCCGAAAGCATCGAGGTGCGCCGCTGCCGCTTCGATGGTGATCGTGTGGCCATCAAGTGGCAATCGTCTCAGACGGCGCTCGACATGCTGCGCCGTCGGCTTGAGGGCTGATGCTGCGCGCCTTCGTCGCTCTGTCCCTCGGCGACCAGTCCAGGAAGGCCGTGTCGGCGCAGATCAATCGCCTGCGCCCCCTCTCCAAGGCCGTCACGTGGACGCTGCCCGGCAGTCTGCACCTCACCCTCCGCTTCCTCGGCGACCAGACGGAGGAACAGCTGTGCGAGGTGATGCTGGCCCTCCAGGAAGCAGCCGAAGGCGTGTCCGGCTTCACCATGGGACTCAGAGGCCTGGGAGCGTTTCCCGGCCTCGAGCACCCGCGCACCATCTGGGTCGGCGTCGCCGCCGGCGCGTCTGAGGTGAGGGAGCTCCAGGCCCGCGTGAGCGAGGCGCTCGAACGGCGCGGCACTCCGGCCGAGCCTCGGCCCTGGCAGGCGCATGTCACAATCGGTCGCGTCCCCGTCCAGAAGCGTTGGCGACGTGAAGGCATGGCGGACATACGCTCCGGTTTGATCCGGGGCAGCGCCACCACCTTCGGCAGCACGCACGTCACCTCGATCGAGCTCATGCGCAGCGATCTTCGTCCCTCAGGCGCCCGCTATACCGCCATTGCCTCCGTGCCCCTGGTCTCGGAGTGACGCCGCCGGCCGGCGTGTCGCGTATCCCTTCTTGGACATTGACATGCTGCGAGAGCGCGTCAGGATGTGGGTCGTGGACGCGTTGTTTGACTTTGGGGCTCGGGCCCTTCTACAATGATGAAACTGCTTGTCGAATCGGGCGTTTTCGCGCCTCGGAGGAGAATCCATGGCTGAAGTAGCAAAGAGCGATCGACGGCAGGCCCTTGACCTCGCCATTGCCTCCATAGACCGGCAGTTCGGCAAGGGCGCCATCATGCGCCTGGGCCAGGGCGGCGTGATGGATGAGATTGCCACCATCCCGACGGGCGCGCTGTCCCTCGACGTCGCCCTCGGCATCGGCGGCATCCCGCGCGGTCGCGTGACCGAGATCTATGGCCCGGAGTCCTCGGGCAAGACGACGCTGGCGCTCCACGTCATCGCGGAAGCCCAGCACATGGGCGGCACCGCCGCCTTCATCGATGCCGAGCACGCCCTCGACCCGATCTACGCCAAGAACCTCGGCGTCAACACGGACGAGCTGCTCATCTCCCAGCCCGACACGGGCGAGCAGGCCCTCGAAATCGCCGAGACCCTCGTGCGCTCGAATGCCGTGGACGTCATCGTCATCGATTCCGTGGCAGCGCTCGTGCCCCGCGCGGAGCTCGACGGCGATATGGGCGACTCTCTGCCGGGCCTGCAGGCCCGGCTCATGTCGCAGGCCCTCCGGAAGCTGACGGCCGCCATCTCCCGCTCCGGCGGTGCGGTCATCTTCATCAACCAGATCCGCGAGAAGATCGGCGTCATGTTTGGGTCGCCCGAGACCACCACGGGCGGTCGCGCGCTGAAGTTCTACTCGACCATTCGCCTCGACATTCGCCGGCAGGAGACGATCAAGAACGGCACCGAGGCCATCGGGTCGCATACCAAAGTCAAGGTGGTGAAGAACAAGCTCTCGCCGCCCTTCCGCGAGGCCGAGTTCGACGTGATCTACGGCGAGGGCATCTCGAAGGAAGGCTCGGTCCTCGATGCGGCCGTCGAGCAGAACCTGGTGGAGAAGTCTGGCACCTGGCACACCTACAAGACGGAGCGCATCGGGCAAGGCCGTGAGAATGCCAAGAAGTACCTCAAGGACAATCCCAAGGTCCTCGCGGACCTCGAAACCAGAGTGCGCGCGGCGCTCGGCCTCAAGCCGTCCGGCGCTGCCCCCGTGCCGGCGGAGCCTCAGAAGGCCGCCAAGTAGGAGCCACGAGTGGACCTTCTTCAGCTTCTCACCGAGTGCGTGAAACGCAGCGCCTCCGACCTGCACCTCAAATCCGGCTCGCGCCCCATCCTGCGCGTGCACGGCCATCTCGAGACGCAGGACGACCTGCCGCCGATCACGCGCGACTTCATGCGCAAGACGGCCATGAACATGCTGGGGGAGCTCCGCTACAACGGTCTCATGGAAGGCGAGGAGATGGACCTCGGCCACACCGCGCCCGGCATCGGGCGCTTTCGTATCAACCTGTTCCTGTGCCAGGGCGATGTGCGCGCCGTGCTTCGCCACATTCCCGAGCACATCCCGGCTTTCGAGGACCTGCATCTGCCCAAGGTGCTGGAGCGGCTCTGCCAGGAGCGGCGCGGCCTCATCCTCGTCACGGGCATCACCGGCTCCGGCAAGTCCACCACGCTCGCCGCCATGCTCGACTACATGAACCGGACCCGCAACGACCATATCGTCACCATCGAGGATCCGGTCGAGTTCGTCCATGAAGACAAGAAGTGCGTCATCAGCCAGCGCGAGATCGGCCAGGACTCGACCAGCTTCGCCCAGGCCCTGCGCGCCGCCCTTCGCCAGGACCCGGACATCATCCTGGTCGGTGAGATGCGCGACGCCGAGACCATGGAGGTGGCGATCAACGCAGCGGAGACGGGCCATCTCGTGCTCTCGACCCTCCACACCCTGAACGCGACCGAGACCATCAACCGCATCATCTCGATCTTCCCGCCTCACCAGGAGGATCAGATCCGCGCCCAGCTCTCCGCGGTCATCCAGGGCGTGGTGTCCCAGCGCCTGGTCGTCCGCGCCGACGGCAAGGGGCGCGTGCCTGCGGTCGAGGTGATGATCATGACCGGGCTCGTGCGCGAGTCCATTCGCGAGAGGGCCAAGACGCCCCAGATCCCCACGGTCATCGCCGCGGGCCAGGCGCAGTACGGCATGCAGACCTTCGACCAGTCGTTGCTCGGCTTGTACCGCGAGGAGCTCGTGACCTATGAGACCGCGCGCGACGCGGCGACCAACCCCGACGACTTCGATCTCAAGGTCAAGGGTATTTTCTCCACGGGTGAGATGACCTGGGACTCGAGTAGCGGTGGCTTCGTGGGCGAGCCGGCCGCCCCCAAGCCGGGCGTCTTGGGCAAGCCATCGGCCATGGCCAAGCCTCCGGGCGTCGCCAAGCGGGCCTGAGACCGTGCCGCCGCGGGGCCGCCGCACGGCGCGCGGCCCCCGGGAAAGGCGGGAGCTGGATGCGAAGGCCGCCAAGCTGGCGGCCTTCGAGCTTTTGGCGCGCAAAGCCTGGAGCGCGCGAGAGCTGATCTCCCGCCTCAAGCGTCGGGGCGCCCCCGATGAAGTCGCGCGTACGGTGGTGGCCGAGCTGAGCACGCGCGGTTACGTGGACGACGTTTCCTTCGCGCGCTTCTGGGCCGAGTCGCGGGCCCGCGGCCGCCGCATCGGCAGTCGCCGCCTTCGCCAGGAGCTCCTCCAGAAGGGTATTCCGCGCGACTTGGCCGCCGCCGCCGTCGCCGCCGCCTTCGCCGAGGCCCCCGAGGCGGAGCGGTGCCTCGAGGCCGGTCGCCGCCGTCTGCCCGCACTGTTGCGCCGGGGCAGCGAGCGGGCCGCCCCGCGTCTCCGCGACTACCTCCTGCGCCGTGGCTACCCGCCGTCCCAGGTGATGCGGACGGTGGCTGCGCTCACGGGGGCTCGTCCCGACGGGCCCGACGAGACTCAATGACCCCCGGTATAATGGCCCCATGGCCATGACCGGATCCGAGCTCCGCCAGAGGTTTCTCGACTACTTCACGCGCCACGGGCATACCGTGGTGCGCTCGTCGCCCCTCGTGCCCGCCCAGGACCCCACCCTCCTCTTCACCAATGCGGGGATGGTGCAGTTCAAGAGCGTCTTCCTCGGCGAGGAGCAGCGCGACTACAAGCGCGCGGCCACCGCCCAGAAGTGCGTCCGGGCGGGGGGCAAGCACAATGATCTCGAGAACGTGGGGCGCACCGCGCGTCACCACACCTTCTTCGAGATGCTGGGCAACTTTTCCTTCGGCGACTACTTCAAGGACGAAGCGATCACCTTCGCTTGGGAATTCCTGACCACGGACCTGGCACTGCCCAAGGACCGGCTCAAGGCGACCGTCTTCACCGACGACGATGAGGCCTTCGAGCTGTGGAAGAAGCACGCGGGCCTGAGCGACGACCGGATCCTGCGCCTGGGCGAGGAGGACAATTTCTGGTCCATGGGCGACACCGGCCCCTGCGGGCCCTGCTCGGAGGTGCACTTCCACCAGGGCGACCATATCCCCTGCGCGGAGGAGCAGGCCGGCCGGAAGTGTCTCGGCCCCGCCTGCGAGTGCGACCGCTGGCTCGAGATCTGGAACCTCGTCTTCATGCAGTACAACCGTGACGCCTCCGGGAAGATGACGCCGCTGCCCAAGCCCTCCATCGACACGGGCATGGGGCTCGAGCGCATCGCGGCGGTGATTCAGGGGAAGAGCTCCAACTACGATACGGATCTCCTCCGTCCGCTCATCAGCCACGTCGAGCGCCTCGCCGGCAAGCGGTACGGGGCGGACGCCGAGCACGACGTCTCCATGCGGGTCATCGCCGATCACGCGCGGGCCGCCACGTTCCTCATCACCGACGGCGTGATGCCGTCGAACGAGTGGCGGGGCTACGTCCTGCGCCGGATCATGCGCCGGGCCATGCGCCACGGTCGCATGGTCGGCCTCGTGGAGCCCTTTCTCTGGGACGTCACGAAGACGGTGGTGGAGATCCTGGGCACCGCCTATCCCGAGATCGTGGAGGCGCAGGGGCGCGTGGCTGCCGCCGTCCAGCAGGAGGAGGAGCGTTTCGCGGCGACGCTCGACCTCGGCATGGCCAAGATCGACGAGTACATTCGGACGCACGGACGCAGCGTTCAGGTCGATGCGCCTGCCCGCGACCCTGTTCGGGCGGCGTCGGAGGCGAGGGGAGCCGTCGGTCCAGCCCCGACTTCGAAAGTTGTCGACGGTCAGTTTCTGTTCACGCTCTACGACACGCACGGATTTCCGACCGACCTCGCTACGGAGGTGTTCGAGGAGAAAGGCTGGACGGTTCCGAAGGAGGCCATGGAGAAGTACGACGCCGAGATGGAAGCGCAGCGCGCGCGCGCGAGAGCGGGCGCGTCGTTCGGCGGCGCGACCGACGGTGAGGGATCGGTGGAGATCTATCGCCAGCTCTCCGCGCAGCTGCCCAAGCCCGCGTTCCTCGGCTATACCGAGATGGCGACACCCGCGCGGATCCTCGCCCTCGTGGCCGGGGGACGCCGGCTCACCGAGGCGAGCCAGGGCCAGACGGTGGAGGTCATACTCGATCGCACTCCCGCCTATGCGGAGTCGGGTGGACAGATGGGGGACACGGGCGCCATCACCGGGCGCGACGGGCAGGGGACGATCGAGGACACGTACTATCGCGGCGGCCACTTGATCGTCCACCGCGTGCGCGTGATCCAGGGCCGCTTGCGCGAAAACCAGGAAGTGGCGGTCTCCGTCGAGTCGCGCCGGCGCCAGGGTCTCAAGCTCCACCATACGGGCACGCACCTGCTCCACGCCGCGCTCCGGAGGATTCTCGGCACCCACGTGGCCCAGGCCGGCTCCCTGGTTGCCCCGGATCACCTTCGCTTCGACTTCTCCCACGGCGCTTCCGTGAAGGACAGCGAGGTGGCGAAGGTCGAGGACCTCGTCAACGAGCATGTCCAGGCGAATATCGTCGTCACGCCCGCGGAGATGGATCTCAACGCCGCTCTCCAGAGCGGGGCCATGGCCCTCTTCGGTGAGAAGTACGGCGATCGCGTCCGCGTTATCCGCATCGGGGATTTCTCCACCGAGCTGTGCGGGGGCACCCATCTCGAGGCCACCGGCCAGATCGGCCTCTTCAAGGTCGTGGCCGAGGGCGCCGTGGCTGCGGGGGTGCGTCGCATCGAAGCGGTCACGGGTGAAGCCGCGCTCCGCCACGTGGGTCAGGAGGAGGCGGCCCTCCGCGAGTCGGCGGGTCTACTCAAGATTCCGCCCCTCGAGCTGCCGCAGCGCCTGCAGAAGCTCCTCGACGAGCAGAAGCAGCTCGAGAAGCAGCTCCGCGAGCTCGAGGCACGCGTGGCGAAAGGTCGCGCCCAGGAGCTGGCCGCTTCCGCGAAGGTGGTGGGCGGGGTGTCCGTACTGTCCGCGCGGCTCGATGGCCTCGACGCCGAGGGGCTGCGCTCGGTGATGGACACGCTGCGCGAGCGCATGAGCTCGGGCGTGATCGTCCTCGGATCCGCGATGGACGGGAAGGTCACCCTGATTGCCTCCGTCTCCAAGGACCTGACCAAGCGCATCCAGGCCGGCAAGCTCGTGCAGGAGACGGCGCCCCTCGTGGGCGGCAAAGGTGGCGGCCGCCCGGATCTGGCTCAAGGGGGCGGCCCCGACGCCTCGCGCCTCGACGAGGCTCTGGCCCGCGTGCCGGGCCTGATCGAGCGCTGGGGGGCGGTCTAGCGCCGCCGCGGGCGCCACGACCGGGAACATGGCAGACACGCGCGGGACGGTTCTCATCGTCGACGACGACCCCGTCAGCGTCGAAGTGCTCGGCGACTATCTCACCCGGAAGCAGTTGGCGGTCGTCCGCGCCCACACCCTCGACGAGGCCCTCGCCGAGCTCGAAAGTGAGCGGCCGGAGGCGGCGGTGGTCGGGGTCCGGGTCGGCGAGACCGGTGAGCTCGAGGTGATCAAGCGCATGCGCCAGGCGAACGTGCACGTGGCGTTGCTCGCTACCGCGGCGCCCGCGGACGTCCATCTGGCCACGGCGGCTCTCGGGCTGGGCGCTCTCGACTATCTCCTCAAGCCCATCGACTTCGACTACCTGAGCCGCGCCATCGAGAAGGCGCTGACGGCGGCGGCGCCCGTCGTGGACTTCGCCGACATGACTCCCGAGCCCACGGTGAGCTCGCCGCAGACGCTCCTGTACACGCTGGCCCTCGAGGTGTTCCGGGCTACGCGGCCTTTGTCGCCGGAGGCTCGGGCTTCGGTGGGGACCGCGCTGGAGCAGGGGGCGCTCCAGGCGATGCAGCGCGGAGTGAGCGGCGAGAAGGCCGAGGTCATCCGCGCCCTGAACCAGGTGCGCACGCTCATCCGCTTCTCGAGGGATCTGGGTGATCTCGATGCGGCGACGGCCACGCGTCTCGAAGACTTCATGGGGCGGGCGCGCCGGTCGGTGGGGCTCTCGTAGCGACGCCTCGCGCCACCCGTATCTGGCCATCCGGAGGACGCCTCGTGGATTCCGCTGTGCTCTTCGATTTCGGCGGCACGCTCGACGCGGACGGAGTGGCGTGGAAGGAGCGCTTCCACCGTCTCTTCGAGGCGGA
>Ga0137407_10003191_pt1 | contig 10870 bp, 11 predicted proteins | sample CZOMad2_2_16fung_FD_108410 | JGI IMG/M metagenome (GOLD analysis project Ga0137407, IMG submission 108410) | Vadose zone soil fungal communities from Angelo Coast Range Reserve, California, USA - CZOMad2_2_16fungal (Illumina Assembly) | ecosystem: Environmental > Terrestrial > Soil > Vadose...
ACCCGCCGCTCCCGCCTCCTCGACGCCGTCGGCTTCCGCCCCCAGCCCTAGCGGCGTGAGCGCGCACCACACCGCTATTGGCACCCCATACCCCATCCTGGAGCGTATGATTGCGGCAACCTGCACCTCCTAGGGTGCAGGTTGCCGCAATCAAGCAATGCTCAGCGGGGGGCGTCGCCCAGGCGGTACTGGTGGGTGAGCTCGTCGAGCTGCTGCTTGAGGTCGGCGTCGAGGGTGAGGTCGACGGCGGCCAGGCTGGCGTCGAGCTGGCCGGGGCGGCTGGCGCCGATGATAGGAGCCGTGATGGCCGGGTTGGCCAGCACCCAGGCGACCGCCATCGTGACCAGGCTGAGCCCGGCCTGCTTGGCTAGCTGACCGAGCTGATCCACGGTGTCGAACTCGGTGTCGTGCCAGTAGCGCTGCTGGTACATGCCGCCGGCGGTGCCGAGGGTGAACCGGGTGCCCTCGCCGGGCGGGGCCGAGCGCTCGTGCTTGCCGGACAGCAGGCCGCCGGCGATCGGGTTGTACGGGATGACCCCGACGCCGTCCTCGGCACAGAAGGGCAGCATCTCCCGCTCGATCTGGCGGAACAGCAGGTTGTAGCGCGGCTGCACGGAGTCGAAGCGGGCCAGCCCGAGCGTCTCGCTGCGGCCGGCCGCCCGCACGATCTGATAGGTCAGGAAGTTCGAGCAGCCGGTGTACCGCACCTTGCCCTGGTGCACCAGGTCGTCCAGCGCGCTCAGGGTCTCGTCGATCGGCGTGTTCTTGTCGTACCCGTGCAGCTGGTACAGGTCGATGTAGTCGGTCTGCAGCCGCCGCAGCGAGGCTTCCACGGCGGACATGATGTGCTTGCGGGAATTGCCGCCGTCGAACGGGGCCGGCCCGGTCGGGGCGAAGCACTTGGTGGCCACGATGAAGCGGTCGCGCTTGCCGCGCAGCCAGCGGCCGAGGATCTCCTCGGTGATGCCGCGGGTGCTCAGCTCCCCGCCCAGCGGGTAGGCGTCCGAGGTGTCCAGGAAGTCGATGCCGCCCTCGGCCGCGCGGTCGAGGATCGTGAACGCCGTGCTCTCGTCGGATTGCAGTCCGAACGTCATCGTCCCCAGGCACAGCCTGGAGACCTGAAGGCCGCTCCGGCCCAGTCTGGCATGATCCATACCGGTACGGTATCCCCCCGGCCAGGGGCCGGCTCCGGGGGGCCGCAGCGCCGGCCCGATGCGAGGAGTGGTACCGGTACACCTTCACAGCGCGCCGGTGACGTGCTCGGCTTTCCGCCGGCAGCCCGTGGCGGGCGAGGTCGGTGGGGCGGCTGGAGCTAGCTGGTGCCTTCCGGGCGGGCGGGGTCCTTGGCCAGGCCGGGGGAGGAGGCGGTCGTGCCGCCGATCCACTCGTCCTTCCAGGCCTGGTCGAACTGCTGCTCGTTGCAGCGCGGCTGGTAGATCGCGGTCAGCTCCCTGACGATCTGCTCCCGGTGGGCCCGGCCGCCGCCCGGTACCTCGTAGGTGCAGATGTAGACCCTGAACTTCGAGCCGGCCCGCTTGATCCAGCAGTGCGCGCGCGGGTGCTGGAACGGGAACCGCTCCTTGGCCAGGTCGTCGGAGTGCGCTGCGTAGATGACCGCGTACTTGTCCGGTTTGGCCTCTGGGTCCGGCTTGTAGGCGATGGCGTACACCGCCGCCGCGGCCGGGGGAGTCCAGCCGGCCAGCAGCCGCGGGCCCTCGAACGGGTACCCGGCCAGCGAGCCGAGCCTGATCATCCGGGGGCGTCCTCTTCTTCCTCGCTGATCGCGTCGGTCCGCACGACGGGCGCAGGCGGGAGCCCGGCCTGGGCGGCGGCCCGGGTGAACTCCCCGGTCGCCTTCTCGATCGCCGTCTCGCGGCTTTCCGCCTCCACGATCAGCTGCGCGCCGTACCGGCTGGAGCCGATCCCGCTGGCGATGCCGCCGCTCGCCGCGACCGCGTCCGCCAGCTCGACGACCTGCTCCCGGGTCAGCACCCGGTCGCCCTCGGCCTCGATCCCGACGCTCCACCTCATGACACGCTCCGCACTCGCACGCTTCTAGTTAAGCACCAGATGCCCGCCCGGGCGCGCGGGATAGCCGTGGAACGAGCCCTTAGGCGCGGCCTGGTGAGCTAGCCCCTGGCGTGGCCGACGTCCAGCCCATCCGGCTAGCTGAGGCCGGGCAGCAGCGCGGCGAACTTCTCCAGGCTGGCCAGGTCGTGCCCGGACAGCAGCAGGTCGACGTGCGGGGCGGCGACCATCATCCCCAGCGTGCTCGGCCGGAAGCCCGGGTCGTCGCCCTTGTGCGGGTTCAGCCAGACCAGCCGGTGGCACAGCCGGGACAGCCGCTCCATCGCCGTGGACAGCACCTCCGGGTCGCCCCGGTCGAGCCCGTCGGAGCAGATCACCACGATGCCGCCCCGGCACAGGCCGCGGCGGCCCCAGCCGCGGACGAAGGCGTCCAGGCTGTCCCCGATCCTGGTCCCGCCGTCCCAGTCGAACGCCGCCCGCGCGGCTCGTTCCAGGGCCTCGTCCGGGCGCCGGCACTCCATCGCCCCGGTCACCCGGGTCAGCCGGGTGCCGAAGCAGAAGACCTCGACCCGCCCGGCGGAGCGTTTCGCCGAGTGCGCGAACTGCAGCAGGCTGCGCGAGTAGTCGGCCATGGACCCGGAGATGTCCAGGATCAGCACCAGCGGCCGCAGCCGGACCTTCCGCCGCCGCCAGTACAACTGCGCGGGCTCACCGTGCATGCGCATGGACTCCCGTACCGTCCGGCGGGGATCGGGACGCGAGCCAGACGAACGGGCCGGCGCGGTGCGCCTGGTCCGGCGGCGCGGCGGGGTCAGCCGGATCCTGGCCATGATCCGGCGCAGCGCCGCGAGCTCATCGGGCGTGCAGACCGCGAACGACTTGCTCTTGAGCGCCTCCACGTCGGAAGCCATCCAGCCCAGCACGGCCTCGTCTTCGGAATCGGAGTCGCCCGGCTCGGTCGACGGGATGGCCAGCGCGCCTTGAGCCTCAGCCGACGCGCGCAGCATGAGGGTGAGCTCCGGATCCGGGCTGTCCTCGCCGAGGAAGAACCGGCGGAACACCTCGTCGTACCGGCGGATGTCGTCGTGCCTGGTCACCAGCGTGGCCCGCCCCGCCCAGTACAGGTCGACCAGGTCGGAAGGGTCCAGCTTGCTCACCGCCGAGCAGTAGACCAGCACGTCGCCCGAGCCGACCGCGAGCCCGGCCGCGCGCAGCTCCCCGGCGAACCGGACGAGCAAACCAGTGAAGGGGGTTGGGGAGGCGGGCGGGCGGTCGTCAGGCACCGGAGGTGATCTCCTCCAGGTTGTCGCGGACTACGTCCAGGTCGTCCCGGTCCTTGACCACGGCGCCGAGGGTGTCGAGCGCGGCGCCGGCCCGCAGGTCGGTCTCGCCGAGGAAATCGAGGGTCCGCGCCCAGTCGATGGTCTCCGCGACCCCCGGCGGCTTGGCCAGGTCGAGCTCGCGGATCCGGTGTACCGCCGCGACCACCTTGCGGGCCAGCGCGGCGGGCACGCCTGGCTCACGGATCAGGACGATCTCCACTTCGCGCTCGGCCGCCGGGTAGCCGATCCAGTGGTAGAGGCAGCGCCGTTTGAGCGCGTCGTGCAGCTCGCGGGTCCGGTTGGAGGTGAGGACCACCAGCGGCGGGCTCTGCGCCCGGATCGTGCCGACCTCGGGGATGCTGATCTGGAAGTCCGACAGCACCTCGAGCAGGAAGGCCTCGAACTCGTCGTCGGCCCGGTCGATCTCGTCGATCAGCAGCACCGCCTGGTCGCCAGCCCGGACCGCCTCGAGCAGCGGCCGTTCCAGCAGGAACTTCGGGCCGAACAGCTTGTCAACCGCGTCGGAACCGGCCAGCTGGTGCTCGGACAGGGCCCGGATATGCAGCATCTGCCGCGCGTAGTCCCACTCGTACAGCGCCTGGTTGGTGTCGATGCCCTCGTAACACTGCAGCCGGATCAGCTTGCGGCCGAACGCCGCCGCCATCACCTTGGCGACCTCGGTCTTGCCCACCCCGACCTCGCCCTCGAGCAGGATCGGCCGGTTCAGCGACAGCGCGACGAACAGCGCGGTCGCCAGCCCTCGGTCGGCCAGGTAGCCGCCTTGCCGCAGCGTCCCGGTCAGCTCGGCGACGGTGCCCGCACCTTCCATCCGCTAGGACTCGGGGCCGAGGATCAGGTCCCGTACGCTGCCCGCGCCGCGGTTCAGCTTGCCCTCGCGGGCCAGCTGGGTCCGCCAGGCGAGCCGCAGGTCGCCGTCGGTTTCCTCGGCCAGGCCGTCGAAGCCGACGTCGGCCATCCGCTTGCAGGCCTTGGTGGGGCCGCAGTCTTCGTCGACATTCTCGGCGGTCTGTCCCTGGGCGCTCCATACCCCGCGGAGCACCTCGAGCGCTTCTTCGGTGTTACCGCTCAACGCTGACACCCTCCTTCGTCTCATTCCGAGAGTAGGCGCCGGCCGTGGCCGAGGCGACAGCAGATTAAGGCTTCTCTTATCCGGCCCATCGATGCCGAACGGGGCGGGGTGTCAGCCCGGGTCTTCCAGCGCGCCCCGCATGGGCTTGAGCTTCACCAGCGTCTCCGCGAACTCGGCCGCGGGCTCGGAGCCCGCCACGATGCCGCAGCCGGCGAACAGGCGCGCGGTGCGCCCGGAGAGCTGCGCGCTGCGGAGGGCGATGCCCCACTCGCCGTTCCCGTCGGCGTCGACCCAGCCCACCGGGCCGGCATACCGTTCCCGGTCCATGTGCTCGAGCTCGCGGATGAGCTCGAGCGCGGTGCCGGTCGGGGTGCCGCAGACGGCGGCCGGCGGGTGCACGGCCGCGGCCAGGGCCAGGGCGGATTTCGGCGCGGCCTGGCCGCCGTCGGCCTGGTTTTCGCCATCGGGCATGATGCCATGGACGCGCGTGCCGAGGTGCTGCAGGTTCGGGAACTTCAGCAGGGACGGGCGCGGGTCGACGTCCAGCGTCTGGCAGAGCGGCTCGAGCGCCTCGCGGATCGAGTCGACCGCGTAGGCGTGCTCCTCGTGGTTCTTGGCCGAGGCCAGCAGTTCCTGGCCGAGCGCGAGGTCCTCGGCCGGGTCGGCGCCGCGCGGCAGCGTGCCGCCGAGCACCAGCGCGCTCACCTCGCGGCCGTCCCGGCTGACGAGCAGTTCGGGGGTCGCGCCGACCATGCCGTCGCAGGCGAACGTGAAGCAGTCGGGGTAGCGCGGGGCCAGCCGCCGCAGCAGGACCCGCGCGTCGATGGGCTCGGCCGCGGTGGCGAACACGTCACGGGCCAGCACCACCTTGCGCAGGTTCCCCGCCTTGATCGCGGCGACCGCCTCGGCCACCGCCTGCTCCCAGCGTGGCCCGGGCAGGCTGCCCTCGCTCCACTGGAGATCGCCCGGCCCGGCCAGCGCGCCCTTCTCCGCCGGCCAGCGGGCCGGCGGGATCTCGCCCGGCTCGGTCACGGTGGTGAGCCAGGCCAGTCCGTGGCCGTCCCGGCCCAGGATCACCCGCGGGACGATCAGGACCGAGCCATCGGAAGACGCGTCGAAGGTGAAGGTGCCGAACGCGACCGGGCCCGAGCCTCGCACCCGGACCCGGTCGTCGACGTCGGCGTCGAACACCGAGCGGAGCCACTTTTCCCCGGCGGTGAACCTGTCCTCCCCGGCCGGCAGCGTGACCCTGACCGCCTCGCCCCAGCCGGCCAGGCCGGCTCCGTGATGCACCCAGGCGACCACGTCCGGCTGGGGGATGCGCTCGATCAGGTTCCCGGGGTCGGGGACGGTGACGGTGCGGACGAGCAGTCGTCCGGTCCCAAGGTGCCCGCGAGGCTCCTGACGGCTCAGCACCCGCGCTCTTTGTTTACGTGCTGGGCCATGTGAGTCCCGCGTGTCATCTGTGTCACCTGCTCATCCGCCACGAAGCCACATTCTAGGTGGCCTCCTTGACTGCCCTGCTTTCCGGGTTGGCCACGGCGGTATGCGGATTCGTAGCGTCGTGGGCATCCGGCCTGCCGGGACGCGCCAGCGCGCTCGGCCACCAGACATGGCGCCCGATATCCAGGGTGAGCGAAGTCACCAGCACCGACCGGACGATGATCGTGTCGAGCAGGACGCCCAGCGCGACCGTGAACCCTATCTCGGTGAACTCCACCAGCGGCAGCGTGCTCAGGCTGGCGAAGGTCCCCGCCAGCACCAGGCCCGCCGAGGTGATGACGCCGCCGGTCGCGGCCAGGCCGGTGAGGGCGCCACGCCGGGTGCCGGCCCTGATCGACTCCTCGCGGACCCGGGTCATCAGGAAGATGTTGTAGTCGATGCCCAGCGCCACCAGGAACACGAAGACGAACAGCGGCATCCCGGTGTCCGCGCCCGCGAACCCGAACACGTGCTTGAAGAACAGCGACGAGATGCCCAGCGCGGACCCGAACGACAAGACCACGGTGGCGATGAGCACGAGCGGCGCCACCAGCGCCCGCAACAGCAATCCCAGGATGACGAACACCACCACCAGGATCAGCGGGATGAGCAGGTTCCGGTCATGAGTGGCCGCGCTCTCGACGTCCTTGGTGATCGCGGTCCCGCCACCGACCTCGGCGTGAGCGCCCGGAATCGCGTGCACCGTGGTCCGGACCTTGTCCACCAGGGTGTAAGCCGCCGGGCTGTCCGGCGCCGGCGTCATCGTGGCCTGGAGGAAAGACCGGCTGTCCTTGGTCACCGGCTGAGTGACCGAGGCGATGCCGGGGGTGCCCGACAGCGCCGTCTTGACCTGGCCCGCGGTGGACGCGGTGGTGATGACCTGCACCGGTTCGCCCGACCCGGCCGGGAAGTACCTGGCCAGCACGTTCTGCGCCGCGATGGACGGCGGGGTGCCGCGGAACGCCTGGGCCGTGGTGAGCGTGCCGAACTTGAAGCCGATCATCCCGGCCGCGCCCGCGGCCAGCAGGATCGCGGTGACTACCCACACCATCCGGGGACGGCGGCTGATGCCCCGGCCGATCCGGGACCAGATCCCCCGGCTGGTCGGCTCGGGCGTCCCGAAACCCGGCCTGACCGGCCAGAAGACCCATCGGCCGCAGATCACCAGGACGGCGGGCAGCAGCGTGATCATGGCGAGCAGGCCCACCGCGATACCGACGGCTGCCACCGGACCGAGCCCGGAGATGTCGTTCGACTCGGCGGCGAGCAGGCAGAGCATGCCGGCCACGACGGTCAGGCCGCTGGCGATGATGGCGGGCCCCGCCCGGCGCAGCGCCACCGCCATCGCCTCGTGCCGGTCGGCGTGCCTGCGCAGTTCCTCCCGGTACCGCGCGATGAGCAGCAGCGCGTAGTCGGTGCTGGCGCCGATCACGAGCACCACGAGGATGCCCTCGCTCTGCCCGTTGACGGTCAGGCTGGCGTGCTGGGTCAGCAGGTAGATCACGGCCTGCGCCACGGTCAGCGCCACGCCCGCCGACAGGATCGGCAGCAACCACAGCACCGGGCTGCGGTAGGTGAGCAGCAGCAGCACGATCACCACGCCCAAGGTGGCGTACAGAAGGGTGGTGTCGATGCCCTTGAAGATCTTGATCTGGTCAGCCGCGCTGGCCGCCGGGCCGCCGACGTAGACGTTCAGTCCGGTGTTGTCCTTCGTCGCCTGGCCCTTGACCTTGGAGATAAAGCCGCTGATGTCGGAGTTGAAGCCGAGTTCCGAGCCGACGACTGTCTGGATGGCCTTATGGTCCTTTGAGACCACCGGCGGGGCGACCCGGCCGTTCACGGCGGGCAGCGAGGCGAAGTAACGCGCGTCCGCCGCCGCCTTCTGCATGTCCGCGGTGGTCACCCCGCTGTCGCGTACGTACACGACCAGCGCGGGGTTCAGGTTCTTGGACTGGAACAGGTTCTGCTCGTTGAGTTCCTGAGTTGACTCCGCCGACGACGGCAGGTATGCCGACGCGTCGTTCTTCTCCGCTCCCTGCAGCTTGCCGGCCAGGCCCCCGAGGGCCGCGACCACCAGGATCCAGAACACCACCACGATGTACTTGGTCCGGCGGCCGCACACGAACGCGATCAGGCCGCTGCCGCCTGATCGCGTCTGGTCCGCACCGGCTCCGGGGTCCCCCGACCCCGGAGCCGGTGACTTCCCCGTGTCCCGACCCGGCGCATTACGGGGCGCCCCCGTGGTCCCGCGTGCCACGTCGTCCTCCTCACGGCTTGAAAAATGTCTGATGATATGCTTAGGGAATACGATGTATCTCATGCTGTAGGCATGTCAAGTTATATCTCGAACTTTCCGCACTTTCCCGGCTTTTGCCGTTTTTCTGCGCTTCGCGCATCGTCCCGGCACCATCATCTCCGTGCCGCCCGGGCGGCGGATCGCCTGCCCGGCTACGTCCTGGTCGCTCACCGGCCGGCCTGCCCGGCCGGCCATCCGGCCTGCCCGGCATCCACCGTCCGGTGAGTTGACGCAACCATTCGGTTGCTATAGAGTAGCAACTGATCGGTTGCTATATACGGAGGACCACATGCCTTTTCCTGATCGCATCGAGCGGACCGTGGAACTCGCGCATCCCCCGAGCGCGGTGTGGGCCGCGATCACCACGGCCGAAGGGCTGGCCGCCTGGTTCGGCAACCAGGCCGGGATCGACCTGCGCCCCGGCGGGACCGCCTGGATGAAGTGGACCGACGGCGCCACCGCCGACATGCGCGTGGAACGGGTCGAGGAGCCGTCGGTATTCGGCTTCACCTGGCACATCTACGGGCTGCCGGAGGACGATCAGCGCCGTACCTACGTCGAGTTCACGCTCGAGGCCGTCGGCCCGGGCACGCGGCTGACCGTGACCGAGAGCGGGTTCGCGCAGCTGCCGGAGGACGCCTACCGCAAGGCATTCGACGGCAACAGCCAGGGCTGGGTGAGCGAGCTGGGTGAACTGGCCGCCTACCTCGATGCCGCCTGACGCCGAGGCGATCGCCGAGCAGGTCTTCACGGCCCTGGCCGACCCGAGCCGGCGCGACATCCTGGCCGCGCTGGCCTCGGGCGGCCCGGCCACGGCCACCGACCTGGCCGTCAGCCTGCCGATCACGCGGCAGGCCATCGCCAAGCACCTGGCCCTGCTGGCCGAGGCCGGCCTGGTGACGGCCGAGCCGGGGGAGCGTCGCCGGGTGCGCTACCGGCTGCGCTCCGCCCCGATGCAGGTAGCACAGCAGTTCCTGGCCGCGCTGGCGCGCGACTGGGACGGCCCGCTGAGCGCGCTGCAGGATCACCTCGACCGCAGCGCGCGCGAGCCACGACAGACACCTTCCGCGAATCCCGATGAAAGGCGGACACCATGATGAAGACCCCTCCGGTCGTGACGGCGGGCGAATGGGAGGCGGCGCGCCAGCGGCTTCTCGTGCAGGAGAAGGAGCTCACCCGGGCCAGGGATGCGCTGGCCGCGCAGCGCCGGCGGATGCCGTGGCTGGAGGTGGACAAGCCGTACGAGTTCGCCGGCCCCGGCGGCCCGGTCAGCCTGCTCGAGCTGTTCGGGGGCCGGCGTCAGCTGGTCATCTACCGCGCCTTCTTCGAGCCCGGCGTGGTCGGCTGGCCCGACCACGCCTGCCACGGCTGTTCGATGATGGCCGATCAGGTCGCCGACGTCGTCCACCTGAACGCCCGTGACACCACCTTCGTCTACGCCTCCCGCGCCCCGCAGCCGGATATCGCGCGGCTGAAGGAGCGGATGGGCTGGACGATGCCCTGGTACACCATTACCAGCGACTGGGACGCCGACTTCGGCGTGGACGAATGGCACGGGACGAACGCGTTCTTCCGCGACGGCGACCGGGTGTTCCGCACCTACTTCACCGACAACCGCGGCGACGAGGCCCTGGGGAGCACCTGGAGCTACCTCGACCTGACCGCGCTCGGGCGCCAGGAGGAGTGGGAGGACTCGCCCGCGGGCTATCCGCAGAGCGCGCCATACGACTGGTGGAACTGGCACGACGAATACGACCACCCCGAGCTGGCCCAGGGGCCGATGAAGCGCCGGGTCGCGGCCGAAGCCAGCGCGCGGGCCGAGCCGCCTGGCGGCTGCTGCTAGAGCAAGGTGAGCTGCTCCGGCGGCGCCAGGACGGGCGGGGGCGCCGGGACGGCCTGGGGGACCCGGGCGGGCCCGCGCGGCGGGGCACCCCGCCCGGAACCCGGGCGGGAGCGGCCGACGCCGTACCGCTCGGCCAGCTCGCGGACCTGGCCCGCGATGCGGTCCTGGTAGGCCTTCGGGGCGTAGGCGCCGCGCCCGTACAGGTCGAGGTACCGGCCGACGAGCCCGGGATGCCGGTCTCGCAGCCACGCGAAGAACCACTCGCGCGTACCCGGCCGCAGGTGCAGCACGATGGGCGAGACGTGCCGGGCGCCGGCCGCCGCCGCCTGCCGGACCGCGTCCTCGAGCTGGGCGGGGGAGTCGGACAGGTACGGCACCACCGGGCCCATGAGCACGCCGCAGCCAAGCCCGCGCTCGTTCAGCGCGGCGCACGCCTCGAGCCGCCGGGCCGGCGCCGGGGTGCCCGGCTCGATCGACCGCCACAGGTCCTTGTCGGTGAAGCCCGCCGACACGTTGAGCCCCACCTCGGTGACCTCGGCCGCCGCCGCCAGCAGGTCGATGTCCCTGAGGATCAGCGTGCCCTTGGTCAGTATCGAGAACGGGTTAGCGGCGTCGGTGAGCGCGCTGATAATGCCGGGCATCAGCTGGTAGCGGCCCTCGGCCCGCTGATAGCAGTCGACGTTCATGCCGACCGCGATGTGCTCGCCCGCCCAGCTCGGCGCGGCCATCTTCTTCCTGACCAGCTCGGGCGCGTTCACCTTGACCACGATCCGGGAGTCGAAGTCGGCGCCCGCGTCGAGGTCCAGGTA
>Ga0137407_10003195_pt1 | contig 10862 bp, 7 predicted proteins | sample CZOMad2_2_16fung_FD_108410 | JGI IMG/M metagenome (GOLD analysis project Ga0137407, IMG submission 108410) | Vadose zone soil fungal communities from Angelo Coast Range Reserve, California, USA - CZOMad2_2_16fungal (Illumina Assembly) | ecosystem: Environmental > Terrestrial > Soil > Vadose zone...
ACGCAACAGATCGACAGCAAGACTTTCGCCTATATGAAACATATCCGGCCGCGCCGCGCGCTGATTGTCGACGAGCAGAAGGGACTGGTGGGCACCTTCCCGCTGTTCATCCATGACGGCACCCGGCGCGGCGCTCCTGCAGATGCGCCTCCGGGCATGCTCCAAAACCTGGTCACGATGGAAACCTTCGGAATCCGCAGCGGGTTGATTCACGAAGTCGAAGTGTTTCCGTTCGTCACGCTACCTTATGGGCTCGGCAACGGCTGGACGCCGGGTTCGGGCCGCTGATCACAAAACATGCGAAAAGCACTTCTGACTTTGTCTTTCGCCGCTCTCGCTTGTGCTGCCGGCAGTGTTCGTCCTGCGGGCGCCGCGGAAGTGCGGCCCCGGATTCGCGCCGTCACGGCCTTCATCGAAATCGACCAGAACAACTACGCATCCCGAATTGAGGAAGCGCAAAAGTTCCTGGCATCCGCAAAGGATGCCCTGAACAAGGCGGGTTTTGAAGGAGCCGGCGGCCGCATCACCACACAGCCTTTCCCGCAGTACACCAAGGGCATGAAAGCCGAGGACGCCGTTGCCTTTGTGGGTAAGCTCCGCGAAGCGGCTTCGAAGGGACCGAGCGGTCTCAATATCGGCGCCGCCATGGTCCACGACAACGATGACACCGCGCCGGTTTCACTGCTGGTCGAAATCCTGTCGAAGGTCAGCGTCAATGCCAATCTGATTACGGCGGACGAGCAGGGTATTCACTGGAAAGCCATTCGACAGGCCGCGAAGGTCATCAAGCAACTCTCTGAGCGCAGCCCGCACGGCGACGCCAACTTCAACTTCGGCGCCATCGCAATGATGAAGCCTTACGGGCCGTACTACCCCGGTTCGTATCATCTTGGAAAAGGCCGTGCTTTTGCCATCGCGATGGAGGGGGCGGAAGTTGTCGGTGAGGTGTTTCGGCAGCATCAGGACCCCGTCGAAGCGGAGAAGCATTTATCCGAAGTGCTGACGAGCTACACGAAGCAAATTGAGTTGGTCGCAATGCAACTGGCCAGAGCGACGGGCTGGACCTACGAAGGGATCGACGCCACACCCGCGCCCATCGGGGACCGCTCGATCGCGACCGCGATTGAGTCGTTTATTGGTGCACCTTTCGGATCGCCGGGAACGGAAACCGCGTCGGGCATCATTACGCGGGCTGTGCAGGCTACGCCGGTGAAGCGTACGGGTTATTCGGGTCTGATGATCCCCGTGATGGAGGACAACGTACTGGCCAAACGCTGGGCGGAGGGCACGTTCACACTGGATTCGATCCTGGCGTACTCGGCAGTTTGTGCAGGCGGAGTGGACACCGTTCCACTGCCCGGCGATGTGACCGAAGATCAGATCGCACGGATCCTGGGTGATGTAGCGTGGCTCGCTTACCGATGGAATAAGCCGCTGGCCGCCCGTCTGCTGCCGGCGCCGGGCAAGCGCGCGGGCGAACAGACGGAGTTTACGGGCAGCGTCTTAACCCGGACAACGATTCAACCGTTGCCCGGCAGCAGGAAGAACTAGTCGCCGGTTGCGCCCGCAACCGCGCCGCCAGTCAACGCCTGAAATTCAGGATCGCCCAGATAGGCCGTACCGATCGTTTTGTAGATTTTCGCCATCGCCTTTGTCAGCTTTGTTTTCTTCTCGGGGTTCTTGACGGACGCGAGAATTATTGATGTGGCCATCGCAATGAGCAATTCTTCGTTCATATGGTCCTCCGGACAATGAATATCCAAATGTGGTCTTTTCGCCACCGATAGTTTCCACCACACCACAAAGTTTTGTCTCCGAAAAGTTGTGAAAACGGAGCGCCCGGTTGGAGTATCGTGCTGAATTAAGGGGGCCGCCCATGTCGACTAACAACTGGAACGAAGAGGGACAAGTGTGGTTGGAAGACCATGGACTGCTGGATGACGATCAGGTCGCCAGGTGCGCACGCGCGGACCAGGGCGAATCGTTCCGGTCGCCCGTTCCGACTCGAATGGTCTCGAACGGGGAGTATATGCCGGCTCCTCAGACCGAAAATCAAAAGAAGGTGGAAGCCCGCATTCAGGACCTCTCCGAAACCACCAGTAAGAAACTCGGCATCGATCGGCGGCGATTTCTTGCGGGCACGGGAGGCATGGCTGCGGCATTCCTCGCGATGAACGAAGTCTTCGGGCGCTTTTTCAGCGTCAGTCCCATTGAGATGTTCGAGCCCGAGGCTTACGCGCAGTCCGGCGCGCCGCGTGATCTTTTCGTTTTCGACGATCAGCTTCACATGGTTCGAGGCAGCGCGCCGAATCCCGGCGGTATGTTGCGTGCGGTGGCGCAGGGCTCAACATCCGGAGCCGGAACGAATCCCATGAATCCGCGAGGTCTTCGCGACGAGCGTGGCGACGTGTGGGGAGTTTGGAATCCAGCACTCGTCGGTCTGCCCAATGTCGCCGCGAATGCCCAGATCGTTCAGTTCATAAAGGATGTGTACCTCGACAGTCAGATCACCATCGGCCTCTTGAGCAACGTCACAGCATCCGTTGTAAACATGGGCCCGGACCAGAACCGGCCACCCCGAAATTACAAGGAAGCCATGACCGGAGAACTGCTGACGGCCGCACAGACCGCGGCCGCGCGAAATTTTGTGAACGAGATTTCCGGTTCCACACGGATGCTGGCTCACGGTCTTCTGTATGTCGGCAAAGGCAATCTTGCTTATATTCAGGAACAAATCGAGCAAAACAAACCCGACTCGTGGAAGGGTTATAACATCTCCAACGCCGCGAAGGTCGATAACGATCCAAACAGCTTGATGCGCCAGTGGCGCCACGACGACGAAGCGGTTGCTTATCCCACGTTCGAGCTGATCGAGAAGAATTATCAAAAACTGAAAGCCGCGAAACCGGGTTTCAACAACATCTGCGTTCACAAAGGCCTGGCGCCGGGACCGCCGGATCCGGAAAGAGGTCATCCGCGCGACCTGCCCAAAGCCGCAAAGGATTGGCCGAATCTGAACTTCATCACATATCACGCATGTATTCAGCCGGCGTTTTTCATGTACGACGCGCTGCGGGAGGTCAAGTCCGGCAAAATGCGTCAAGGCGTGCCGGACATCAGCTGGACAACGGAATATGCTACGCTCGTGGCGCCGTACAAGAACACCTATGCCGAGATCGGAACCACGTGGGCCTCGTCGATCGTGACATTCCCCACTGTTGCGGCGCACATCATGGGACAGCTCATGAAATTCATGGGGCCGGATCGGATCGTTTTTGGTTCGGACGCTGTCTGGTATGGCTCGCCTCAGTGGCAGATCGATGCGATGTGGCGGTTCCAGATTCCCGAGGATCTGCGGAAGAAGTATGGATACCCGGAAATGACTCCGGACGCCAGGCGAAAGATTCTCGGTCTGAACTCTGCGAAGCTGTATGGCATCAACACGACGCAGAACTTCAAACCGGTGCCGAAGGATTATGAGAAGCGCATGTCGAAGGAGTTGAAGACGATCATGGAGCTTCCCGGTTTCACGGCTGACAACATGTCGAAGTTCAGGGAACGTTACGTCGAGATCGGAGTGGAACGTGACAATGTTCGATATGGCTGGATACGCACGGCGCTTTGAGCGCGTAATTTGCGGCTTGTTTATCTTATTGGTCCTTCCATCTCTTACCTGGGCGCAACAGGACGGCGAGCAGGTGTTCAGCAAATCCTGCGCTACAGGATACTGTCACGGCCCGAAAGGCACCACGGGCGGCGCTCCCCGTCTTGCGGCGCGCGGATTCGACCGGGCGTTCATCACGAACACCGTCAGCCGTGGCGTGCCCGGTACGGCTATGCGGGGTTTTGCAGATACTTTGTCACGTTCCGAACTTGCCTCCGTTATCACATACGTCGCGAGCTTGAACGGAATCAGCAGTTCGACGGCGCCTGCCGCCAGTCCGATAGTGGTTTCCGGCGAAGCAGCACGCGGCCGTGAATTATTTTCGGACGCAGTGCGTGGCTTCGGACGATGCTCGACTTGTCACGAGGTGAATGGGATCGGCATTCCAGTCGCAGTGCCGATCGCGACAGTACCGGCCAACGTTCAGGCGCTGCGTGCGGTCGCGCCGAAAGTGTCCACCGCCACGCTGGATGGACAAACAATGCCCGCATTGGTCGTCAGCAATGCAATGCGCGCAGTGATTTTCTACGACCTGACGACGCCGCCTCCGGTGCTGCGGACAGCGGATCCTGCAGCCGTGAAATTGGTCGATGGCAGCTCCTGGCAGCATTCTTCCGTGATCGGCTCTTACAAGGATGATGAACTTGGAGCGATTCTGGCATATTTACGCGCGGTGCTGAACGCGGGCTAAAGCCCGCGACTACATTCAGGCCGGCACATTGATCCCGAAATGTAGTCGCGGGCTTTAGCCCGCGTTCCGAAAGGACAAAAATGAGTACACAACCAATGCAACCCGAACAGGCCACGTTTCTGCTGCATGCGGTCGCGCTGCCCTGGCTGAAGGTGGAACACCCGTTAACGCGCAAGGTGATTGAAGCCGTCCCGCTGGACAAAGGCGACTACCGCCCGAATTCAAACTCCCGGCCTGCATTTGAACTGGCCTGGCACATAGCTTCTGCCGAGAATCGATTTCTCGATGGGGTGGCATCAGGCGAATTCAATTATGGCGGAAGCACGCCACCGGAGACGGTACGGAATTCGGCAGATGTTGCAAAATGGTACGCGGAAACGTTCGAGAGAAATGTGGGCCGGCTCGAAAAGCTGTCTCCGGACCAGCTTGTGAAGATCATCGACTTTCGCGGCATCCGGCAACTTCCAGCGGTTGCCTATCTGATGTCCGGCATGGCCCACACGATTCACCATCGCGGGCAACTTTCCACGTACCTCCGTCCGATGGGCACGAAGGTTCCCTCGATTTACGGCATGAGCTACGACGATGCCCAGGCGCAAAAGAAATAAAGGTCGCGATTAACTATTCCTGGCGCAGTGCCACTAACGGGTCGAGCCGAGAGGCCCGCCGCGCCGGCAAATACGCGGCGATTGTCGCTGCAGCCAGGAGGAAAAGCACGGCGGATGCGATCGTCCACGGATCGGTGGGAGTCAGGCCGAACAGCAGGCTCGAAACTGCTCGACCCAGGATGAACGCGCCGGACAGGCCGGCAACGACGCCGGCGATAACCACGAGTCCCATTTCGCGCATCATCATGGTCACGACATTTTGAATCCGTGCGCCCAGTGCTATCCGGATTCCGATCTCGTGCGTACGCCCCGTCACGAAGTACGAAAGAATTCCATAGAGGCCAACGCAGCAGAGAAGAAGAGCCGTCAATCCAAAGAAGCTTGCGAGCTGCGCGATCAGGCGCTCTTGAGCGATGGTCGTATCCACTACCTCCTCCATGGTTCGAATGTTGGAAGAGCGGAAAGCGGGATCGAATTCCTTCAAGGCGGCTCCAATGACATTTACCAGAGCGGAGGGGTGCGTGGCCGTACGCAGTGAAAAACGAGTATTGAAGGCGATGAACTCCGTTGAAACCGGGATATAGAATTGGCACCGTCTTTCTTCTCTCAAGGTGCGGTATTTCACATCCTTCGCGATGCCGATAATCTCAGCCTCGCTGCCTCCGTAACGGAAATGCCTGCCGACGGGGTTTTCACTCCCGAAAAAATGCTTCGCCATCACTTCGTTGATAACCGCGACGGAAGACGACATATCCTGCTGACCGAAGCCGCGGCCGAGGGATACCGGGACACTCAATGTCTCAAAAAAGCGCGGCCCGGCAGATACGATCGCGCATTCCACATCTTCGTCAGGTTTGGGAATGTACCCATCTATCTGGACTTTCTGACTGTAGTTTTCGTCGCTGAGCAAACCGAACGTCGAGAAACTCGCGGACTGCACACCCGGAATCGCTTCGAGTCGCGACCGCATCTGCAGGTACAGACTCTTCCATTGAACCGGACTGCGGCCGGCGAATGGGCCTCCATCCAGACCGAAGAGAACAACATTTTGTTTTTGAAAGCCAGTATCGACGCTCTGCAAGTTCTGAAGAGTTTGGATAAAGAGACCGGCTCCAATGATCACGACAAGAGATAAAGCCACCTGGAAAGCGACCAGGAGTTTGTTGAGGACCAATCGAGATGTGAGTCCGCCGAACTGATCTTTGAGGCTGGGAGCGAGATCGAGCCGGGTTGCTCGCAATGCCGGAACCAGCCCGAATATAATCGCGCTCAGGACCGATACACCCGCCGTGAACGTCAGAATCCGAAGGTCCGGAGAGACGGTGAGTGTGTTGCCCGGATCCGCCGGCAGATACGTCAGCAGCATCCGGACGCCCGCATAAGCCAGGCCTGATCCAAGAATTGCACCAAAGAAAGCGAGACTCAGGCTTTCGGTGAACAACTGTCGAACCAACCGGAGCCGGCCGCTTCCAATCGCGAGACGCACGGCGAGCTCTTTGCGGCGTGCGGTGCCGCGAGCCAGCAGCAGGCCGGCCACGTTCGCGCACGCAATCAACAACACGGATCCGACGATCGCCATCAGGATGAGAAGCGGTTCGGTAAACTGCTGACGCAGCCTCGTCCAACCTGTGCTTCCCGACTGCACTTCAATCCTCTGAGCAAGAAACCGCTCCCGCTCGGTCCGTGTTACGCGCGAATCAAAGGCGGCTGCGCGTTCCTCGAGCGTCTGGCGATAGATGACTTCCACTTCAGCACCAGCCTGATCCAGAGTTGCGCCCGGCTTCAGCCGGGCCATCATTCGCACCAGTTGGACAGTCGGGTTCCTCAGTACAGGCGTGCCCGGAATCACCGGGTCTATATTGCTTAGCGGCAGCCACATGTCCGGATTACTGCCAATTTGAATACCAGAGAAAGTCTGCGGGGTCACACCAATGATGGTGAATGGACGGCCGCTGATTGTGATGTTTCTTCCTATAACCTGAGGATCCCCGGCGAACCGCCGCTGCCAGAAAGCGTGGCTGATGACGGTCACCGGCGGAGGATTATCGATGGTGTTGTCATCCAGGACGAACGTCCGGCCCAATATCATCTCAACGCCGAGCGTTGAGAAGAAACTGCCGGAGACTCTCTCCGCCCGCACAGTTTCGATATCGGCCCCTGCGGGCTCACCGCTGACTGTCATTCGCCCAGATCTGGCGCCCTGAGAAACGAAAATTCCGGAGAAGCTCCGCGTGCGATCTCGAATTTGTTCGAAGGCGGGAAACGAAAAACTCAAGTTGACGAAGTTCGCGGTGTTCCGCGTGGTGAAGAAGACCAGCTCGCGGGGATTCTTCACAGGCAGTTGCTTTAGCAACAGGGCATCGACAAGGCTGAATACCGCGGTGTTGGCTCCGATTCCAAGCGCCAGTGAGATGACCGCCACTGCTGCAAACCCCGGACTTCGGCGCAACATACGGCCCGTATAACGGAGATCCTGAATCAAGTTCTCGATAAAGTTCACGCGCCGCATGTCTCTGCACTCCTCTTTTCTCTGCTCGATGCCTCCCATGGCCCGCAATGCCGCGTGCCGCGCCTCGTGCCGCGTCAAACCATTGGCGATGTTTTGCTCGATCTGCCGTTCCAGGTGATAACGGATCTCTTCGTCCAACTCCTGTTCGACGCGTCCGCGCCGCAACAACGAGCGTAATCTCAATGGTCCGGTGTAGAGCCAGCGTGTGATGCGCATCTCTGAGTTCCTCATTCGTGGCGCAAAGCCACGATCGGGTCCACCTTCGACGCGCGTCGCGCGGGAAGGCAACAAGCCAGCGAGGCAACAGAGACGAGTACCGTCGGAACGAAGGCGAAGACCGCGGGATCCGTGGCGCTGACTTCGAATAACAGATGCGTCATGACTCGCGTCAACGCAAGGGCTCCGGCCAGGCCGAGCATTACACCCGTGAGAGCGGCTTTCAGTCCTTCGCCGATGACGAGCGAGAGAATCACGGAAGTTCGGGCACCGAGCGCGATACGGACGCCAAGCTCGTGCGTCCGCTGCGTGACGGCGTAATGCATGACGCCATATATCCCGACCGCCGACAGCAGCAATGCGACCCCGGCAAAGATCGCGATCAGCAATGTCTGGAACCTTCGGCTGGCGTCCAGTTCCTGCATTCGACCCTCTAATGTTGTCACTTCGCTGATCGCCGCATTCCTATCGAATGAGCGAACTGCCTCACGAACGCTCGGGACGACAGACAGAGGATCGGATGCCGTTCGTATCGCGAGATCCATATTCGGTTGAATCCCGCGGACGTAGAACTCGGATACGATTTCTCGCTCCAGCCCACGGCGGCGCATGTCCTGGATGACACCAATGACTGTGTTCGATCCCTCGAGCCCGAACCTCTTGCCGATGGGGTCTTCGTTGGGCCAGAACGTTTTCGCCATTGTTTGATTGATAATAGCCACTTTTGCACGGCCATCCTGCTCGTTGAAAAACCGGCCGCTCAACAGGCGCACACCCATGGCCTGGAAGAAGCCCGGACTTACGCGATCTGAGGTCACTGGCCGTTTGGGGGTTGACCGGCCTTCGATCGTAATGAGCTGATCGGGATTCCTGGTAAACGTGAAGTCCGAGATCGCGCCGGCCGCCTCCACTCCGGGCAGTCCGGCAATCCGTTCCATCATTTCCCGGGAAACCGCAGGCGTTGTCACGCGCATGAGAAGAACCTGTCCGGGCTTGAAACCTGGATTCACATCCTGAAGGTGAATGAAACTCTTGACGAGCAAACCAGCCCCTGCGAGCAGGACGATCGATAGAGCACACTCGACAACGACAAATAATCGATTCGCAAAGGACAGCCTGCGTCCGCCACCAATGCTTCGCCCCTGACTCTTCAATGCCTCGCCGGCATCGCTTTGTGAAATCTTCCAGGCAGGAACTGTCCCAAACAGCAGACCTGCAAGAAGAGAAACTCCCGCCGTGAAGATTAGAACGCCAATGTCGAGCTGAACCTCGTCCAGACGCGGAATACCCGGAGGCGCAATAGCTCGGAGCGCCTGAAGAGCGGCTGCTGCCAGAGCAAAACCCGCCAGGCCTCCAAGGACGACGAGCGCTGCAGTTTCGGTAAGGATCTGCCGAACCAGGCGCGTTCGCTGAGCCCCAAGTGCTGAGCGTAAGGCGAACTCGTGCTCGCGTGACGTTCCTCGGGCCAGAAGCAGATTTGCAACGTTGGCGCACGCAATCAGCAGCACGAACCCAACAGCGCCCAGCAGTATCCAGAGAGCCAACTGCAAAGTGGGGCTGACCATCTGATCGAACACCGGCACGACGTTTACGGCGAAACCGGCGAAATCCTCGTCCGTCGATGGATATGCTTCCGCGAGACGGAGTCCGATAGCCGTCATCTCGGTTTGCACTTCTGAAAATGTCACGGCGGGCCTGAGGCGCCCGATGACCCGAAACATATCCGTGAAGCGGCGCCGCTCTCCCAGTTCAAAAGCCAGTGGACGCCATAGTTGCGTGTCCGGGCTGGGAAAGTAGAAACCCTTTGGCATGATGCCCACGACCGTTGTGGTCCGGCCCTCGATTTCAAGAGTCTTGCCGACGGCATCCCCAGTTCCCCCGAAGCGGCGCTGCCACAGGCCATAGCCGATCACGACGATGTCGGTTCGCTGCTCTTCGTCCCGTGAAAAGCTTCTGCCAAGCATCGGCGACACGCCGAGAACCGAAAAGAAATTTGCAGAAACCCTTTCGGCCTTCACCCGCTCGACATCATCTCCTCCCGTCAGCCTTAACTGAAGACCCCGCGTACACACGGCCATGTCCTCGAATGCGCGGCTCTCTCTGCGCCAGTCCTCATAGGTGGGATACCCCGTGCCTTCTTCGTGCACTCCGTGTTTTGGATCGTCTGTCCAGAGGAATGCAAGACGGCTTGGATCTTTGTATGGCAGCGGTCGCAGCACCACACCGTTCAGCACACTGAACATGGCCGTGTTCGCGCCGATGCCGAGTGCCAGCGTGATCACCGCCACGGCGGCGAAACCTGGCGTGCGACCCAGAGTTCGGAAACCGTATCGAAGATCCTGAAGCAAATTGTCGATGAAATTGAGCCCGCGTGCGTCGCGGGATTCCTCTTTGAGCCGCTCGACGCTGCCGAACGCTCTAAGAGCCGCTGATTTGGCGTCTTCGGGCGACATGCCTCGAGCGATATGCTCGCCAATTTGGCGATCGAGGTGATACTGCATCTCTTCGTCCAGTTCCGTTTCAACCTGGTTCCGGCGAAACAAAGAGCGCACACGCAAGCGGAGCACGTGAAACAGATGTTTGAAACGCATGTCTACCCTATTCGTGCCGCAGCGCCGCCATCGGGTCAATCCTCGACGCGCGCCACGCCGGGACAAGAGCGGCCGACACACCGACCCCGAATAAAAGAAAAACGGACGCGCCCAGTGTCAGCGGGTCGGTCGGTTCAACACCGTAGAGAAGACTCGACAGACTTCGCGCAACGACCAGTGTTATTGCGAGACCGGCAAGCACCCCGCCTCCAACCCAGAGCACGCTTTGACGAAGAACAGCAGCGACCAGCTGGCGGGGCGTTGCGCCCAGGGCCATGCGCACGCCAAATTCCTGCTTTCGTGCCTGCACCACAAACGACAACAGCGCATAGAGGCCAAGAGCTGCCAGTGAGATGGATAAGAGAGAGAACGCGCTCAGCAAAGCCGCCTGAAGTTTCCGGTTCGACACCTGTTGATCGAGAATCGCCTCGAGTGTGCGGATCTGCGCAACGGTCTGGTTGGGATTAATGGCCCACACTTCGCGTTGTACTGCCGCCGCAAGACTCATGGGATCGCCCTGCACACGAATTGCGAGATCTCGCGGATTGAAAAACCAGACTTCCGTGCTTTGCGCATAGGGCGT
>Ga0137407_10003196_pt1 | contig 10862 bp, 9 predicted proteins | sample CZOMad2_2_16fung_FD_108410 | JGI IMG/M metagenome (GOLD analysis project Ga0137407, IMG submission 108410) | Vadose zone soil fungal communities from Angelo Coast Range Reserve, California, USA - CZOMad2_2_16fungal (Illumina Assembly) | ecosystem: Environmental > Terrestrial > Soil > Vadose zone...
CGTGTAGGCCGGGGCGAAGGAGTACACGCTCACACCCGCCCGCGCGGCGCGTGCGATCACCGCGTCGAGCTCCCGCGGGCGGAGGTCGTTGAACCACACCACCAGGTGCACGCCGGTGTTCTCGCCGGCAATCTCGACCCGGCTCCCGAAGTGGCGGCGCAGCGCCTCGATGAGGGCCTGCCGACGTGAGGCGTTGCGGGCGCCGGCGCGGCGCAGGTAGCGCTCGAACTGGCCACTGGTGATGAAGTCGGTGAGCGCCTCCTGGGCGAGGGGAGCGGAGAAGCGATCCGCCGCCCACTTGGCGGCGATGAAGGGGCGCACGAGTGCTGAGGGCAGGACGAGATAGGCTAGGCGCAGGGCGGGGAAGAGTGTTTTCGAGAAGGTGCCGATGTAGATCACGCGGCCGGCGCGGTCCAGTGACTGGAGCGCCTCCAGCGGGTGGCCCTCGTAGCGGAACTCGCTGACGTAGTCGTCCTCCACGAGCCAGGCGCCTACTCGGGAGGCCCAGCGGAGGAGCGCGAGCCGCCGCTCGAGGGGCATGATAACGCCCGTGGGGAACTGGTGGCACGGGGTCACGTAGGCGAGTCGCGCGCCCGCGCCAGCGGGTGGCAGCTTCGACGTGTCGAGACCGCTCGCGTCCACGGGAACCCTGATGAGTCGCGCGCCCGCCGCCTCGAAGGGCACCGTGGCGCCGGAGTAGTGCGGCTCCTCGACCACCGCTCCATCGCCGGGGTCGAGGAGCACACGCGACACGAGGTCGAGGGCCTGCTGCGAGCCGTTGACGATGACGATGCGCTCCGCGTCGCACGAGACACCGCGGGCGCGCCCGAGATATTCGCTGAGCGCTTCGCGCAGCGGGCCGTAGCCGGCGGGCGAGCCGTAGCCGAAGGACTCGGGGGAGGCCCGTCGCGCCCGCGCGGCGAGGAGCCGCCGCCAGATCTCGCGCGGGAACTCGTCCACGGCGGGGCTGCCATAGCGGAAGTCGTAGCGTGGGGCGGGCCGCAGGGCCGCCGAGGGCGACGAGGGCACGGTGGGATCCTTGACGAGGCGGCGCGCGTAGGCGGAGAGGCGCGGCGCCGGCTCGGGCTTCGGACGGGAGGGCGGCGGCATGATGCGAAGCGGGACGGCACCCGCTACGGATGTCGTCCCGCGATGGCGGCTCACCAGATAGCCCTCGGCGGCGAGCTGCTCGTAGGCCAGCGTCACCGTGTTCCTTGACACGCCGAGGTCCCTCGCCAGCACGCGCGTCGAGGGCAGGCGCACGGCGGGGCCGAGTCGCCCGGCGCGAATCATGGCCTTGAGCGCGTGGTAGACGCGACGGTAGAGGGGGCCGCTGGCCTCGCGCAGATTCAGCAGCATGGGCGCTCCTTCTAATCTGGCACCTTCTGTTCGAGAAAAACTGGCTCTTTCATTAGGCCAGCGTCGGGGCTAGGATACTGCTGAACGCTGATCAACGAAGGAGGATATCGCCATGCCGACCGACGCGAAGGTTGTCGAGACGCTCGAGGTCCTCAACCGCGGCTATCTCCTCGCCGCGGAGAAGCGCGACGTGGGCTGGTACGCGGAGCACCTGGCCGAGGACTACATGGCCACCAACCCGGACGGTTCGCTCGTGGACAAAGCGGGCTTTCTGGCCCGGTTCGCGAAGCCCCATTCCATGACGAACCTTCGGGCGCCAGACGTGCAGATTCAGCTCGTGGGCGACGTCGCCCTGATCCACGCGAGCTTCGAGGACACGAAGCCTGACGGCAGCACGGGTAAGGGCCGCTACACGGACATCTGGGCGCGCCGGGATGGGCGCTGGCTCTGCGTGTCCGCGCACTTCACCCGCTGCTGAGCCCGAAGGAGACCACGCCATGCCGAAAGCCGCCACCACCCACGCGAGCGATCTGGACACGCTGCAGGAGTTGAACCGCAACTACATCCGGTCGGTGCGGGAGTCCGACGTTCGCTGGTTCGACGAGAACCTGACCGAGGACTTCGTGAACAGCAACCCGGACTGCTCCCTCGTCGACCGCGCGGGATTCCTGGCCCAGATCGCGCGCCCGAGCGCGGTCAAGAACATCCAGTGCGAGGACGTGCGGATACAGATGCTGGGCGAGGTCGCCATCATTCGGGCGCGGACGACCTACATCAAGCCGGACGGCCAGCCCGGCGCGGGGCGGTACACGGATGTGTGGGCGCGCCGCGGGGCCCGGTGGCTCTGCGTCGCCGCCAACGTGAGTCGCGGCTAGTGCCGGGCCAGCTGGCTTAGCGCTCCCGGCAGCCTCGAGGCTAGCCCAGCCCGCATCGCGCAGTGTGGCTGCCACAAGATTCGTCCGCCGGGTATCATGCCTACATGTCCACGGACCTCCACGACCTCTCCATAGCCGAGCTGTCCGGTCTGATCGCTGCGCGCAAGCTCTCCCCCGTGGAGCTGGTGGACGCGCTCGTCCACCGGGTGGAGGAGCTCGACGCGCAGACGCGGGCGTTCATCACCACGACCTTCGACCTGGCCCGGAAGCAGGCGCGGCAGGCGGAGACGGAGATCAGCGCGGGCCAGTATCGGGGCGCCCTCCATGGCATTCCCTTCGCGCTCAAGGACATCTACGACACGCGGGGCATTCTCACCTCGGGCCACTCGCGCGTGTTCATCGACCGCGTTCCCGCGGAGGACGCCACCGCGACGGCCAGGCTCTACGACGCCGGCGCCGTGCTGCTCGGGAAGCTGGCCACCCACGAGATGGCGCACGCAGGCCCGTCTTTCGATCTGCCCTGGCCTCCGGCACGGAATCCATGGAACCTCGCCCGGTTCACCGGGGGCTCATCGAGTGGGTCTGGCGCCGCCGTCGCAGCCGGCATGGTCCCGGTGGCTCTGGGCTCGGACACGGGCGGGTCGATCCGCGGCCCGGCGTCCCTCTGCGGGGTGGTGGGGCTCATGCCCACGTTCGGGCTGGTGAGCCGGACGGGAGTGATCACCAACTCGTACACGTTCGACCACTGCGGGCCGCTCGCGCGAACGGTCGAGGATTCCGCGATGGTGCTGGCCGCCCTCGCCGGCTACGACCCGAAGGATGCGGGGAGTCTCGAACGGCCGATACCTCCCTATCGTGAGGCGCTCGGCCAGGATCTGCGCGGGCTCAGGATCGGCGTCCTCCGTCACCACTGGGAGGAGGACATGCCCGCGTCCGAGGACGTGCGCCGGGCCATGGACGCCGCGCTGGATGTCCTGCGGCGGCTGGGGGCGGAGCTGGAAGAATGCCGGGTACGGCCGCTGGGCAGCTACTTCGACGTGAAGATCGTCATCGCGGAGAGCGAGATCTTCAGCGTGCACCAGAAGAACCTCGTCTCGCGTCCGAGGGACTTCGGCGCGAACTTTCTCTCCCGCGTGCTGCCGTCGGTGCTCTTCACCGCCAACGACTACGTGCAGGCCACGCGCGAGCACCGGCGAATGATGGTGGAGATGGCGCCGCTCTACCAGAAGTTCGACGCCTTCGTGACTGCGGGCATGGGCGAGGCGCCGCTGCTGGCCGACTACCGCAGCGTGTCGTTCTGGCAGAAGTCGAGCCTGCTCACCGCGTGGAACGTGACGAGCCAGCCCGTGCTGATGCTGCCCAACGGCTTCGGGAGAAACGGCCTGCCCCTGGGCATGCAGGTGGTGGGCCGGCCGTTCGGGGAGACTACGATGCTGCGCATCGGCCATGCCTACGAGCGGGCCACGGAGTGGCACACGCGACGGCCCCAGCTCGTGCCGGGTGCGGCCGCGCCCAATGTTGTGCCGCCGCCCGTTCTCTCCGAGCCCGGCGCCCACGTCGATGGCGAGCTGCGCGATCTCTGCGTGGAGGGCGCGCGGCGAGCGGGCGTGCCCCTCGACGATCTGATGCTGGCCCAGCTTCTGGAAGGTGCGCCCTATGCCCTTGAAATGGTCCGACGCCTCCGCCGCGACCACGACCTTCACCACGAGCCCGCGAACGTCTTCAGCTTTCCTGCGGCCAATCATTAAGGAGATGCCGTGAAGATCCGACCGAATCGTGTGAAGCAGCAGCTCGCCGCCGGCAAAGTCGCCACCATCGTGGCGGGCACCAACGAGCCGGACCTGATCGATCAGCTCGGCACGCTGGGAGTGGACGGTATCTGGCTGGAGGGCGAGCACGGCGGCGTCGACTTCGCCGACCTGGGCAACCTGACGCGGGCCTGCGATCTGTGGGGCGTGACCTCGGTGGTGCGGGTGATGGACAACGACTACGCCACGATCTACCGGACGCTCGATCGGGGGGCCATGGGCATCGTGGTGCCGCACGTGAACACGCGCGCCGAGGCGCAGTCGGCGGTGGAGTCGGCGAAGTTCGCGCCGCTCGGCAAGCGCGGCATGTTCACAAGCCGGCAGGGCTTTGGTGTGGACGAATACCTCAAGACGGCCAACGACCAGAGCATGCTCATGGTCCTCATCGAGGACATCGTGGCCGTCAACAACCTCGACGAGATCCTGTCCGTCGACAACATCGACGTCTTCTTCGTGGCGCCGAACGACCTGGCCACTTCCATGGGCCACATCGGCAATATGGGCCACCCGGAAGTCCAGGGCACAGTGGACAAGGCCATCACGAAGATCGTCCAGTCCGGTCGCATCGCAGGCACCCTCGTGAACGCCGGCAACGTGGAGCGCTACACGCGCCTGGGCGTGCGGGCGCTGATGACCCCCCTCTTTCCCTGGATCCAGGCGGGCGCCAAGGATCTGATGGAGCGCGCGGCGAAGGGCGCTCAGGGCTGAACGCGAGTGACGTTAGCCGATGCGCTGGGCGTGACGGGGGCGGAGGTCGTCGCGCTCGTCGGCGGGGGCGGGAAGAGCACGGCCATGTTTCGGCTCGCCCGCGAGATGGTGGACAAGGGCGGGCAGGCCATCACGACCACGACCACCAAGATCTTCGGAGCGCAGATCGCGCTCTCGCCTGCCCACGTGTTCGCTGAGGAGGCGACACGGGAGCGCGTGGCCGCCGCGCTGAGCGCTCACGGACAGGTGCTTGTCATTGGAGCCACGGACGCGGGGACCGGCAAGGCGGCGGGCGTGTCGGTGGGTCTGTTCCGGCGGCTACGTGGGTGGTTTCCCGGCGTGTGCATTCTCAACGAGGCCGACGGCTCGCGGATGCGGGCGTTCAAGGCGCCGGCTGGGCATGAGCCGGTGATTCCCGTGGAGACGACGCTCGTGGTCATCGTGGTCGGCGCGGATATTCTCGGTAAGACGCTGGACGCCGATCACGTGCATCGGCCAGAGCTTGTCGCCGCGCTGTGCGGCGCTCCCGTGGGGACGCCGATCACTCCTGAGATGGTGGCGCGGGTCCTCGCGCATCCCGAGGGTGGGCGCAAGGGCGTGCCGGTGGGCGCGCGGGTGGTTGCCTTGATCAACAAGGTTGAGAGTCTGCCTGACCGGACGGCGGTGCGGGAGACGGCGGAGTGTCTTTTGCACGAGCGGGCGATTCAGTCCGTCGTGCTGGCCGCGGTGCGGGCGGAGGAGCCCGTGCTGGAGGTCATCTCCAGAACATAGCCCCCACCCTCACCCTGCCCTCTCCCTCCCAGGAGGGAGAGGGATGTGGTTCCCTCGCCCGTGCCTTCCCTCCCAGGAGGGAGAGGGATGTGGTTCCCTCGCCCGTGCCTTCCCTCCCAGGAGGGAGAGGGGACTGGTGATCCCTCGCCCCCGGAGGGGGAGAGGGCAGGGTGAGGGGGAGTGCAGTCAGCGCGACGGCGGAGTACCGTCCACGCCGCGCCGGAGTACGGAGCCGGGCAGCGCGCCGGTGTGATCGCCGCCGTCGACCACCACCTCGCCGTTGACGATCACGGTGGAGACGCCGGTGGCGTAGCGGTGTGGCTCGGGATAGGTGGACTGGTCGGCGATGCGCGCCGGCTCGAACACGGCCACGTCGGCGCGGAAGCCGTTCCGGAGCAGACCGCGATCCGCGAACCCCAGGGCCCGGGCCGGGCCGCCGGTGGTCTTGTGCACGGCAGTCTCGAGGGTGAAGAGCTTCCAGTCCCGCACGCACGGCCCGAGCAGCCGCGCATGAGTCCCGTAGCTGCGTGGGTGGGGCTTCCCTTGCCCGGTCACTCCGGAGACGGCCAGCGCGTTGGCATCCGAACCGACGAGGACCCCCGGCGCCCGAGTGATCTCGCGGACGTCTGGCTCGGTCATCGAGGCGACGAGAATGCGGGTCTCGCCGCGATCGGCCACGATGAAATCACAGACGGCGTCGAGGGGATTCACGGCGCGGCCGCGCGCGATGTCGCCGAAGGTACGGCCCGCGTGCTCGGGAAGGTGCGGGGACACCGCCACGCGCACCACGTCCCACGACGGGATGCGGCCGAAGTTGGTGAGCCCATCCCGCGCGATGTCGTCGCGCAGACGCGTGCGGACGTCGCGGCGGCCGAGGCGCTCGAGCATGGCGGCGATGCCGCCCTCCATGATCCAGCGGGGCAGGAGGTTCCGGAGCGGGTTGGTGGCCGTGTCGTACGGATAGGCCTCGACGTCCACGGGAAGGCCCCGACGCCGCGCCGTTTCGATCTCCGTGAGGAGGCGGGCCGCTCCACCCCAGTTGTTGGTGCCAGAGAGCTTGAGGTGGGCGATCTGCACGTGCACGCCCGTCGCCTCCGCCACCGCGATAGCCTCACGGACCGCCTCGAAGACGTGATCGGCCTCGTCGCGGATATGCGACGCATACGCGGCGCGGTGCCGGGCGAGCACGCGCGCGAGAGCAAGGATCTCGTCGGCGTCGGCGTATCCCCCGGGCGCGGTGAACAGCCCGGACGAGAGCCCCCACGCGCCGGCCCTGAGCGCTTCCTCCAGCAGCTGCTCCATGGCCACGCGCTCGGCATTCGTGAGCGGGCGGTCTTCCATGCCCGCCGTCATCAGGCGCAGGGTGTGATGCCCGACCTGGAGAATCACGTTGACGGAGGTCGGGGGAAAAGCCGCGACGTACTCGGCAAACGTCGTCTCGTGGAAGGACAGCCAGGGCGCGCTCGAAGCGAGATACTCGCGCAACATCTCGGCGCGCCCCGGTAGGGCGGGGGCGACGGAGAAGCCGCAGTTGCCGACGACCTCGGTGGTGACGCCCTGCCGGACCTTCGACTCCGCCCGCGGATTCAACGGCAGGGTGAAGTCGGAGTGGGTGTGGATGTCGATGAAGCCCGGCGCCACCACCTGGCCCTGCGCGGAGACGATCCGCCGCGCGGGGCGCGACGAGCGCGGCTCGATCGCCGCGATGCGACCGTCGCGCACGGCAACGTCGGCGTCGCGCCCGGGGCCACCGGTGCCGTCCAGCAAGTGGCCGCCGCGGATCAGCAGGTCGTCCATGTCACCGATCCTTTCCCTCGCCCCCGGAGGGGGAGAGGGCAGGGTGAGGGGGCTACTTCGCTCCGCTCAGGCGAAAGCCTTCGTAGCCCTTGGTGGCGACTTCGTCGCATTTCTGCCGGTACACGCCGACGCCGCCGATATACGGCATGAAGATGCGAGGCTTGCCGGGGATGTTGGCGCCCATGTACCAGGAGTTGGCCTGGGGGTAGAGCGTGAGGTGGCCCACCTCGTTGACGTGCTGCACCCACTCCTCCTGCGCTTCGACGGTGGCCTCGATGGCTCGGTGACCGTTCGAGCGGAGGTGGTCGATGCAGTCGGCGATCCAGTCGGCGTGCTGCTCGATGGACACGATCATGTTGCTCAGCACGGAGGGGCTGCCGGGTCCGGTGATCATGAAGAGGTTCGGGAAGCCGGCGACGGACACGCCGAGGTAGGTCTTCGGGCCCTCCGCCCATTTCTCCTTCAACGTCCGTCCGTCCCGCCCCCGGATGTCGATGCCGAGGAGGGCGCCCGTCATGGCGTCGAAGCCGATGGCGAAGACGATGCTGTCGAGCGCGTAGGCCTGCTCGCTGGCACGCAGGCCGTCGGGGGTGATCTCCTCGATGGGTGACTTCTTCAGATCGACGAGGGTGACGTTGTCCCGGTTGAAGGTGGCGTAGTAGTTGGTGTCGACGCAGAGGCGCTTCGTGCCGAGCGGATAGTGCTGCGGAGTCAGCGTGTCCGCCACCGCGGCGTCGCGCACGATGGACCTGATCTTGGCCCGGAAGAACTCGGCGGCGGTGTCATTGGCGTCCTTGCTCGTGAGGAGGTCGGTGAAGGTCGAGCTGAAGCCGAGGCCACCGCGCCGCCAGCGGACCTCGTACTCGCGCTCTCGCTCGTCCGGCGACACCTCGAGGGCGGAGGTGTCGTTGCGCTCGACCACGAAGCCCACGCGCGACTCGCGCGCCTGCCGGCGGAACTCGGCGTAGTTCTCCTTCACCTTCCGCTCGAACTCCGGATCGAGGGGCGCGTTGTGGGCGGGCACGCTGAAGTTCGTGCGCTGGAAGACGAAGAGGTGGGCGGCCTGCCCGGCGATGATGGGAATGGACTGGATGGCGGAGGAACCGGTGCCGATGACGCCGACGCGCTGGCCGGTGAAGTCCACGCCTTCGTGCGGCCAGTGGCCCGTGTGGTACCACTTGCCCTGGAAGCTCTCGAGGCCCTTGAACCTGGGCACCTGGGCGGTGGAGAGACAACCCGTGGCCATGATGCTGAACCGGGCGGAGACCTCGTCACCGCGATCGGTGCGTACGCTCCAGCGGCTCGCGGCCTCGTCGAAGACGGCTGAGGTGACGCGCGTCTCCAGCGTGATGTCACGGCGCAGGTCGAAGCGGTCCGCCACGTGGTTGATGTATCTCAGGATCTCCGGCTGGGAGGAGTAGCGCTCGGTCCAGCGCCATTCCTGCTGGAGCTCGTCCGAGAACGAGTAGGAGTAGTCCATGCTCTCGACGTCGCAGCGGGCGCCCGGGTAGCGGTTCCAGTACCAGGTGCCGCCCACGCCCTTGCCCGTCTCGAAGACGCGCGCGGAGATTCCGAGCCCGCGCAGGCGGTGTAGCATGTAGAGTCCCGCGAACCCGGCGCCCACGATGACCGCGTCCACGCTGCGCGTCTGTTCGTGCGTGTTCGTCATGGCTTCCTCAGTATGGTCTTAGTTTGACCGTGCGATTTCCGTCTGCTCGTGCTGGCACTTGGAATTCAAGCATTTGAACGACGCGAGAAAAACCGTCAGGACCTTCTTCGTTTCCTTCAGCCTCATTGGCCAGCCGCACTTCGGGCACATCATCGGAGATCTCCTTGCATCACCATAGCCGGAGTATGCCACAGCCCGTCGCCGGGCTTCCCTGGCCTCTGTATCGCTTGGACGGCTTGCGGTATAGAATCTGGGCCTCACGCCGGGATCCAAAGGAGGATCGATGCGTCTGACCGGGAAGATCGGGATCGTGACGGCGGCAGCCTCGGGCATGGGACGGGCGGGTGCGCTGAGATTCGCCCGCGAGGGCGCGCAGGTGGCGGTGGTGGACGTGGACGCGGCGGGCGTGCAGCGCGTAGTGAGCGAGATCACGTCGGGAGGCGGCACCGCCCACGGCATCACGGCGGACCTGACCAAGGACGAGGACTCGCGCCGCATCGTCTGGGACACGGTGAGCCGCTTCAAGGGGTTGGACTTCGTGTGGAACCACGTGGGCCATCCGGGACCGGCCGCCGTCGAGGGCATCGACATGAGCGCCTTCGACCTCGCCGTGGACCTGAATCTCCGCACCGTACTGATGACGACCGAGGCGGCCATCCCCGAGCTGCGCGCGCGGGGCGGCGGCAGTCTCCTCTTCACCGCGTCGACGTCGGGGCTCCAGGGCTCGGCGTACAGCCCCGTGTACTCGATGTGCAAGTTCGGCGTGGTGGGGTTCGTCAAGAGCCTGGCGGTGCGGCTGGCCAAGGAGGGGATCCGCGTGAACGCGGTGTGCCCCGGGCCGATCGACACGCCCATGCTGCGCGTGTTCGTGGCGCGGCCGGACCAGAAGTCCACGGCCGGCATGGATCCGGAAGAGCTGGTGCGCAAGCGCGCGGCGGGTTCGGTGCCGCTGGGCCGCACGGGGAAGCCCGAGGAGATCGCCAACGCGGCGCTCTTCCTGCTCTCCGAGGAGGCCTCGTTCATCACCGGCGTGGCGCTGCCGGTCGACGGTGGAGTCACGGCGGCATGAGCGCCAAGGACCGGACGCTGCGCGGCAAGGTGGCCATCGCCGGTATCGGCGAGACCAGGTATTACAAGCACGGCCAGTCGCCGGACTCCGAGTTCGCCCTGGCGCTTCACGCCATTCTCCGCGCCGGCGCCGACGCGGGCATCGATCCGCGACAGGTCGACGGCTTCGCGTCCTACAGCAACGACCGCAACGACCCGTCGCGCATCGCCGCCGCGCTCGGCCTGCCCGCCCTGCGCTTCTCCAACATGCAGTGGGGCGGGGGCGGCGGGGGCGGCTCGGCGGCGGTGGGCAATGCGGCGGCGGCCGTGGCGGGGGGCGTGGCGGACTGTGTGGTGGTCTTCCGCGCGCTGGCCCAGGGGCAGTTCCAGCGCTTCGGCGCCGCGCCGCCGGGCTCCGCCGTCTCGGGAGAGGCGGCGCTCACCTTCCCGTACGGCCTCATCTCCCCCGCCCAGCGCTTCGCCATGCGCGTGATGCGCTTCATGCACGACTACGGCATCCGCGAAGGAGCGCAGCGCGCCATTGCCCTGGCGTCCTATCATCACGCCCAGGCCAATCCGCGCGCGGTCATGCACGGGCGGCCGCTCACCGCGGAGATCTACGACGCCTCGCGGTGGATCGTCGAGCCCTTCCGGCTCTACGACTGCTGCATGGAGAACGACGGCGCGGCCGCGGTCATCGTGGTCTCCGCCGAGCGGGCCCGCGATCTCAGCCCGCGGCCTGCGTATCTACTGGGAGTCGCGCAGGGCTCGGAGCATCGCAACGCGGCGCGTGGGCACAACGCGCCACTCTACGGCACCTCGAGCTTC
>Ga0137407_10003198_pt1 | contig 10861 bp, 8 predicted proteins | sample CZOMad2_2_16fung_FD_108410 | JGI IMG/M metagenome (GOLD analysis project Ga0137407, IMG submission 108410) | Vadose zone soil fungal communities from Angelo Coast Range Reserve, California, USA - CZOMad2_2_16fungal (Illumina Assembly) | ecosystem: Environmental > Terrestrial > Soil > Vadose zone...
ATCCCGAAAGTCACATGGTCAAGCGTTTAACGCCTGCAGTTGTCCTAAGAATACGGGTAATCGTAGGCATTGGTAGGGTTATCTTGGGCACTGTACCCTGTATCTAGACATATAGAGTTCCAAATACTACCATTAGTTGTGGTTTTTTGGTAATTTAGGCCTGCCCAAAAGGACGGTTATCCTTTCCCATCACGCTCACTCACTTTGCAGACTCAAATGCCCATTGCACAATTACCTTCGCTCCCGAGTATCAGCTTTCGTCGATGCTATACTTCGCGGGTCCAGCGCTACGCATCTGTCGAGGAAATCATGAAATCTTCTGTCTTAGTCCTCGCCGTTCTGCTTCTTGCAAACTTCGTTTCCTATCGTAACGGTACGTCTATCGCCTACCCTGCTGAATCTCGCGGATTCCTTTTCATCGCCAATCAGTTCGACCACACCGCTCTCGTCGTCAACGTTGATTCGCGGCAAGTTGTAACCAAAACCGGCGTGGATATCAACGGCCACGAAGTCGTCGTTGAGCCGAGCCATCGCTTCGGCTATGTTCCGATTTACGGCAACTCTGGCGTCGGCAAACCCGGCACCGATGGCAGCACCATTCATGTCGTTGACCTGAGGGTAGGCCGTACCTTGAAGATCATTGATCTCGGTAAGCCTGTCCGTCCGCATTGCGCGAAATTTGGGCCGGACGGCATGCTCTATGTCAGCGCAGAGCTCTCAAATGCTATCCATGTACTTGATCCGGCCACCGGCAAGATCACCAGCACAATTCCTACAGGCGCGCCGGAATCTCACATGTTCGTACTCTCACCCGATGGACATCGCGCATACACCTCCAACGTCGGTTCGGGCAGCGTCAGCGTTCTCGACCTGCAAAACCGTTCCCTGATCACCGTGATTCCGGTCGCCAAAAGAGTACAGCGCATTTCCATCTCTCCCGACGGCCGCTTCGTTTTCACGCACGATCAGGATGCTCCGCGCATTGCGGTGATCGACACGGCCACAAATAAGTTGGCTCGGTCGATTGACCTGCCCGCCAGCGTTTACTCCTCGGCGCCGACTCCAGATGGCCGACTGCTTCTAGCAAACGCTCCGTCCGGCAAGCTTTTTGTGATTGATTTGTCGTCAGAAAAAGTTATGGCATCCTATCCCATTCCAGCAGCGATTGGAGAAATCGCTATCGACACTGCCGGCGAGCACGCCTACGTCAGCTGCCCGCAAAAAGGCACAATTGAAGTGTTCGACATTCGCGGCAGCAAATTGGAAGCGCCCATCGTGCTCACGCCAGGTGTCGACGGACTGGAATGGTTCCCCGCTTTGCCTTGATCGAAGGCGGTTTCAGCTTTATATCTTCACTTCGCCGACCTGAATGGTCGGTTGAACATTTGTGTAGTTGGGGATATCACTCATTATTTTTTCCGGCGTGAGCACCAAACGCGGACTGAAAAGCTTCAAGCGAATCAAACAGGAGTTGCCCCACGGCAAGAAATGGCGCGGCGGAGCCTGGTGTTTGGCCGCCAATTCGTTGTTCGACAGCTATTCCTTTTATTGCGGGCCCGAGCAGACGCTTCACCAACGGAATGTGCTTCGTGCAGTAGTAATCACAATCAAATCTTCCGCCTTCACAATTTGCATATAGGACGCTCACCTTGATCATGCAGCCTCCCTTAATCCGTGTCGCATCAACTCGCCGAGAGGGACTGTTTCCTTCCGCCCTAGTGCAACTCTGTTTTCATTATTCTTCTTCTCACAGACCCAGCGTCTTCCACAAATCCGCAACTCGCTTTTTAGTGGCTTCGTCCATCAGGATTTCATCCGGCCACGGTCGCGTGAATCCTTCCGTCGGCCACTTCCGCGTCGCATCAATTCCCATCTTCGATCCGAAATCCTGCATCCGCGCCGCGTGGTCCAGCGTATCTACGGGCCCAAGCGAAAACTGCACGTCGCGCTCCGGATCAACCGCACACAGTGATTTCCACAACACTTCGCTGTAGTTGTGCACATCCACGTCATGATCGACAACGACGATCATCTTCGTGAACATCGCCTGTCCCAGCGACCAGACCGCGTTCATGATCTTTCGCGCGTGCCCTGGATACGATTTCCGGATCGCCACAATCATCAAGTTGTGAAAAATGCCTTCTGCCGGCATTGCCACATCAACAATCTCCGGGTACTGCATCTTCATCACCGGCAAGAACACGCGCTCTACCGCGTGGCCCATATAGAAGTCTTCCTGCGGCGGTGGACCAACTACGGTCGTGAGGTAAATCGGATCTTTCTTGTGCGTTACGCACTCCACGTGAAAGACCGGGTAGTCCCCTTGCAGCGAATAAAATCCCGTATGATCGCCGAACGGACCTTCTGTCCGCATCTCGTTCAATTTGACGTACCCTTCCAGCACAATTTCCGCATTCGCTGGAACCTCTAACTCGTTTGTCTCGCAAGCGACCATCTCGACCGGCTCCCTACGCAAAAATCCCGCGAACATCATCTCGTCCAGGTCCGGCGGAATCGGCAGCATCCCCGAAAGCGTCGTCGCAGGATCCGACCCAATCGCTACGCTGACTGGAATTCTCCCCTCCGGATTTTTCTCGCGTGCGCGGCGAAAGTGTTCTGCTCCGTGCTTCTGGGTCTGCCAATGCATCCCGGTCGTCCGCTCGTCGTACACCTGCATGCGATACATCCCGACATTGCGTTTCCCGCTCTCCGGATTCTTGGTGAACACCAGCGGAAACGTAATAAATCGACCGCCATCCTGCGGCCAGCACTTCAAAATCGGGAAATCAAGCAGGTTGATGTCGCCGCCCTTGTGAATCACTTCTTTGCACTCGCCATTCTTCACGCTTTTTGGAAAAAATGTTCCCAGCTCCGCCAATTTCGGCAACATCTTGATCTTGTCGAAAATTCCCTGCGGCGATTTTGTATCCAGAAATCCCCGAATCCGTCCCGCCACCTCATCCAATTCATTTACCTCAAACGCCATGCACATCCGCTTCACGCTTCCAAACGTATTCACGAGCAGCGGATACCGCGAACCTTTCGGCTTTTCAAACAGCACTGCGGGTCCAACGCTGTTAGGTTTGCGGTTCGCGTCTCGCGCAATCCGTTGGGTAACTTCCGTGATCTCCAGTATTGGGTTCACCTCGGCGCGCACACGCTTCAGTTCCCCCGCCTTCTCCAACTCCTTCACAAACTCCCGCAAATCCCGATACGCCACTCGTTCCTCCCACTGTTGCCGCGTCCCTTAGGCTGCCAGCTTCCCACTCCTTGACCGCCAAAGGCTATCTTGCCTTGCTGCTTCTAGTCTTCCACATTTCTGTCGACAGCCGTCAGCCTTCTACTTACACCCTTTGTGAAAGGTGCGAAAAAGAATCGACAAGCTTTGATTGCCAGAAGCTCTGCACAGCGCACCCCACAAAAGACCTGATACGTTCGTTCCTCTTTCGTCACTATTTCCCAAACGGTGCCGTTACCTTTCGGCCACGTCCCTCATTGAAAAGGAGAAAACATGCGTCGAAACCTTTCACCCCGGTTTGCCTCGATACTTCGTCCGGTTCTCATTCTCTCTGCTGCCGTGGCTGTCGTACCAGCACTAGCTTGTTCGCAGTCCGTCCCCGCTGCTTCGAAGGAAGGAACTGCCGAAAGCCGACGGTCCCAGAAACCAGTCACGAAGACAGTTCCACCCGACCTCATCCCTACGCTGGTCAAGCCGGTGGTGAATTGTGAACAAACTTGCGCCCAATCCAAAGCATTTGATCCGTCCTTCCAACGTAATCCGCCAATGGTCAAGAACGTCAGCTTGCAGGTCATCAAAGGAGAGGGCAAGACGCGCAACGCTAAGCTCATTTTGGACTTGCGTCCCGATGCTCGCCTGAAAGACTCGCTGACGATCCTTGTCGCCGATACTCCTACGGTACTGAAGCGCGTTTCGCGAACTTCCTACGCTGGGGTCATCAACTTCGATTTCGCGGCGTTCGAAGCGGAACTCAAACGTCACGAAGCTCTGGTACGTGAAGAAAAGTCGGTTCCAGTCTTTGAAAATCGCCTTCTCAAAAGAAATGAAAAACTCGTACCTGTGAGTTTTGATCGCGAAAAAATGTTGGCTCACGTCGATCCCAATCTCCTTCGCAATCTCATGAACAATCCGGCAAATATTGACCCTACTCGCGAGCTCATGATTACCGATCCTGGCGTCGTCGACGATCCCGCCCGGACCTTCAATCCCTGCACTTCTGCGGGTATCCCTATGGGCATCTGGACTTTCGGGCATCTCATGACCGAGATGGCGAATCAGGCGTCCACCGGCGTCGACCCATCGGATTTTGCCCTCAACTGGCTGAACGCCTTTACAGTGCCGCAAACTGTGAACGGTTGGTCAGTCGCGCAACGGCCTGGAATCCCAGGCTTCATCAACAGTTGGCCGAAACTTGCCAACGGTAAACTCGACCTTTCCAAGGCTCCATTTCTTCTTCTCGCGATCGTGAATCGCGTGGACCTGCGTGGCAGCTTTGTCTATGGCGGTGGTGGCAACGCCGGCGAAGCGCGCTTTGTCTTCGGTGCGGTAAACCCGACGGGAGGCTGCGGCACGCTGCCTTTCACTGTCATCTTCGAATACGGAATTAAGAAGTCCAATTGCGGTCAACTGCATGCATGGGCCCAGCAGTGGCACAATCTCGCCACCCAACCTGTCGGCTCTCCGGCATTCAATGTTTTCTTGCAGAGCATTACGGACCAGTTCACGGTCGCGAATGCCGATCCATCCAAACCTAACGGCAGCGCCCTGAACCAGCTTCGCACCAATGAAATCTCTTTTGGAAGTCCATGGGAGTTGCGAGAATTTAATATCGTTTCCACTCATCAACTCCAGGAAGTCTTTGTCAAGCAAACGCCAGACTTGACCCTGAATAACTCCGATACTATCCGCGACTACATCAATGCCAATCAAGCGTCACTGCTCGCTGGCACGAACCAGGTTCCCCTCACGTTCCCGGGAGCGACACACTTTGCCGGTGGCTCGTCCAGTAATCTCCAGCAAGCCTGGAACGGCACAGCCACGGTCAACAACAACGACGCTCGCCAGCAGCTCTCCGTGAATACTTGCAACGCGTGCCACGAAGAGAAACACAGGACAGTAATTTTCTTCAAATTGCGCCTCGAACCACGGGCGGCACCGCACAGCTTTCTGCCTTCCTGACCGGCGAAACGATCCCGGATCCAGTGGTCCCCGCAACCACGCGAACCTATAACGACCTCCTGCGTCGTCAAATAGACCTGGATAACCTTCTCAACTCCACTTGCTCCAGCCTGGGCTTTCTCAAAGGCCTCGCCTTCCGCCCATTGGTCATGACCCACTAAAGTGTTGGCCGAGCTGGTCGATGCTTTTTAAACAACTCAACCACCAGGTCCGTGTGCCGGCGCGGTCGCCCTAACAGGCGGCCGCATCTCGAATTCTCACTCGTTCTACCAACAACATCTCGAGGATTCGTCAGGGGCTTCAAATCGTAGACATGACTCGCCGCGCCTGTCTCAAACTTCAGACAAGCCGCGGCGAGCAGATCTACACCGATTGCCGATAACCGATAACGTTACGTCTTAACGTCGGTCAGCTATAGAGCCAGCTGGGTTAGGAGACTTGAAGCTTGGTCGTTTTTCCAACGATCACCGCAACGTTCTCCCGATAGACCGTCTGCCCGTCGGAATCGCGTAGCTCGATCTCGTGGTTGCCGGGCCGCAGTGTGAACTTCTTGTCTTTTCTAATTTCTGCTGCATAGCCACCGTCGATGTACACGGCCAAGTCCTTCCGGTGAGTCTCAATCTTCACTTCACCATAATTGGCTGGCGCGTAGTAACGGGGATAAGCATAGGGATAGTAGCCCCACGGATCATACCGGTAGAAGGGTTCGACGACGATCACGCGCCGTCTTATTTGCGCCGCCGATGCTCCGGGGGCAGCGCTCAGGAGAAATCCGCCTACTACCAAAGCCGCTAACGCGGTCGAAAGCCATCTCATTGTTCGACGCATCGTTCTGCCCTCCTTTCTTCTCTTCTGTATGAAACACCTCTCATGGAAATTTTTCTCGCCTTTGCACAATAAGTACTAGAACCAGAAACCTGAACAAATACCGCGATGGAATCGCCTGACCTGATGCTTCTGTCGAATTGGTACAGCTCCGCAGTCGCCGCCTGAAGCGTCCATAAGTTTCCCCCTTGGACAAACTGAGAAATTTTCACTACAAATTCAGGAGCGCCGTACTGCCGGTAATACGTACCTCTGCGAGGTCGTTCTATCATAGCCACCATACACACCTTATAACACGCGGGTCCGCTTCACAGCGTACCAACGTACTAGCGTCGGAAGGCGCTCGTCCCCGACTCGAGGCCGCATTACCTTCTTGCAGCCGTGCAATGTCAATTCCCACATCATGCTCTTCGCGTTAAACTACTAGTGTCTGGTTCCGGATTACTGAGCACTCTCATGTCTCGCGTTTATCTCGATCACAACGCCACCACCCCCGTCGAACCGGCGGTCCTCGACGCCATGCTTCCCTACTTTTCCGGTGATTTCGGTAACGCAGCTTCCATCCACACACCCGGGCAGCGCGCCCGCGCCGCCGTCGAAACCGCGCGAGAACAAGTCGCTGCGCTTCTCGGCGCACGTCCGCAGGAAATCGTCTTCACCAGCGGCGGCACAGAATCCGACAATCACGCGATCTTTGGCATCGTCCGCAACGCATCAGGTGCCACGAAACACATCATCACTACGCAAATCGAGCACGAGGCTGTTCTCAACGCTTGCCAGGCTCTTGAAAAAGAAGGCGGCACTGCGGCGGGCAACCGTCAGGCCATCGAAGTAACGTATCTGCCGGTGGATTCGAGCGGTCTCATCGACCCGGAAGCCGTTCGCGACGCCATCCGTCCACACACTGTCTTAATCACTGTCATGCACGCGAACAACGAGCTCGGCACAATCCAGCCGCTCGAACAGATCGGCCGCATCGCCGCTCAAAATGACATCTACTTCCACACGGACGCCGTGCAGTCCGCCGGAAAAATTCCCGTCGACGTCAGCGCGCTCGGGGTCGATCTCCTCGCCATCTCCGGCCACAAGTTCTACGCTCCAAAAGGAATTGGCGCGCACTATATTCGCGGTGGCACTCGCCTGCGCCAACTTCTCTATGGCGGCCATCATCAGCGTGGTTTTCGCCCCGGCACCGAGAACGTCCCTGGCATCGTCGGCTTGGGCAAAGCCGCCGAACTCGCGCTCGCTTCTATTGTGGGCGATGCCACGCGCGTCTCTGCGCTCCGCAGCGAACTCGAACGTGGCCTCCTCGAACGCGTTCCTCACTCACACGCCAACGCCGCAGGCGCGCCACGCACGCCAAACACTGCAAACCTCACCTTTCCGGGAATCGAAGGCGAAGCCCTCATCATCGCGTTAGATCTCAAAGGTCTTGCGTGCTCCACTGGAGCAGCCTGCTCGTCCGGTGCCATCGAGCCTTCTCATGTCCTCACAGCGATTGGCATGCCTCCAGAAGATGCACGCGCCAGCATTCGCTTCAGCCTCGGCCGTCACACCACCACCGCTGACGTCGCCTACGCCCTCGAAATCGTCCCCGCTGCCGTCGCACAGCTCCGCCAACTCTCCCCCGCCTACCGCAACGAAACCACGGCCGCAACTTCCTGAGCTCGACCAATGCACAATCCGTGGCGGCATCAGGCCTCTGTTCCCAGTAGCTGTTGCAGAGCCTGGCGGTACGCTAGTTGCCTAACAAAGAGAAAAAATTGAACGCGCTATGGAATACATCACGGCGTATCAACATCTCTGAGCAAGTGACAAAAATCAAAAAGACTGCGAGCGGGATCACAGGGTGAACATAGCTCCGCACAGGCCGCCACAGATACTCAAAACCGCTTAGATAAATCAATGCGAACGGCAACAGTGTCCCGCAGATGATTCTTCCAGAAACGAAATACGGCAATTCGTGTGACGGATAGAAGCACCGATGAAAATCAAACGGAAGCGAGATCGTCGCCAGGAACAACACTGACGCCACGAACAGATATAGCGATACGCGTCCGCTGATGCGCGATAGCCTATTTTCAGGTGTGCTCCACTTCGCTAAATACGTGGCGAATGCCGCGAGCAGCAAAAACGACGAGATTACATAGAATCCATCCGCAACACTCCACTGCATTGCCCTTCCTTCCCAAAGAGACTCTCCGCGCCAGTATTTCTTGATGAGCTCTTGCAAAAAGTAAGCCGAACCGTGCAAAGAAAAAATTGGATGTTGCCACATCTCAGACCAGGGCTTCACGGTCCAACCCAGATAAGCAATTTTTGCCTTCAATCCCGTCAAGTCCCCTATCACCAAACGATTACGTGCCACCCACAGCGCCGGAGGCACTACAGCGGCGATGGCTGCCGCTAGAATCATCGCAAATTCTTTCTGCACTGCGCCCTTCCTCACAGCTCTCTTCACCACGACACAAAGCGCCACGGCAAGTGCTCCAAACAGAACGCAGTTCGATACATCCGTGAGAAATGCGATTCCCACTAGAAACGCACCGGCGATCAGGTCGAAGTACGAACTAACTCCCTCTCGCATGGCATCAAAAAGCAGCAGCAATGCCAGCGCGACCAATAGTGGTGACAAAATGTCGCGGTTAATCCCGAAGAAGACATCCTGAGGAAAGACAGCGAGGAAAGCCGGAATCCCCACGCCCAAAAAATCACGATCTGGGTATACGCGTTCCACAAACAAGAAAGAGATCCAGACAAAAAAAACGTAAACACCTGCATTCAAAAACCGCACCCAGTACGCTAGCGCCCAATCTTTTGCGCCGAGCATTGCGCCCAGCTTGTACCAACCGCCCGCAACTATGTAATACACAGGTGGCGACTGTGCTTCCGTGTCTCGTTCCATGCTCCAATATCCGAAGCGCTTCTGGTATTGCGAATCTTTCAATTCAACAGGCATCTGCGTAACCGGAACATCCATGCCTACCGCGCGCAATCGCTGGCGCGAGATCAAATATTCCGGCGAACTATAAACCGCGAACAATCGCGCCATCTCCGGACCGGTCTGAGGAAGTTCGCTCCCCGGCACATAGCCGTGAGCATATCTCTCTACCGTCTCAAAATGATCTTGTTCGTCTAGCGGGTTGAACAACGGGAATGCCGCGGAGAATATCAGGATGCGGAGGAATGCGTAACCACAGATCGCTGCGATGATCAGAGTCCGTTGGCTTCGCAAAAACATGTCGATACGATCGCCAAACTCGGCTGCGCGCGCCGTTGCCGCCCCCTCCTGAATGCCATGGTTTGCGCTATCCATTCATTTTTCCGAAATCCTACTCACAATAGCACTTCGCACTAACTCGACTTCAACGCTTCGTTCTGGAAGTATCGTCTGGTGTAACACCACGCCAGAATCGGCTTCATCCATCGTCAACACGTACTCGCTTCAAACTGCTGTCTGCTGTCGCTTTACTCTCCTGCCTAATCATTTCGAGATTCGTATGAGCCGCGATAAACTATAAGCAGACTCGCGATGCCTGATATCGTACAACTCGAATCGTGTCTGCCCATCAGCGCGAAACCTCAGCCGGGCCTAGTGGCTGTCGCTATGTCAGGCGGCGTGGATTCTTCCACCGTGGCCGCCGTCCTCCAGGACCAGCACCGCTCGGTTGTCGGCCTGACCATGCAGCTCTGGAATCAACGCCGCTTGCCGGAACTCCAAGGCGATGCCCCCGCCCATCACCGCTGCTGCTCACTCGACGATGTCTATGACGCCAAACGCGTCGCGCAGCACCTCAATTTTCCGCATTACGTCGTCAACTTCGAGCATCAATTCGAAGATCGCGTCGTGCGCCCTTTCGTGCAGGACTATCTCAGCGGCCGCACTCCCATCGCTTGCACCAACTGCAACACCGATGTGAAGTTCGAACCCCTTCTCCGCATGGCTCGCCAGATTGGTGCCGACCGCCTCGCTACCGGCCACTACGCGCGCATCCGCCGCGACGACGCCACCGGTCGCTTCCAGCTTCTTCGCGCGCTCGATCCCACCAAAGATCAGTCTTATTTTCTCTGGGGACTTTCGCAGGAGCAGCTCTCACGCAGCGAATTCCCCCTTGGCGAGCTTTCCAAGGATGAAGTCCGAGAAATTGCCCGCCGCGCCGCGTTGCCTGTCGCGGAAAAGCCCGACAGCATGGAGCTATGCTTCGTTCCGAACGGCAACTACGTGCAGTTCATTCACGCCTACGCGTCCGAAAATAAAATACCTCTGAACACGGGTGAAGGCGAAATTGTCACGGAATCCGGAGAACTTCTCGGCCGCCACAACGGTATCCACAACTACACAATCGGCCAGCGCAAAGGTCTCGGCTTCGCAGCCGGCAAGCCGCTCTACGTTCTTTACATCGAACCCGAAACGAATCGCGTCGTCGTCGGCGACGACGATTCGCTGCGCACCACGACATTTGAAGCCGCATCCGTAAATTGGATTTCCATCGCCGAGCCTTCGCATCCGATTCGCGCGTCCGTAAAAATTCGTCACAAGCATGAACCCGCTGCAGCAACCGTCTTGCCTTTGCCCGGCTCACGCGCGCGTATCACCTTCGATTCCTCGCAGCGCGCCGTAACTCCCGGCCAGGCTGCCGTATTCTACTCAAACGACGTAGTCCTCGCCGGCTCCTGGATCCGCTGAATCTGGCTTTTATAGCTGGTCTCCAATTTCTCCGTCGTGTCGGTTCTCTCTTGGGTTTCACTGTTCGTGGGGCGGCAGCTTGCTACCCGAACTTTCGCAGTTGGGCACCTCTGAGCCGGTTAAGTGCTTTGGAATCAGGCGAGGCTAGAGTA
>Ga0137407_10003200_pt1 | contig 10858 bp, 9 predicted proteins | sample CZOMad2_2_16fung_FD_108410 | JGI IMG/M metagenome (GOLD analysis project Ga0137407, IMG submission 108410) | Vadose zone soil fungal communities from Angelo Coast Range Reserve, California, USA - CZOMad2_2_16fungal (Illumina Assembly) | ecosystem: Environmental > Terrestrial > Soil > Vadose zone...
GCCAGTGAACAGGCATTTATGCATAAGCTGCTTCCGCAAGTCTGCTTGACCTACCTCCCGCCGTACGAAAGGGAGTTCGGTTCTGTGGCCGGCTCCCTCGTCCGACAAAAAACCCGGCAGTGAATTTCCGCACGTCTGTAGGCCATCGTCTTTTCCTGCTTGTGACTTGCCAGACGGCAATCGCCGCACTGCTGGTTTTGACAGCGATGCGGGCCACTTCCCAGTTGCGGTCCCACTACCGCCACATGTATGACTTCCAACTGCGAAGCATTGCTGCCACAGCCGACGCCATGAAGGAAGCCGCGACGCTCGAAACCGGCGCCAGATCTGCCAAGTTGGAGGCTTTCTATCGCCGTTATAGGGCAGACTGGGAAACTGCGTCCGGCACCACTCCTGATGCAATTCGATTTCGGAAGGATTTGATGGACGGCGGCGAGTCCGATATGGCCCGGCTGGAAAGCGAAGTCCTCGCGGATTTAAAAAGATCCCTCCAGTCGGGAGATGCGAAAAACATCAGAGAAGATCTGGCAGCCTTGTACACCGTCAACGTGAAATATGCCGATTTCGAAAGCCAGAACGCGATGAAGCGCATCGCTAACCGCCGCGCCTGGTTACTTACGATTGGAATCGCCGGCGTAGCCGTGACGCTGCTTCTTGGCCTGCACGTCCGTCGTGCCATTGCACCCCGAATCAGGCGGCTCGTCACCTCCGTGGGCCGTTTCCAGGAGTTCGGTAAGCATGAAAGAATTTGCGATACCGGCAGGGATGACATCGCGGTATTGGCCAATGCATTGGATGCCGGCTTTTCCGCAATTGAAACACGCGAGCAAGATCGCGAGAAGTTTCTGTCTATCGTTGCGCATGAACTCAAAACCCCGGTGACCTCGATCCAGGGATATGCGTCTCTGCTCGTCACTCATCCGCCACCTGTGCCCGACATCTATCGCGCGCTCGAAATCATCAACCGGCAATCCTGGAGATTGAGCCGATTGATTGAGGCGTTGTTCCTGGCAATGCGGGCACGATCCGGGAAGCTGCGTTTTGAACCGAGTCCCTTCAACATGTCAGAGTTGGTTCGGCGTGTGTTGCGGGAGATGGAACCGTTCCTGTCGAAGAGAACATTTTCATCGCGGATCGAGGAGAACGTCTCAATTCTGGGAGACGAGGCACTGCTGGAACACGCCCTCTGGTCCCTGCTCACCTGCGCCTCCGCATATTCACCGGAAAATACTTCCGTGCAGGTTGCCTTTTATGCAGTCCAGCACTACGCCACTCTGACCGTTGACATCAGGGGCTCGGATGTTTCGCTACCGGAAGTCCAGGAACTGTTTATGCCCTTCCAGTCGGTAGAGTACGAAACCGGCAGGGGCATTCGCTCTGCAATTGGGCTCTACCTGTGCCGCGAAATCGTGCGCGTCCATAACGGCAGCTTGCTCGTACAACAAGTGTCTGAAGAGCGGCCGGAATTCGTGATGGAGTTGCCGGCATGAGCAGAAAGGTCTGCCGCGACACTGTTCTGGTGATCGACGATGACCCGGATTTCCGCGCTCTGATTGAAACGATCGCAGAACTCTGGATGGTTCCGATGCTGCAGGCGCCGGATTGCCGCAAAGGACTGAAGATTCTGGAACGTGAGCACGGCAGGATCAAGATGGTCTTTCTGGACTACTTCATGCCTGGAATGGAGCCGGTGAAATGCGCCGCCGCCATCATCGCAAAAACAGGGCGGTCGGTTCCTGTCGTGCTTGTCACCGCAGCCGTCAATCCGGGCGCCAGGGCTGCCGAATTAAAGATCAGCCGTTGGATCTCCAAACCCGTTGAGGCATCGGTCCTCAAAAGTCTTCTCTGTAGCGGCGGGCCGTGAGGGAAATTTTGAACTCGAGTCGAAGGAGAGTGCATCTTGAAAGACAAACTTCCACTTTCATTGCCTCCTGAAGAAGCCCTGAAGATCGGCACAGACGCTTACATTTACGGATACCCGCTGGTTCTGATGGACGTTACACGCGAGGTCATGACAGCCGTGCCGAAGCCCGGCGCGCGTAAAGCGCCGGTCAACCAGTTCGTCCACCTCAGGGAATTTCCCGACCATGCCTTCACGGATGTGGTCAGCCCGAACGTTGACACACTGTACTCCGTTGCCTGGCTCGACTTGTCAAAGGGCCCGATAGTTCTTAGCCTTCCCGATGCCGGCGACCGGTACTACCTGATGCCAATGCTGGACGCATGGACGAATGTCTTTGCCGCACCTGGCAAGCGAACGACTGGCCCGAAAAAGGGGGACTTCGCGATCATCGGACCGCAGTGGCTGGGAAGGCCGCCGGAAGAAATGCAGGTGATCTATTGCCCAACCAATATGGCCTGGCTGATCGGCCGCACACAGACGAACGGAAAGAACGACTACGCCGCAGTTCATGCGATCCAGGATCAGTACCGCCTGACTCCACTGAGCGCGTGGGGCAAGGCTTATACTCCACCGGCCAATTTACCGGTGAAGGATGGCATCGACGCCCGAATGCCTCCAGTCGAACAGATCGCAAAGATGAACGCGAGCGCCTTCTTCACGCGGCTTAACACTCTGATGAAATCCAACGCACCGGCTTACGCCGATACTCCTGCCATTCAGCGATTCGCAGCCGTCGGGATTGCTCCAGGCAGGCGATTTGATTTGAAAAGCTTTGAAGGCGGCGTCGCAGAGAGGCTCGAGGCGAGTGTCCGTGAAGCCCAGGCGAGAATCGCCGCCGAGGCCCGAAAATCGCATGGAACGACAGTCAATGGCTGGAGCATATTGCCCGACAACACTGCGAACTTCGGCACGGATTACGCCTGGCGTGCCGTGGTCGCAATGGTCGGTCTCGGCGCGAACCTGCCCGAGGATGCCGTTTATCCGCACGCGACCGCGGACTCCGAAGGCCAACCCTTCGTCGGAACGAACAAGTATGTGATCCGTTTTGAAAAAGGGCAGCTCCCGCCGGCGCGCGCTTTCTGGTCCATCACGATGTACAACGCGCAGCAATTTCTTGTTCAGAACCCGATCCATCGCTACGCGATCGGCGATCGAGACAAGCTGAAGTTCGATGCCGACGGTTCCCTTCCAATTTACATACAGAGCGTTTCGCCAGGCCAGGATAAGGAATCGAACTGGCTCCCGACACCGCGTGACTCGTTCAATCTGTTCATGCGGATGTATTGGCCCACGGACGAAGTCCTGAACGGCAGGTGGACTATTCCGCCCGTCGAACGGGTGCACGATTAAGGAGGAATGTATGGCCGATTGGCTCGTTCGAACGTGGCACGAGATTGTCGCACGGCCGGATGGCCCATTGGCCATGCGCTTCTACCTGCAGCCGGCGATGGCCCTCTTCTTCGCAATACACGATGGCCTGGACGATGCCCGGAAAGGACAGCCGGCATATTTCTGGGCGCTTTTCACGGACCCACTACACAGGCGGGAAATGATGCGGGATGGCTGGAAGTCCGTCGGTACGATCTTCATCCTCGCCGTTATACTCGATATCGTTTACCAGGTGACGGTTTTGCATGCGATCCGTCCTCTCCAGACAGTTTTCATAGCCACGCTTCTCGCCATTCTCCCCTACACCGCTTTTCGTGGCCCGATCAACCGTGTGGCAAAAATGGTGCGGAGGTACCTTGCCGCGCACGGCGTGCTTACCTAAGCAGTTGGCGTTTTGAAACGCTTACTGTAGCGGCGCTCTACGAGCGCCGGTTTTTCCTGGAATCAACGAAATACCGGCGGTCATAGACCGCCGCTACAGCAGACAGGCAACTATTGAATTGCCATGGCCAGGTGCAGGCGTTCTTCAGGCTTGATGAAGTGATCGGCGTCAGCAGCATCGGGACCGAGATCGATTTCCACCCAATTCACCTCGCCGGTAAACCTCCGGACGGAGTAGTCGTCGGTGAGTTCTGCCCGGGCGCAGACGTCGCCAGCTCCGTGATCGAACCCATCCCGACGGTGTGATGATTGCGGCCCGAAAGAAGCGCCGCACGCGTGGGTGAGCAAAGGGCAGTCGAATGAAAGCGGTTGTATCGCAGCCCGTCGGCTGCGAGTCTTTCAAAGTTGGGTGTCCGGCACGGCCCGCCGAATGCGCTCGAGGCTCCAAATCCAACGTCGTCGATCAAAATGATCAGCACGTTCGGCGCGTTTTCCGGCGGGCGCAGGGGCTCGATCGGCGGATACTTTGTGTCGGGATCCCTGGCATCGTATATGTTGTCAGGCCCACATGCGGACGATCCGGAATCGGCAGAACGGTGCGTTGAATCTTTTCAGATCGGTTGGACATGAGTGCTCCCTTCCATTGCGTTCCCTCACCTCCTGGCCCTATCGTCCAGAGATGAACCGTTTCAATTGAGAACCGGCCACACGGTAATCGAGCTCCGCCTGAAACATTTCCGCCTCGGCCTGGGCTCGTGCTCCGTCGGCTCCCGACATCGTTGCGAGCTGCAGCGTCAGATCTCGAATTTTCCGCGCGCGCTCCAGATCCAGAAATGCTTTCTGAGCGCCAGCTGCCACTTTCGCTTTCACCAATTCCACGGCGGCCTCCGCCATGGCGAGCTGTGTCTTACGCTCGCTCACGGTTTTTTCGCGCTTTCCAAAATCGAATATGTTGAAAGACGCCATCACGCCGACGAAAGCAAAGTCTTTCGGCAACAGCGGCACGGCTATCTCATAGATGTAGCCGCCGATGACAGCGACGTCAGGCACGTACTCCAGCTTCGACAGTTTCGTTACAGCCCGCGCCTTGACAGCGGTCTGTTCGGCCTCGATAACCTCTGCGCTGTTGACCAGGGCCTGCCTTGTCGCTTCCTGGAGAGAGACCGTTTCGACCGCCGGCTCCGGCGACGCCAGCTCGAGTGCGGTGTCCGGTGGGAAACCGATCAACGCATTCAATGACCGGCTCAGTTCCGTCGCCAGAACCTTTGCTGCCGCGAGGTCTTCATCGGCCTTGAGGAGCGCCGTCCGACGTTCCGATACGTCGAGCGGCGGCACAGCGATGCTTGCCACTTGTAACCCTGCATCGATCATTTGGACCTTCGTCTCGGCAAGCATTTGATGACGCTGCGCGATCAAGAGACCGAAGTAGAACCGCTCGACGCTGTCCGCAACCTGGGCAGCGGACTGCGTCGCCTTGGCCTTTGCGATTTCTTCGTCAGCTCTTGCGATACTCACCGCCTCCCGGACCTTGAACAGCGGAGTGACCGGTTGTGTCACGGTGACAGCGAAGACGGTCTGGTCCTTTGTCAGCAGAGGAAGATCGGCCTGCCGGCGGGCCAACTGAATCGTTTGACCGAGGAATTTGTTGAAATGCAAGTTGGCGAACGTGGAGTCGATCTTGGGAAAGTAATCGGCCTGCGCGGCCTGTCGGTGATACCTGGCAGCATCGATGCCGAGTTGAGCCAGATTCGCTGCTTTGTTGCCGGCAGCCTGCGCCTGGGCTTGATCCAGTGTGATTCGCCGGATGCCATCCGATTGGGCAGCGAAGTTCGCGCTCAAAAGCAGAATGCCGGCCGCAGCGGGCAGCAGAGTACGAACAGCTTTCGTCCTGTTGAGCATAGATATCCTTTCTGTCCGTTATGCCGCTTTGGGCGCGGTCATCTTCCGCATCACTTCGTCGAGATTGAAGCTGGCCGGCTTCTGTCGTGGGGGAAATTCCTTGAAGCTCGAGAGCCACTGGCCCACGATCGTCTGGGCCGGCACCACGAGGAACATCCGTTCCGCCAGCCATTTGCCGTACAGCAGGCTCTCGTCGCCCCGCTCGAACGGGTCGGCGCGAATATTGAATGCCTTGGGGAATCGCAGATTGGTAAAATCCCGCTGCCACACCTCCAGGCCTGTGTGCTCCTGCTCCTTGAAGACCATTTTCCAGTTCTCCACCCGAATAGCGAGCAGGTCGCCGTCGTCGCTCCAGTAGAGAAAGCCCTTGCGCGGCGATTCCTTCACCTCGCCTTTGAAAAAGGGCAGGAGGTTAGAGCCATCCAGGTGCACCTTGAACGTCCGGTCTCCCAGCTTGTGACCCTTACGCAGCTTGTCCACAATCTGAGGTTCACCAGCCGCGGCGGCGAAGGTCGGGATGAAGTCTTCATGCGCGCACATGTCGTTCACGATCGTGCCGGGTTTGATGATGCCGGGCCAGCGGATGACGCAAGGGACGCGGAACCCGCCTTCCCAGTTCGTGTCCTTTTCGCCCCGGAACGGCGTGCTGCCGCCGTCGGGCCAGGTCATGACTTCGGCGCCGTTGTCTGTCGTATAGACGACGATGGTGTTATCCGCAATCCCCAGGTCGTCGAGGAGCTTCAGCAACTGACCGACGTGACCGTCCGTCTCCACCATACCGTCGGGATACGTACCCAGCCCGGTCTTGCCTTTGGACTCCGGCTTCAGGTGCGTCCATACGTGCATGCGCGTGGAGTTGAAGTAGCAGAGCCAGGGCTTGCCGGACTTGTGCTGCCGCTCGATGAAATCTTTGGCGGCGGCCAGAAATTCCTCGTCGATCGTCTCCATTCGTTTGCTGTTCAGCGGCCCGGTATTTTCGATCTTCTGCCGGCCTACGCGGCCGTAGTGCATGTCTTCAGTCGGATCGTCGTTGTCCGTCGCCGTGCAGCGCAGCACACCACGGGGGCCGAATCGCTTCCCGAAATCGGGATTCTTTGGGTAGTCGGGGTTCTCCGGTTCTTCTTCCGCATTCAGGTGATAGAGGTTGCCGAAGAATTCGTCGAAACCATGCACTGTAGGTAGGAATTCGTTGCGGTCGCCGAGGTGGTTTTTGCCAAACTGCCCGGTAGCGTATCCGAGCGACTTCATGATGTCCCCAACGCTGGGATCCTCGGCGCGCAAGCCGATGTCGGATCCCGGCAGGCCAACCTTGGTCAGCCCGGTGCGGATCGGCGCTTGCCCCGTGATGAATGCGGCGCGCCCGGCGGTGCAGCTCTGCTGTCCATACCAGTCCGTGAAGAGCGCCCCCTCTTTCGCGACGCGATCGATATTCGGCGTGCGATATCCCATCACACCCAGGTTGTAGGCACTGATGTTGTACCAGCCGATGTCGTCGCCCATGATGAAAAGGATGTTCGGTTTCTGCTTTGCCATCTTTTTGGTGCTCCTATTGCTTCACAATGAAGAAGCTCGCCGAACGCATCGAAATCCCAAATGACACGTGGATGTATCGATGGCCTGGCCCATTCGGGCCGCAGGCCTGTAACGCTGACAGTAGTTCGGCGCGCACAGGTACGAGCCTCCTTTCATGACTTTCCTTGGAATGCGAATACCGTCCAGCCGCGGGTCGTAGCTCTTCTCGCGGTCGCCTCCCTTGGGATTCACGCTGCTGCAACAGGATTGACGGACAGCGCCATGGTCCTGATACCAGTCTGAAGTCCACTCCCAGACGTTTCCAATCATGTCGTAGAGTCCGTAACCGTTTGGCGGAAACAATCCCACCGGCGACGTCCATTTGAAGCCATCTTTCACCAGGTTCTGGATCGGAAATTCGCCCTGCCAGGTGTTCGCCATGATTTCGCCATCCGGCTCGAACTCGTCACCCCAGGCATAGTCGGCGCCTTCGAATCCGCCGCGCGCAGCGAACTCCCATTCCGCTTCGGTCGGCAAGTCCTTGCCGGCCCAGACGCAATAAGCTTCAACATCCGGGTAAGCGACATGAACGACAGGATGGTTCTCGAGACCTTCGATCGAACTTTTCGGCCCGAACGGATGACGCCAGTCCGCGCCGCGCACATAGCGCCACCAGCTGTACGGATTGCGCATATCGACCCGGTGGCGCGGCTGCACGAAGACGACTGAGGAAGGCGCGAGCAGCTCAGCCTTCGCTCCCGGGTAATCCGCCGGATTTGCCGGACGCTCCGCCAGCGTCACGTAATCCGTCGCCTCGAGGAAGCTCGCGAACTGCGCGTTCGTTACCGGAGCGGGATCGATCCAGAAACTCCCGACGGTCACCTGATGCGTCGGCGCCTCTTCAGGATAATAATGATCGGAACCCATCATGAAGGTCCCTCCATCGACCCAGACCATGCGGTCCAGCTTTGTCAAAGCGAGTGCTGTTTTGGTTTCCATTTCGTGTTCTCCTTTCGGGATCTTGTGGAGCGTTACATCGAAATTAGAATTGAAACGAAAACCGCGCGAGTATCCGGATTACTTCGGATCATCTGGAATCTTTTTTCGGAATGCCGGCGGGCATAGACCGCCGCTACAGTGATTGCGAATGAACTTGCGGCGAGGAAACTGGTCGTCGCCTGGAAATCGGCAATCGAAGAATGAAGGTTGCGCCCTGATCTGCTCCGGAGCTGTGCGCTTTGATCGTACCGCCGTGAAGGATGACGATTTCACGCACGATCGCAAGCCCGAGGCCGAGCCCGGCACTTCTTGACCTGGTCGAACGATTTTCCTGCCGGTACGCGTCGAATACGTAGGGCAGAAACCGGGGTTCAATGCCCTTCCCCGTGTCGGACACCGTGCATTGCACAACGCCGCCGCGTCTAACGATTTTCAGCGCGATAGAGCCACCCTCCGGAGTGAATTTCACGGCATTGTTCAACAGGTTCATGAGAACCTGACGCACCCGGCGGGAATCGGCGAAGAACGGCGGTATGGCTTCCGATATGTCGGTGGAAATGCGCAGCTTTTTGCCTTCAGCCGTATGTTGGATAGCGCTCAGCGCCTCACGCGCAACCTCCTGTATCCGCATCTCTGCAAGCTCCAGACGCAGCTTGCCTGAGGAAATGCGCGCCGCATCGAACAAGTCGTCGATCAGGTAATTCAAAGCCCTCACATTTCGAATGATTCCTTCGATGGCGAGATTCTGCTTCTCGGCCGGTAAAGTTCCGCTCCCGAGCGCCACAGCCCAGCCCAGGATGGGCATCATTGGGTTTTTGAGTTCATGCGAGAGGACCGAAAAAAATTCTTCCTTTCGTTGAAAGGCATGTTCGGCCCTGGCGCGAGCGTCAAGCGCCTCATCGTACGCGCGTGCGCGAACGATACATCCTGACGCGATCTGCGCCAATCGAAGCATCTCGTCGCGCGCCTCCGGAGCCACTTCGTCCTGAGCCGGAAGAACGATAGTCAGGACACCAAGCGGCCGTTGCTCTGAGCCACGAATCGGCAAAAATGCCACGTTCCGGCGCCTGCATTGTGATAACAGGTCGCGCAGGTAGCGCGAAATGTTGGAGGGAGCCTTGCGCCTTCGGGACCAGAATATGGGCTTGCCCGTACGAAACGCACTGGCGACCGGACCTTTCCTGATCATTTCTTCCGCGAGATATTTCTTCGGAATGTGCCTGGATCGCCACTTCGAAACCATCTGCAGGTCGCCGTCGTGCTCGACAAAGATCATTCCTGCGGGGCTGCCAAAGGCTTTGCGGCAGTAGTTTCCAACGATGTCGGCCACAGACCTCAACGTGTACGCTCGACTGAGACTCACAACGAGTTCATGTAAAGATGTTGCGCCGTCCTTGCCCATCGCACTGGGGCCGCGCGCCTCCGCCGAGTGATCGGCAGTCTCGATGACTGCCAGATACCCTATCTCGTCGCCGACGAACTGGCGACGAATCCGGAATTCGACGGGAAAGTGTTTTCCCTTGTGGACGATCGAAACGTGGACGGCGCAAGGTTTGTCAGTCTGTCGGGAAGCGGCCAAACGCTCGCGCAGGCGTTTGATGTCGGAGTCGGCCACAAAGCCGAACAAGGATCTTCCCAGCAGCGGCGTTGCCGCGCCGTTGAGCATCTCGGCACACTCCTCGTTGGTCTTGAGAATGCGTGCTTTCCCATCGAGTTCGAGGTAAGGAATCGGAACCCGGTCATGAAGGACTCCATAATGTCTGAGTGATTTGACAAACACTCGTGCGTGGTCCCGCAAAGTTGAAATCGTGTCGTTCAGGCTGGGCTTCCGCAGCCGGCCGTTCGTCTTGCCCGGTATGTTTTCTTGTTCCGCGGCAGTGCGGATATCGACCATCAGGCGATCTACGTCCGTTATCAGACGCGTGAAATCGGTCACAAAACGCGCGGCCGGATAATCAAAAGTCTCCCTGCTGTCCTCAGCCGATTGCCTTCTCATGGACACCATAGCCATACCTCACTTCATGCGCGTCACGGCAGGCGGCCGCCATCTTCCACTAAAGACGTCGGGCTTTGGCCAGTACATCCGGACGACGAGATTGAATGAGTCTTTGGGCGCAGGAAGCCAGTTGAATTCTCTGTTCGTACCCGGCCACTCGTGCTGGATGGAGATGGAAAGCGAATTGTCGGAATTGAGTCTTAGCCTGTCGTGATCGCCGATGACAGCATCACATGCCTGCGCGGGATTCTTCAGCATCAGCCCGGCCAGTCTTTTGTAGAACGCCGGCGCGTCGTACCTTGCCACCTGTTCTTCGGGCGTGCCTGCCTGGTCAACGTCCAGCCGAAACGGAATACTATGCGACGATGGCGGCTTACCCCACTGGGTCAAGGGAACAAGACGGAAATGATCCTGCATGCGATGAACGACCTGGATGTCTTCAACTCCCGCAGCCTGAATGCGGCCGTCGATCCAGACTGTCTCCATCGGCGCCTGGACCATCTTCAGGTCGTCAGGCAACCTGCCCGACCAATGCGGACTCACAAATACAAAGGACCCTCCTTCCATTCCGATGTTCCGGGGAATGATTGCCTCGAATATCTCGTACCAGGCACTCCAGATGGATAACAGATAGTACCGGTCTGTCCGCGGAATGCTCAGCACAACTGGTTCTTTGCTGAGGTCGAGCCAGGCAGACGAGCACAGCATGTCGGCATGCGGACGAACGACGTCTTTACTATGGGGTCCCGGCAGCAAGCGCCCGTGCGCAAAGTGGTTCA
>Ga0137407_10003202_pt1 | contig 10856 bp, 8 predicted proteins | sample CZOMad2_2_16fung_FD_108410 | JGI IMG/M metagenome (GOLD analysis project Ga0137407, IMG submission 108410) | Vadose zone soil fungal communities from Angelo Coast Range Reserve, California, USA - CZOMad2_2_16fungal (Illumina Assembly) | ecosystem: Environmental > Terrestrial > Soil > Vadose zone...
CCGGCCAGATCCTCGTGAGCGAGGACATCGCCAAGGTCGTGGGCCCCTATTTTGTCCTCCAACCCGTGGGCGAGGTCAGCGTCAAGGGCAAAGCGCTCCCGGTCCGGCCGTACCGCGTCGAGGGTGCGCGCAGCGTGCGCAGCCGCCTGGAGGCCGAGAGCGAGCGCGGGCTCACCCCGCTCGTCGGCCGCGACCACGAGCTGGCGCTGCTCCGCGACAGCTTCACCGAGGCGCAGGCCGGCCATGGTCAGGCGGTCTTCGTCTACGGCGAAGCGGGAATCGGCAAGTCACGGCTGCTGCTGGAGTTCCGCCACCATGCCGAGGCCGCCGGGGCGCGCTGGATCCTTGGCCGCTGCGTGTCCTACGGCCACGCCATCGCCCATCTGCCTGTCCTCGATTTCGTGCGCGATCTCTTTGGCGTCAAGGAGGGCGACGACGTCGAGACGATGCAGGAGAAGCTCGCGGACGGAGTCCGCGAGGCGGGCGACGACGTCGCGTGGACGATCCCCTTCCTCCGCGCGCTCTTCTCGCTCGATCCGGGCGACGCCGCGGTGGAGGCGATGATCCCCGTCCAGCGGAAGGGACGCACGGCGGAGGCCGTCCGCGATCTCCTCCTCGCCCACGCCACGGAGCGCCCGCTCGTGCTGTGGTCGAGGACCTCCACTGGATCGACCCGCACTCGGAGGACATCCTGCGCCTCGTGCTCGACGGCATGACGGCGGCCCCCCTCATGGTGGTGCTGACCTATCGCCCCGGCTATGCCCAGACCTTCGGCGAGCGGACGTACTTCACGCGAATCACGCTTCGCGCCCTCCCGGAAGCGCAGACCGCGGCCATGGTGCAGCGCGTCCTCCAGGGGAACGTTCCGGCGGAGGCGAGCTGGCTCGTCGCCCGCAAGGCCGAGGGCAATCCGCTTTTCGTTGAGGAGCTGGCGAAGTCCCTCGTGGAGGACGGCACGCTCGAGCGCGTGGAGGAGGGCTACCGTCTCGCCCGCCCGCTCGCCGACGCGCACATCCCCGACACCATCCAGGGCGTCATCATGGCCCGCATCGACCGGCTGCCCGAAGCCTCCAAGACCGCCCTCCAGATCGCCTCCGTCATCGGACGGGAGTTCACCGCCCGGCTCGTCGAGCGCGTGGCGGCGCTGGAGCGCGACACGCCGCAGGCCCTGGGTGAGCTCCGGGCAGTCGAGTTGATCTACGAGAAGGCCCGCTCGCCCGAGCTCGAATACATGTTCAAGCATGCGCTGACGCACGACGTGGCCTACGAGAGCCTGCTCCGGCAGAAGCGTCGCGAGCTGCATCGGCGCACAGGTCACGTGATCGAAGAGCTGTACGCCGACCGCCTCCCTGAGTTCTACGAGACGCTGGCCTTCCACTTCGCCCACGGTGAATCATGGGACAAGGCCGTCGACTACCTGCTCAAGTCCGCGCCCAAGGCCCGCGCGAGCTTTGACTATCCGGAGGGCAGCCGCCTCTGCACCCAGGCCATCGAGATCATCCGGCGGGCAGGGGGCGCTTCCGGGGAGCTGGCGCGGGCCCACGAGATACTGGGCGACCTCGAGAGCCTCCAGGGCCGCCTGGAGCCGGCCAACCAGGCGTACGAGCAAGCGATGGCGCTCTTCGACGATCCTGCTAGCCGTCAGCGGCTCGGCAACAAGATCCACCGCCTGAGCACGGTTGTCCGTGAGGGAGGGAAGATCGTTTACTACGAGCACGGCGTGGGTGAGCCGACCCTGGTCCTCTGCCACCCTGTTGTCTACGGCCTCGCGACCTTCCAGCCCTTGGTCGAGCAGCTCTGCCAGGACTTCCGCATCGTGACCTGGGATCCTCGGGGTACGGGAAGGTCTGATCCGCTTCCTGGACCGTACTATACCGCGGACTTCATGGCAGACCTCCGTGCGGTGATCGAGGCCATCGGCGATCGACCCGTGGTTATGATCGGCAACTCGCGCGGCTCGACGGTCGCGGCCCACTTCGCCACCAGCCATCCCCACCTGGTCGAGAAGCTCGTCTTGGCCGGCCTCGCTCCAGCGCGCGCTCTTAGCAGCACGGACTACCCCCGCGCCGACCGCCTGGACAAGGAGTTCCTCGGCCGGCTCGGCGCCGCCATGGCGGCCGACGACTGGCCGGCCGTCGTGCGGATCTTCATCGCGCAGGTTGCTGCGGGCGAGCCCGGGTGCCAGAAGCTCATCGAGGGCAGCATCCGGCTCTGGAGTCAGATGCCGCTGGAGACCCTCAAGAACTTCTTCATGCTAGACGATCCCGGTATCGACGTCCGCGCGCTCCTGCCCGCGCTCCGGGTCCCCACCCTCGTGCTCCACGGCGAGGCCGACCGCAACACACCGGTGGAGGTTGCCCGCTGGACCGCGGAACGGATCCCGGGGGCCCAGTTCCATGCGCTCAAGGCCCGCTGTCACATGTTCCCTGCTACCGCCACTGCCGAGTTTGCCGAGGTGGTGCGCCACTTCATCCGCACCGGCCGGCCTTCGTGAGGACGAAGGCGCCGAACCTCAGCTTCATCGTCGAGCGGGGCGCCGAGGCGCTCGAGGTCACGACCGCGGCGCCGGGGCCGCGCAGCTTGACACGGCGCCCAGGGCCGCCCTGTCCGAGAACAGGCTTTATCAACCTCAAGACCGCCAAGGCGCTCGGCCTCACCATCCCGCCGTCGCTCCTCGCGCGAGCGGATCAGGTGATCGAATAAGTGTCGTCGGATGCTCCGTATCTCTTGTCTGAGCTTCGAGTAGAAGATGCGCCATCCGCGGAGGATGTGACCTTACTCAACGATCGCCTGTATCGGCACAACGCGGCCATCACAGGATGCGATGATGGCCGCTGGCTGGCGATTTTCGTTCGGGATGAGACAGAGGGAATTGTGGCCGGTCTGCATGGTTCGACCTGGGGGAAGGCCGGGTTCGTGCAGACGCTCTGGGTTCGTGAGGATCTGCGCGGCCGTGGGCTCGGGTCCAAGCTGTTGGTGGCCGCTGAGAGAGAGGCGACCCGCCGAGGCTGTTCTGAGATGCATCTCACCACTCACAGCTACCAGGCGCCGGACTTCTATCGCCACCTGGGATATGAGGTGATTGGCGAACTACCTGGCTGGCCGCTGGACACCACGCGCATCTTTCTGCGAAAACGCTTGGGCTGACGATCAACCAATGGTCGTGGCTGCGGGCAGATCTGGTAATTGAGCGGGTACGGCTACAAGCGAGCTCGACTCCGAACGTCGCTTGGAGGTAGACCATGCAACCCATCGCGTTCGCCACCGCTTTGGCCGCCGCGAGTGCTATTTTCGCCATCGTTCTGATTCTGCTGCGCTTCGTTGGGCCGCGGTTATTCGTGATCGTCTTCATCGGTCAGTTCTTCGGCGCTGACGTCGCGTCCCTCCTTCCAACAGCCCCCAGCACGAAGCGACTGGTGCCCGGGGCTGTTACCGTCATCGTGACAGCCTGGCTCTTCGGCTTGATCTGGGCTCTTCTGTACAATCGCTGGACGTGAGAATCTGCCTTTAGAGGGACGTTAGCAGCTGTCCACATTCATTTCTTTCTGAACTGTCGGTCTCAACGGGGAGTGGCCGCGTAGAATCGCGCGCTTCCGTCACAGTCAGGGACCGAGGTTTTTGACAGCGACCCCGCGGCCGCGGTTCACATCACGCCAACTCCTCCGCGTCCGCCTTCGCCTTTTCGAGCCAGAACCGCATGTCCATCTCGCGGTACATCGTCGTCGCGATGATGAAGTGCTCTTGAGCCTCCTGCCGCTTGCCCGTGCGCCGGTAGAGCGCGCCCAGCCCGAGGTGGCAGTGGGCGACGAGGGGGCGCATGCCGCGTGCCTCGGCAAGCGCTAGCGCCTCCTGGTAGCGCGTCTCGGCCAGCAAGACATCAGGAGGGCTGGCGTGGGCATGGACGGTGCCGAGCTGAAACAATGCAGCCGCCTCATCCCCAGGCGTTTTCTGCTGTCGGGCCAAGTCCAGCGCCTGACACCCGTGCTGCCAAGCCTCGTCGAAGCGTCCAGCCAGGAGATGGACCGTGCTGAGCTGCCTCGTTTGCACTGCCTTACGAAAGAGCGGACCAGTGCGCGTTCTGAGCGCTTCCTCCAAGAGCGCGAGGCTCTCGGCGAAGCGTCCCACGTGACCGTAGGCTTCACCCAGGTTCCCAGCCATGGTGCCCGACCAGGACCCCTCGTCGGCGGAGCGACAGAGTGCTAAGCCCGGCTCGAGCACCCGGATGGCCGCGTCAAGGTCTCCCTGGGCAAGATACAGTTTGCCGAGGCACGCGTAGGCAACGATCGGTGCTATCCCTCGTACGTCCTCCATGGCGAGGCGAAGCGCTTCTTCCCCATGACGTCTGCCCTCGGTGAACTCCCCGATCGAGCTCGTAACCAACGCCAGCCATGCTCGGGACATGATTGCTAAATCGCGCGATTGACCAGCCCCTCCGATCGAGACCGCCTCCACGTTCGCACGGAATAACTCGGCGGCCCGCTTGAAGTCGCCGATCGTGTTGGCCGCCTGCCCCAGACGATATGATGCGAGCGCCTGTTCGACCGGATCACCGAGCGTCGCTGCTCTCTCCAGAGCCTCCTGCCCTGCAGCCATGGCCCCATCAAGGTCCCCGACCCCTCTGCGCGCGAAACTCACCCAATACAGGACACGCCCTAGCCAGGTTCGATCGGCGGGCTGGCGAGCCTGCGCCTCAGCCTCGGTCAGCACTGTGAGGCTCCTCTGAAATTCTCCTTGGTAGGTCAGGATGCGGGCCAAGGCGAGGCGAAGCTCGATCCCCAACGCTGGGGTATCGGGGCCCTCCGGGAGATGCCTGAGCGCTTCGAGGGCCTGTTCGTAACCCGTCATTGATTCGCGGTACGCTCTCCGTTCCACACCGCGCGCGCCCACCTGCCGGCCATAGTTCAGCGCCTTTTCCCACACCTCCCCGCGCATAGCGTGGACGGCGAGTCCATTGACCTGTTCGGCCAAGCGATCGGGATACAGCCGTTCGATGCCTTCGATGATCCGGGCGTGAAGCGCGCACCGTCGCTCCTGAAGTAGGCCGCCGTAGGCCACCTCGTGGGTCAGCGCATGCTTGAAGGTGTACTCGGCCTCCGGGAACAATTGAACCTCGTACAGGAACTCCGCGGCTTGGAGGCGGGCGAGTCCCGCCCGCAAGCCCGTCTCGCCCGCCTCGGCGATCTCCTGGAGGAGCGAATACAGCACGTCCTTGCCGACGACCGCGGCGGTCTGGAGGAGCCGCTTGTCCTCGGGCGCGAGGCGATCGATGCGGGCGGCCAGAATGTTTTGGACGGTAGCCGGAATGTTGAGCGCCTCCGGCGACTTCACCAACCGGTAGGCGCCGCGTTCCCCGGCAAGCGCCCCGGTCTCGATGAGACCCTGCACGCTCTCTTCGAGGAAAAAGGGATTGCCGTCAGTCCGCGCGACCAACAGTGGCCCGAGCGCACTGACGGACGGATCGCGGCCGAGCAGGGCCTCAAGGAGCTGGCCGGCGCTCGCGGGCGACAGCGGGTCGATGCGGAGTTGGCGGTAGTAGGTCTTGCTGCCCCAGTCGTGACGGTACTCCGGGCGGTAGTTCACGAGCAGGAACAGCCGTGCCGTCGGCAGGCTCTCCATGAGCTGGTCCAGGAGGGCTTGGGTCTCGCCGTCGATCCAGTGCAGATCCTCGAAGACGAGTACGAGCGGCTGCATCTGGCTCTCCCGGAGGACCAGACGGCACAGGCCGTCGAGCAGACGCCGCCGCCGCTGCACGGGGTCCAGGCGCTTCCATTCCGCATCCTCCACCGGCACGTCGAGCACCCAGAGCAGCGGGGCGAGATAGCTCTCAAGGGCTCGGTCCAGCGAAAACAGCTTCCCCGTAACCTTCTCGCTGATCTTTCGCGTTTCGTCCCGGGGCTCGATCTGGAAGTAGTCCTTCAGAAGGTCGATCACCGGCAGGAAGGTCGTCGCCTTGCCGTAGGACACGGAGGCCGCCGCCAGCACGAGACACCCCTCCGTGCGGTGCGAGTGCGTGAACTCCCAGAACAGCCGCGACTTTCCCACGCCGGGCTCGCCGACCACGGCGACGGCCTGGCCCTTGCCGGCCTTCGCCTGCTCCAGCGCGGTAAACAAGGTATCCATCTCCGTGTCCCGGCCGACAAAGGTGGTGAGGCCTCTGGCTGCGGCGGCTTGCAGGCGCGAGCGCACGCGGCTCGCCCCGGTCAGCTCGAAGATCTCGGCGGGAGTCACCAGGCCTTTGACGGCGACCGCGCCGAGCGAGCGTATCTGGACGAAACCCTCCGCCAGGTGCAGCGTGTCGGCGGTGAGCAGGATCGCGCCCGGGTCGGCCATCTGCTCCATGCGCGCTGCCAGATGCGTGGTTTGGCCCACGGCGGTGTAATCCATGTGGAGGTCCGAGCCGATCGATCGGACGACGACCTCGCCGGAGTTGAGGCCGACTCGGATGCGCACCGGGACGCCGTAGGTGCGGAAGATCCCCTCGGCGTACCGCTTCACGCTCTCCTGCATCCGCAGCGCCGCATAGCACGCGCGCACCGCGTGGTCCTCGTGGGCCAGCGGCGCGCCGAAGAGCGCCATGATTCCGTCACCCATCACCTGGTTGACCGTGCCTTCGTAGCGGTGAACCGCCTCCATCATGTGCTCGAGCACGGGGTCGAGGAGCTTGCGCACCTCCTCGGGATCGCGATCGGCGAGCAACTCCATCGACCCTTTCAGGTCGGCGAACAAGACGGTCACCTGCTTGCGCTCGCCTTCCAGGGCGGCCTTCGAGTTGAGGATGCGTTCGGCGAGGTGCTTCGGCGTGTACCTCTCTGGGGAGGTGAATCGTGAAGCGTTAGTCTGGCTGCCCCCATCGGTCTGGATTAGCGGCTGGCCACACTTCCGGCAAAACTTTGCCCCCGGCCGATTGGGTTCCCCGCAGGCGGCGCAGGCCGCCTCGAGGCGAGCCCCGCACTCGTCGCAGAACGTCGCGTCTACCGGGTTCTCGTGCTGGCACCGGGGGCAGGTCATACCGGTGTTCGACCTCGGGCGAGATCAAAACGGTCAGATGGGTGCAGCCACCCTAGCCTTTTGGGGGCAGCCGGTCAAGCAGCGGTACAGGGGCAACGGCAAACGAGCCAACGCAAAGGCCGCCCTGCTGCCGCTCGAGCCCCGGCGGCCTCCGGGCTGGTTTTTACCCGAGAAACTTGCACGATGACCGCGTCAAAAACGTCACTGAGGAAAGCCTGCGAAAGGCCGCCTTTGCGAGGGGTTCCTGCGGCAAGGAACTCTGGTTCAAAAGGAAATGGTTTTGGAGTGAGCCTGTCTCCCTCAGTACGACCGGCAGGCATAGATCCTCCGCCGGATCTCCGCTGGGCGCTCATAGTAGCACTCGGCGGCCTCGACCGGATGAGCCTCGAGGAAGGACTCATCCTTCAAGATGGCCTTCAGAGGTCGACGGAAGGTGCAAATTCCGGAAACGGCCTCAACCGGTTGGGTCGCGGCGCTCGACGTTCGCATATACGAATCTCGGTCAGAGGGACGAACAGCAGAGTGACACGACGCCCGGGACGTGTCAATCAAGCGCGCGGGTCAGCCGGGACGGCGGAAAATCTGCCCGACAAGCTCGCGCGGGGGCACGAAGTCGCCGATCACGCCCATGAGCGTGCCGAGCAGCGCCGGACGGCGCGCGAGGACGTGGGCGGCCATGTTGGCGAGGCCGCGGCGCGCGATGAGGAGCTGGATGGCGCGGGTCACGCGCGACTTGGCCGCGAATTCCCGGGTGCGGGCGCGGGCGTAGGTCGCGAGGGCGCGAGCGGACAGATCGCCGCGAGTCAGCGCCGCATGCGCGGTCTCGGCAAGGAGCTCGGCCGAGCGGAGCGCCGTGAAGAGCCCTTCTCCGGTGAAGGGATCGTAGAAGCCCGCCGCGTCGCCGGCCAGGAGCACGCCGCCCACGCGCGGCTCCGCCACGCGATACGCGAGCGGCCCCATCGCCATGAGCCGTCCCGCCGGCTTCATGCCGACGAGCCGCGGCGCCAAGTGGCGGAGCTGCTTGAGCCGCGCGTGGAAGAAGGTCTCGAGCTTGCCGCTCCACGGCGCGGCGTGGGCGAGCGGCACCACGAGGCCCAGGTTGACCAGGCCCGGCAGGACGGGATTCAGGATGGCGTAGTCGGGCGGGTCGACGAAGATCTCGCCGCGGTCGCCCAGGCCCTCGATCCCGGCTACGTGCTGGACGAGCGCCATGCGGCGGAGCGGATGCGGCCGTACCAGCCCGAGGCTTGCCGCCACCACGGACGACCGGCCGTCGGCCGCCACGACGAGGCGCGCGCGAAGCTCGATCTCCCGGCCATCCTCGTCCTGCGCCTTGACGCCGGCGACATTTCCGGAAGCCGTCAGGAGCCCCGTCACGCGGTGGCGCTCTTTCGCCTCGACGGGAAGCGTCCGGGCGCGCTCGACCAGGATCCGGTCCAGCGCCTCGCGCGGGATCGCCAGTGCGTGATCACGGTAGCCGCGCCTCGGGCCGGTCGTCGGATACGCGCCGTCGAGCACGGTGCCGTCGGGGGCGACGATTCGCATACCGCGGAGCGGCTGCGCGCCCGCCTGGTCCACCGCTTTGAGCACGCCGAGCCTATCGAGGATGCGCGAGGCCTCGGGAGAGAGATACTCGCCGCAGATCTTTGGGCGCGGGAAGCCGGCCCTGTCGAGGAGCGCCACCGTGACGCCGCGCTCGGCCAGAAGAATGGCCGCTGCTGTGCCGGCGGGCCCCGCGCCGACCACGACGACGTCTATCACCTTCACAGCAGGACCTTCACCGCAGGGACTTCATGGCTTGACCCTCACTGCGCACTGGCGGAACAGAATCGGATAGTGCGCCACGGTCACGTCGAAGAGTCCCGCCTTCTGGCAGAGCGCGACGACCTCGAGCGGCGTGTAGGAGCGCAGGACAGACATCGGGCCGTCGTGGCGCGCCATCGCGCTCCGCGAAAAGACGCTGGTGGCCGCCCACACGAGACGGTGCGCCACGCGCCCGCGCACGAGATCGTTCACCAGCCAGCCGATCCGCGAGGCAGCGTCGATCTCAGCCAGGTAGCGGACCGCCTCCTCGGGCTGGAGGTGGTGGAGCGTCATCGCCGAGATGACGACGTCCACCGACCCGGGGCGCACGGGCAATGCGAGCGCGTCGCCCTGGACAGTCGTGATCTCCGGATAGGCGGCGGCGTAGCCGCGCGCATACGTGAGCGTCGCGCCGTCGCGGTCCAAGGCCAACACGCGGATACGGCGTCCCGCGCGCCGCGCCCAGCGTACCAGCGCGACAGGGATGTCGGCGGCGCCCGCGCCCACGTCGAGCACCGTGACCAGTTTGTCGGCAGGCAGGACCGCGAGGAGGCGGCCGACGTGGCGGAGGGTGAGCCGGCGGCCGCCGAAGAAGCGATTGAGCTGCGTGATGGCGCGGAGAGCACCCGCGAGATCACCGAACGAAGAGGGCCGGTCCATCATTTCTAGCGCAGCGGCGTCGCGCTCGAGCGGAGTCAGGAGCGGCACGTCACCACCTCAGTAGCGCGCCCTCGGCCGCGAAGCCGGGGCCCAGCGCGATCATGAGCCCCCAGTCGCCCGTCACCGGCTGGCCCGAACGGAGCGTCTCCTCGAGGACGAAGAGCACGGTCGCCGAGGACATGTTGCCGAAGCGCTTGAGCACCTGTCGCGAGTGGGCGACCTGCGAGTCGTCGAGATCCAGGAGCCGGCGTGCCTGCTCGATCACGCGGCGGCCGGCCGAGTGGAGCACGAAGTGGCGGACGTCCTCCTTCTTGAGCCCCTGCGACTCCATCAGGCGCTCGGCCATATCCTTCATCATGGCGGCCCCGATACGTCGCACGTCCTTGGACAGCACGACGCGCTGACGGCCACCGGGAAACCCGAAGCCCATGGCGGGCAGGTACTCCGAGCGGAAGAGGCTCTGGTGCGAGATGACAACCGGCCCTTCGCCTTCACCGCTGACCGCGAGCGCGCCCGCGCCGTCGGCGAAGATCGCGTGCGCCACCGCGCTCTCGAGCCTGTCGTCGAGGAAATAGGCCGCCGAGCAGATCTCGACGGCGACCACCACCGCGCGGTGGCGCGGGAAGGCGTGGAGGTGGTTGACGGCCTGCTGGAGCGCGACCATGGCACTGGCGCACCCGTGTCGCCCACGTGCACGCGCTGCATCGTCGGCTTGAGGCCCAGTAGGGCGACGAGGTGCGCGTCGAGGCTCGGGCAGAGGCGCCCCGTGCACGTGGTGGTCGCGAGGAAATCGACGTCAGCCGGCTCCCAGCCCGCCCGCTCGACGGCCCGCCGCAGAGCCTCCGCCCCCAGCTCAATGGCGCCGCGACGGAAGCGCCCACTCATCTCGTCCACGCTCTCGTTCGGCCTGAACGTCTGGGGGTCGAGATAGAGGTGGCTCAACTTCCTGAGGCACGGCGATGCCGGCGTGAGATGGACACGATTGGACGATTGGAGAGCCCTCGCTCTAGCTATGCGACGCCTGCTCCCTCAAGCGGGACGACTCGCGCTTCTAGACGGAGGCAGCTCCCGACGAACCACAGTCATGCGGCTCGGCCCCTCGGGGCAACCCGCGCATATCAGCGTGATTCGTCATCGAAGCCGCTCCATCCCTCCTTGCGTGTCGCCGCCCTTAGGAACTCTTCGGAAAAGCGAGGATCCGATCCGCCAAAGAATTCGCTTGACGGTCGGTCCTTCCATATCAGCTAGCCGCGTCCATACGTGAACTTGTTTGGCGTCACGGGCGCTTCGATCGTAATCGCGTTCCGCACGCCCCCGGACTCGAAGATGAGGAGCCCACCGATGCCCATCTCGGACCTGCCAAGGGGGAGCAGCCGCTGTTCTCG
>Ga0137407_10003204_pt1 | contig 10854 bp, 7 predicted proteins | sample CZOMad2_2_16fung_FD_108410 | JGI IMG/M metagenome (GOLD analysis project Ga0137407, IMG submission 108410) | Vadose zone soil fungal communities from Angelo Coast Range Reserve, California, USA - CZOMad2_2_16fungal (Illumina Assembly) | ecosystem: Environmental > Terrestrial > Soil > Vadose zone...
ATCGTCGCCGCCAGCGACGTGGGCACCCTGCGCCAAAACAACGAGGACTACTTCTTGATCGCCGATCTCGCCCGGCCGACGCTGGCCGCGCACGGCAACGACGCGTTCGGCGACACGATCGCCGCGCGGCCGGTGCTGCTGGTCGCCGACGGCATGGGCGGTGCCGCCGGGGGTGAAGTGGCGAGCGCCATGGCCGCGACGATCATCTGGTCTCAACTGGCGCAGGCGTCACGCTCGCGACGCCTGCGGACGCCACAGTGGCTGAGACGGAGTCTCCTCGAGGCCTTCCGTGTGGCGAACGACCGCATCCGTGCCTGCGCCGCCAAGTCTCCCGAGCTCACCGGTATGGGGACGACGGCGACGGCGGCGGTCGTCCTGAACAGCGAGCTGTACGTGGGTCACGTCGGCGACTGCCGCACGTATCTGGTCCGCGACGGCCGGGCACAGCGTCTCACCACGGACCATTCGGTCCTGCAATATCTCATCGACACAGGCGCAGCCGGCGAGGTCGACGCGAGCGATGGGCGGGGCCATGCGCTGCTGCGCGCGCTCGGCCCCGAGGCCGACGTGCCCGTCGACGTCACGCGCGCGCGTCTGCGCCATGGCGACATCGTCGTGATGTGCTCCGACGGCGTGTGGTCCGCCGTCGCCGACGACGAGATCGCCGACGTCGTCAGCGCACGACGCGAGCTGCGCGCGGCGTGCGAGGCGCTGCTGACGCTGGCCAACGACCGGGGCGGTCGCGACAACGCCACCGTGCTCGTCGGCCGCTTCGAAGCCACGTCCTGGCGGCGCGACGAAACCGCGTTCGCCAGCTAGAACGAAACACCGGACCCCAATGCCCCAGAGTGACTCTCGCCGGCGAAGGATCCTCGTGGTCGATGACGAGCCGGACATCATCGACATATTCGAGGAGCATCTGGCGAAGGACTATGACGTCACGGCAGTCCGCAATGGCACGCGGGCACTCGAGCTGGTCCGCGCCACGCGCCCCGATCTCATCTTCCTCGACATCACCATGCAGGGCATCAATGGACTGGACGTCTTGAAGGCGGTGAAGGAGCTCGACCCCACCATCCCGGTCATCATGATCACCGCGAACGTGGATAACGCCCTCGCGGCCGAGGTCATCAAGCGCGGGGCCTTCAGCTATTTCCCGAAGCCGTTCGATCTCAGATACCTGGATCATCTCGCCGCGTCAGCCTTGAATCGCTGACAGAATCCGGACGAACAACGGGCCTTGCGGACGTCCAGCCTGGGAATTTTCTGGCCGCTCTCCTGCCGACATCCCGCTCGATACTTTTCTATACTTTTTGGCCCTTTCCGGAACCGGTCTCGCGGCGCGGTAGACCGCCTTTGAGCCCTCTGTCCCGACGTTGTGTCAGAAAAGATGTCAGAATTCTGGTCGCGGAAACGACTACCGAGCTCATCGCCGTCTCACCCTGCCCGCTCACCTACCCTGCCCGCGCTTGCTGATCCGCAGCCGGAGCCAGGCCCGGCGCGTCGCATCGTTGTTGGACTTCCTAGGCTCACGGTGAAGACGACGTGCCATGCTATGCGCCGTCCTATGAAATGCGAGTCTGAAGCATGAGCTCTACGGTGTACCGATGCAGCTGCGGATGGAATCGGACGCTTATCGTCATAAGGCGAACCGGGGCGACCTACCTCATGCCGACGCTCCTGGCTCGCCGCAGTGCTACCCGTTCTTCGGCCGTCCACCGGAGGCACGCGTCGCGACGGGATCGACACGGCGCACCTGCCCTCTGAGTTCAGCCTCGGTCCGCCCTTTCTTGAGCGCAGCGGTGAGCGTCGAAGCGACGCGGCCTAAATGATCGCGGAGCACGTTGCACGCTCGTTGCGTATCGCCTCGCACAAAGGCGTCGAAAATCTGTTGGTGCTCTGCCTGCGAACCGTCGGGGTGCCGTGGAAGGCCGATGACCATGAGTTGATAGCGCCGCATCGATGGCTTCAGCAATTCGTAGAGCGCCTTCAGCTGGCCATTACCAGCGGCATCGACGAGGGCGTCATGGAAGGCTTGAGACGATTCGTACCAGGCGGCGATGTCCCCCCGCTTGAGCATTGCCTGGGCATCATGTAACAGACCGCGCATATGAGACAACTCGACTTCGTTCCGCTGCTGCGCGCGCGTCACGGCGAAGAGCTCGAATAGCGCTCGCGTCTCGAAGACGTCTCTCAGCTCACTGATCGAGATCGGACGAACCCACGCCCCGCGCCTCGGAGTAATTACGACGAGCCCTTCGGCGGCCAGCATGCGGAATGCTTCCCGCAGGGGCGACCGGCTGAGGGACAGCCCTTCCGCCAGGCGAAGCTCGTTCAGCCGTGTCCCCGGCGCCATAGTCCCCTTCAAGATCATCTCGCGGAGGTGTGCCGCGACCTTGTCGACGAGCGTCGAACGCGCGTCGAACTTGGGGTGACCAGCCGCCGAAGCGCCCGGTGCGACCACGCGCTTGGACACCCACCGTCGTCTCGACTTCGCTGACGCTTGGGGCCTCTTCGCCGGCGCGTTCGAGGGCAAGACATACGACGCGACACGACGCGAGATGAACTCGGATGTACGCGTCGGCATCGTCGACATGATAGCAGATCGGGGTTCGTGAGCAGCGACGGACACTGGGAATGATGTCGTCTTGACAACAGAGTGTCGACAACCGACAATCGGCCCTCCCCGGCACCGATCTATGAGTTTCGGCGCGAAAGGCGCGGGACGGCCTGCGCGAAACACGAGGGAGGAGGTGGTGCAGCGGAAGTCAAGCCGTCGACGAGCGTGCGGTTTTCACGAATAGGGAGAATCAAGATGAAATCGCTTCACCAGATCGCGCTGGGCGAGCGGCGTCAAGGCGCAAGGCTTCTGACGACGGTCGCGCTTCTTTCGCTGCTCGCCATTGCATCCACCGTTGAGGCACGGATCACCCGCATCCAGATCACGAACACTGAATCACCGACGTTCGCCGGGGCGTCGTTCGGGAGCGTCGGGCAATTCGAAAAACTTACCGGCATCGCCTACGGTGAGGTGGATCCTCACCACCGCTTGAACGCGATCATCCAGGACATCGATCTTGCTCCCCGGAATGCGCGTGGGATGGTCGAGTATTCGACGGACATCTACATCCTGAAACCGATCGATATGGCGAAGGGCAATCGGATGCTCTTTTACCATGTCGTCAACCGTGGCAACGGCGGCATTCCGTTCAACATGGGCGTTCCCGCGGGTAACGATCCCACCGCGGCCGGCGACGGCTTCATCCAGAACATGGGCTACACGCTCATCAAGAGCGGATGGCAACCGGACGTCCTACCAGGCAATAGCCGGATGACCATGCAGGTGCCGATCGCGCGAAACCACGACAGCTCATCGATCACCGGGACGGTGCGCGCGGAGTTCATCGTGGCCGCCGCCACCACGACGCGCAATCTCAGCAGCGGGACCTTCACGGGGCTCACGCACGCCAGTTATCCGACGGTCAGTACCAACAATAAGGTGGCGCTCGCCGACGGCTTCCTTCCGACGATGACCGTGCGCTCGCACGAGAAGGATCCGCGAGTGGCAATGTCGAACAATGCCTGGGCGTTCGGGTCGTGCCCTGACGGCGTGACTCTGACCCCGAGCGCGACTCAGATCTGCATGTTCGGCGCTGGCTTTCAGCCGGGCAAGATCTACGAATTGCTGTACCGCGGCAAAGATCCCATCGTCATCGGCCTGGGCTACGCTGGCATGCGAGACCTGATCGCCTTCTTCAAGCACAAGCGTCATGACGATGCCGGTACGGCCAATCCGCTATGGGTCGCAGACGGGCAAGGTCGAAAGTCCGATCGGGACGACGATTGGGGCGACGATCGGGACGACAATCGGAATGGCGGGCGAGACAATCATGGAACCCTCGCTGTGTTTTCTGGCGCCTCGCAAAGCGGTCGTAACATGCGTACGTTCATCCACCTGGGATTCAACCAGGACGAGCGCGGACGGATCGTCTTCGACGGCGCCTTCCCGCTGATCGGCGGGGGTCGCGCGGCCTTCAACATCCGCTTCGGCCAGCCCGGCCGGGCGTGGGGCCACGTCGCGGATCACGTCTACCCCGCGTATGAATTCCCATTTACCTATGGCGAGCTACAGGATCCCATCAGTGGACAGAAGGGAGGCATCCTCAGACGGTGCCTCAAGACGGACACCTGCCCAAAGATCTTCCATTTCGCGACCTCACTCGAGATCTGGGAAGGTCGACAATCTCTCGGCTTGACGGATCCGTTGGGCGTTCGCGACGTCCAGGACCCGAACTTCGTGAAGACCTACCTCCAGACGAGCACGCAACACGGCCCGGCCGCATTCCCGCCAGGGTTCACAGCCTCGCTGGGCCCGTGCCAGCAGCAGTTGAACCCCAACAGTTATCTCGAAACCCAGCGCGCGCTGTGGGTCGCTCTGACCGATTGGCTCAAGCGCGGGGTGGAACCGCCGCCGAGCCATGCGCCACGCCTTCGTGACGGAACGCTCGTACCGCCGACAACGGTGAACTTCCCCCACATTCCCGCCAACAACTACGGCGGGATCAGCCGACCGGCGGTCAAATTCCTCGCGCTCGCGAATCCGCTCAGCGTCCTGAACTATGGGCCGCTGTTCAACGGGCTCGATGAAACGGGCCTGCTCACCGTCGAGCCTCCGACGGTCGGTACCCGGCAGTACACGATCCTGGTCCCGCAGGTGGACGCGGACGGAAATGACATCGGGGGCATTCGGTCGACCGCGGTGTTGGCCCCGACCGCGACCTACACCGGATGGAATCTCTATAGCGGAGTGTTCCAGGACGACTTCTGCACGCTCTCGGGAAGCTACATCCCGTTCGCGCGCACGCGGGCCGCGCGCCTGGCGGCAGGCGACCCCCGGCCCTCGCTGGAAGAGCGGTACGGGACCCACGAGGGATACGTGGATGCTGTACGTAAGGCCACAACGAAACTGGTCGGGGACCGACTGCTGCTTCCCGCTGACGCGGCGCTGCTGATCAGCGCGGCGGAAGCCAGCGACATATTGAAGTAAGGACGTCTCAACGCGCATCTTCCGCCGAAGACGTACAGTCCATAGCGAACTGCTCGCTCTCGGCGGACCACCTGTGTCCGCTGGGTCGCGGCACGGGTAGAGTTTCGCAGGGCGCACTCGATCTCTCGTCCGGTGTTCTCGCAACCACGAGGGGACGGGGCAGTTTGCAGAAGAGGAGGCGACGCAGGGTCAGGGTCGAGAGGCCGCTGCTTTGAAACGCCGCGCTTCGACAAGGAGAGCGTCATGAAGGGGTGGAGGTATCTATACGCAGGCACCCTCGTGCTGGCCGTGGTCGTCGGCGTCGGCCTGTGGAATCCGCTGAACCGAGCCGACGCGACGAAGGATCAGACGGACAAGATCCCGCGCTTCGTGGTCGATCCGTCCTGGCCCAAGCCGTTACCGAATCGCTGGGTCACCGGCGAGGTCGCCGGGACCTGTATCGACTCGCAGGATCACATCTTCACGGTCACTCGTCGCAATCTGGACACCCTCGAGACGTCGTTCGGGTGGCCCCCGTCCCCGCCGGTCATCGAGTTCGACGGCGACGGCAACGTGGTGAACGCCTGGGGCAACCCCGCCATCCTCCCGAATGGTATCCACGGCTGCTTCGTCGATCACGAGGACAACGTCTGGATTGGGGGCAATGGCGACGGCATCGTGCAGAAGTACTCGCACGACGGCAGCACGCTGCTGCTTCAGATCGGAACCAGGGGAGTCTGCGACTCCCCAACCGGTGCGTGCGGCCTGCCGTCCTCGAATAGCAGTCCTGTCCTCCTCAATCAGCCGGCCGACATCGCGGTGGACCCCTCCAACGGCGACGTGTACATCGCCGACGGCTATGGCAACCACCGCGTCGCCGTCTTCAACCGAAACGGCCACTTCCTGCGGCAGTGGGGTTCACCGGGCACCGGGCCGGGTCAATTCGCGCCGGGCGGCGGCGGCCATCCTCACTGCGTGGTGTTCGACAAGCGCGGGCTTCTGTACGTATGCGATCGCGCAAACGACAGAATCCAGGTCTTCGACAAGATGGGGAGCCTTCAGGGGATCATTCCCGTCAAGCCCGGGACCGGCTCAGTCCCCGGACCGTACGGAAAGCCTGACGGGAGTGGCCGAGGCGCGGTCGGATCGGCGAACGACCTCCACTTCTCGATCGACCGCGTTCAGAAATACATGTACGTGAACGACGTCGGAAACGGTACGCTCTGGATCTTCGACCGATTCGCCGGCAACAGGATCCTCGGCGGCTTCGGACGTCCCGGCCACCAGGCGGGCGAGTTCACGCTGTTCCACTCGGTGGCCGTCGACTCCAAGGGCAACATGTACACGGGTGAGACCGTCGGCGGTCGCCGCTCGCAGAAGTTCGTCCCGCGGGGCCATGTCTCTGCCGAGGGACTCGAAATCTTCCGCGGCAGCCCTGTCTACGATCCGCTGCCATGGGCAAGCGGATCCGGCCGCGACGACGACTAGCAACGCAATCGGACGGCCGGGAGCGACACCGCTCCCGGCCGTCGCTCCACCTGGAGGGAGGTGACGCTCGGTGACCGGACGCCGCGCGATTCCGATCCTCGCGCTCGCGCTGGTCATGCAGGCCGGGATGGCTCTGGGTCACAACCCTCCTTTCACGAACGTCATGAACGCGTTTGTCAAGATCGAGCCCCGCGAGGCGCAGGTCGTGGTCAGGGTGCCGCTCCCCGTCCTCGAACCGGCGAAGTTCCCGCTGAGCGGCCGTGAGCTCGATCTCCCCCAGGCCGGGCCCGCCATCGACCGGGCGCTGGCCGACCTCGGGCGCCAGATCACGATCGCGGAGAACGGGCGCCCGCTGGTCCCGTCCAGCGCCACCGGTCGCCTTACGTTGCCGTCCGACCGCTCCTTCGAGCGCTACGACGATGCTATCGGCCACGTGGCGCGGCCGGTCGCCCCGGGCACGACCCTCTACGCCGATCAGGCCTACTTCGACGCCCACCTCACATATGCGATCACCTCGCCGAACTCGCAGTTCACGATCCAGACTGCGGTGGCCCCCGAGTTGAAGGACTACCTGAAGCTCGCGATCCGGTACCTGCCGCCCGGCGAGGAAGGTCGGGCGATGGTCATCACGAGCCGCTCGGGAACGGTCGCGCTCAACCCCAGGTGGTTCCAGGCAGCTGCGGGGTTCGTGGCGCTGGGGATCGCGCACATCCTGAGCGGCGTGGACCATCTGCTCTTCCTGCTGTGCCTGATCATCCCCGTCCGCCGTCTGCGGGAGATCCTCGTGATCGTCACCGCGTTCACGGTCGCCCACTCGGTCACCCTGCTCGGCTCGGCCTACAACCTGGGCCCCGAGGGCGCGTGGTTCCCGCCGCTCGTCGAGACGATGATCGCCGCGTCGATCGTGTACATGGCCCTCGAGAACATCGTCGGCGCCGATCTCCGCCGGCGATGGCTGATCACGGGACTCTTCGGTCTCGTCCACGGGTTCGGCTTCGCCTACGGCCTGAAGGAGAACCTCCAGTTCGCCGGCCGACATCTCCTGGTCTCGCTGTTCTCGTTCAACGTCGGCATCGAGATCGGGCAAGTCCTCGCCCTGGCGGTCATGCTGCCGGCGCTCGCCCTGCTCCTGCGGTACGTGCTCGTCGGGCGCACCGGCATGATCATCCTCTCGGCGATCGTCGCTAACGTCGGCTGGGACTGGATGATCCAGCGCGGCGAGGTGCTGTGGCGCGTCGACTGGCCCCGGCTGGATGCGGCTGGGCTCGCGAGTCTCGCCCGGTGGGTGGCCGGGGTGCTCCTGGCCGCCGGCGGCGCCAGCCTCCTCGTGAAGCGACTGGGCCCGGCGCAGCGGTCCGCGTCCGCGCCCGAACGGCGAAACCGCCTGATCCCCTTCACCGCTCTCTGGAAACGATTGCGACGCTGACTGAACAACGGTCGCCCATCAGGAGGGCGGACGGTACGTGATTCGCGGGCTCATTCTCCGCGTCAAACCCGGGAGACGGCCAATGTGTGTGCGCCGAACCTCGCCGCGCTGCGACCGCGCGGTGAGGGAGTGGCCCCCACGGCCCATGCCCGCTCCATGCATGGCCCCGCCGCGCGGACTTACCGGCCAAGCGCGGCCATCCACGCGCGCGCCTCCTCGATGAGGGTGCGAGGTCGCACAACGCGGACACCTTCACCCGACCGGAAGTGCCTGACGTTATGGGTTACGAGGATCGGACTGCCGGCACCGATAGCGGCGGCGAGGATGGGAACGTCCTTCGGGTCGGCCAGACTGCGGGCCCGTTGCCGATCCTGGGCGGTGGGTCGATAGATTCGTACGGGCACGGAGCGTAAGAACTCCTCGAAGAGCGGAAGGGTCTCCGACAGTCTTGCTGACAGATTGCGCCGCACCTCGTCAACAGCAGCCTCCGGAACCACCAGTGCGAGAAGGCCGATCTCCCCGAGAACCAGGATCGCGTGGCTGGCACCCGTGCGGGAGAGAAGACCGGCGATGAGGACGTCGGCGTCGAGGCAGACCGAGACCGCTTCAGTCTTCTCGCTCCGGGCCACCGAGGTCTTTCAGCGAGAGCTTCTTTGCTCGCCTGAGGCGCTCCATCTCCGCAGCGAGCCGTGGAACCACCAGCAACCGAGGGCTGAGGAGAACCGCGCCTTCGAGATCCACCAAGGTGAGCGGGTCCCCCTCGTCGAGGCGGTACTTCACTCGCAAGGAGGCGGGAAGCGTCACCGTGCCGCGCCCGCGCACTTGGATCGTCACAGTCCTAGCCATGCCGACAATCAGTATATCAGGATTCCGGTATCCTCCTTGTCCCGCGCCAAACCCTGTCATTACCGAGCGATCTATCGACTGCGCACGGCAGGCGTTGATACGCAAAGGACCTCATCGTCGTTGCCCGGCGGCTCCTGACCCCGCGCGGTCGCGATCAGGTGCGCTCCGGGAACGCGACGTCCCACTTTGGCGACGCTCTCAGGATTTCGATGACTGTGTCGAGCGAATGTCCGACGCGCTTGAGCCCCGCAAACGAGTCGCCCCTTTCAACGCTACGCCTGCCGACGCTCGCCGGTCGACCTCGGCAAGAATGCTCCCCACCGCACGGTGAGATCCACGGACCAAAATGTCAGAAAATCGAAGGGGGCTACGGGCTCGTCACCCGTAACCCCCTGATTTTTGGAGCGGCCGACCGGATTCGAACCGGCGACGTCCAGCTTGGGAAGCTGGCATTCTGCCACTGAATTACGGCCGCCCGACGCCCCCTATCTTACCTCCTAAGTCGCTCGCGGTTGAGTTCAGACACACCGCGCGAGACCGGAGGTGGGGGCGGCGCGGTGGGTCGTGAGACCCGTGTTTCGGGTACCGCGTCGGTTCCGGCTAGGAATCGGTGCCCGCTGACAGGCGCAGCCCGCGGTCGATTTGCGTGGTCGAACGACCCACCGCGCCGCCCCCACCTCCGGTCTCGCGCTATTTGATCGTCATCTCCGTGGCCTTGATGCGCTCGTCGCTGCGCGCCTTCCAGGTGATCCGCTTGCTCGCGCCGTAGAGGTCGAGCTGCTGGTAGAGCGGCGCGGCGGCGGCGTCCTCGATCCAGAGCTTGTTGATCTGGTGAAAGAGCGCCAGGCGCTTCTTCTCGTCCATCTCCTTCTGCGCGGCGTCCACCAGCCCGTCGAGGTCCGGGTTCGAGTACGTCCCGAGCTGGCTGCCGGTACGGAACAGCGGGTTGTACACCGTCTCGGCGTCGATGGTCGGCGTGCCCCAGCCGATCAGCCACACGGGGCCGCCCTTGTGCTTGTAGGTCATGTTGTTGAGGTAGTTCACGAACTCGTAGGTCTTCACCGTCGTCCGGATTCCGGCCTTGGTGAGCTGGCCGGCCGAGGCCTCGGCCACCTCCTTGTCACGGACGTAGCGGCCCTGCGGGCCGTTGAGCGTCAGCTCGAGACCGTTGGGATAGCCGGCCTCGGTGAGGAGCTTCTTCACCTTGGCGAGGTCCTGCTTGATCGGCTTGAGCGCGGGGTCGAAGCCGAAGTGCATCGGCGTCAGCATCGTCGCCATCCGCATGGCCTTGCCGTCGAGCACGCCCTTGATGATCTCGTCAACGTCGATGGCCGAGGCGATGGCCTGGCGGATGCGCTTGTCGGCCGACGGTCCCTGGTAGGAACCGACCAGCTTGTTGTCCTTGTCGTACTGGTGCGTGTAGAACATCAGCTGGATGGTGCGGATCGACGGCGCCGTCGACAGGAAGATCTTCGGGTGCTTGTCGATGATCGCCGCCAGGTGGGGCGGGATGTTCACGGCCACGTCGACCTCGCCGTTCTGGAGCGCGGCCACCCGCACCGCGTCGTCGGGGATCGGCCGGAACACCACGCTCTTGATCCGGGCCGCGCCCCGCCAGTAGCTCGGGTTGGCCTCCAGCACGATTTCCTCGTCCTTCGACCAGCGCACGAACTTGTAGGGCCCGGTGCCGATCGGGTTCTTGGAGATCTCCGCGCTCTCTTTGCCCGCGTAGGCCTTCGGCGGATACATGGCGGTCTGCGGCGCGTTCATCATCACCGCGAAGATCGGCCACGGCTTGCTCGTGTGCACCCGCACCGTGTACGGGTCGACGATCTCCACGCGGTCGATGGGCCGGAAGTTCGAGGACGCGCGCATCTTCGCGTCCTTGGTCCGCTCGAGGCTGAACTTGACGGAGTCGGCGTTGAAGTCTTCCCCGTTGTGGAACTTCACGCCCTTGCGGAGCTTGACCTCCCAGATCTGCGGCGACACCAGCTTCGGCAGCTCGACGGCGAGCGCGGGGACGATCTTGAGGTTCTGGTCGCGCTCCACCAGCTTCTCGTAGATGTGC
>Ga0137407_10003205_pt1 | contig 10853 bp, 10 predicted proteins | sample CZOMad2_2_16fung_FD_108410 | JGI IMG/M metagenome (GOLD analysis project Ga0137407, IMG submission 108410) | Vadose zone soil fungal communities from Angelo Coast Range Reserve, California, USA - CZOMad2_2_16fungal (Illumina Assembly) | ecosystem: Environmental > Terrestrial > Soil > Vadose...
CATCGCGGCGCTGCTCGAGACGTTCCGGCCCCTCTAGAACATATTTCATGACCCGTGCAAGCACGGTTTGCGCTCTAAGCGCCGCGAAAGAACTCGACCACTCCCGCCAGCCCCTCCGCGAGCGGCACGCCAGGCTCGTACCCGAGCAGCGCGCGCGCTTTGGAGATGTCCGCAAATGACGCGCGCACGTCCCCGGCCCGCGGCGCCTGGTGGTCGATCTCGAGATTCGCGGTGGTCCCGCCGATCACCTGCTTCAGGGTCGCGATCAGATCGATCAGCGAGGAGCTGTGGCCGCTGCCCACGTTGATCACTTCGCCCGGCGCCTTCTCGCTCACTGCCGCGAGCAGGGTCGCCCCCACCACGTCAGAGACGTGGACGAAGTCGCGCGTCTGCAGGCCGTCTCCGTAGACGATGGGCCGCTGCCCCGCCAGCAGCCGGGTGGTGAAGCGGGGGATGGCGGCCGCGTACTCGCTCTTCGGATCCTGCCGCGGCCCGTAGACGTTGAAGAAGCGCAGCGCGACGCAGGGGAAACCGTACGCGCGCGTATACGTCTGCGCGAAGAGCTCGCAGGCGACCTTCTGCGCGGCGTAGGGGCTCATCGGCCGTGGGATTAGGTTCTCGTGCTTCGGCTGCTCCGGCCCATCGCCGTAAGCCGCGCAGGAACAGGCCAGCACCACGCGCCTCACCCGCGCAGCGCGCGCCGCCTCGAGCACGTTGACCGTGCCGCCGACGTTGACGGCGGTGGTGCGCTGCGGCTCGGCCATCGAGAGCGGCACCGAGGGAATCGCCGCCAGGTGGAAGACCTGGATCGCACCTTCGATCGCGCGGCGGACAGCTTCCGCATCCGCGATCGACGCTTCGATCAACCTGAATTTCGGATGCTTCGCGAGCAGCGCCGCCGTCTCGCGCTTGCCGCTGGAAAAGTCGTCCATCCCCGCCACCTCGTGGCCTTCGCGCAAGAGGGCCTCGGCGAGATGTCCGCCGATGAAGCCCGCCGCCCCGGTCACGCACACCTTTGCCATGTGCACCCCCCGCAGAGCATAGCCGCTCCCGCAGCAAAGGAGCTCGTCGTGCCCCTGCGCTTTTCACCCCGGGCTACTCGGACTGTGCGGCGGCGGCGGTATCCGGCGGAGCGCCGGTGTAGGCAAGTCCGCACGCAACTCTTCCTTCCGGCGTCGTCAGCTTCTGGCAGTCGCATGCATTCGTGTCGAGCGCCTGCTGGCAGCGCTGCTGATCGGCGTTCCGGATGGGAAATACCTTCTCCTGCTCCCTCACCTGGGCCTGGCAGGCCGACCTCGATGCGTCGTCCGGCTGACAATTGCAGATCTGGTCCGCCAGCTTGAGGCAGGCATCGCCGCAACCGACGGCAAGCGGCACAGTGAGCACGCAGCCGAGCAGGAGCAAGGGCTTGAGCCGGTTCATTGCCGGGGCGCGATCTAGCACAGTTGCTCTCGCGCACGGGATAAAAGGGCCGCATGCGCTACCTGTGGCTGCACGGATTCACCAGCGGGCCCACTTCCAGCAAGGGACAGTTCGTGAGGGAACGGCTGCGCGAACGCGGGATCGAGCTCGAGATTCCCGATCTGAACGAGCCGGCATTCTTCGATCTGACCGTGTCGCGGATGCTGGCGCGGGTCGATGCGATCGCCGGCGGCGAGGAGGTGGTGCTGTTCGGGTCGTCGCTCGGCGGATTCACCGCGGCGACCTGGGCCGCGACCCGGCCCGGCCGGACGAAGGCGCTGGTGTTGCTCGCCCCGGCGTTCGACCTCGGGCCGCGCTGGGCGGCGCGCATGGGCCCGCAAGAGGTCGCCAGGTGGCGAAGCACCGGACGGGCGGCGTTCGACCACTACGCGCACGGCCGCAAGGAGGAGCTGGCGTTCGCATTCCTCGCGGACGCCGCACGGCACGAGAGCTTTCCCTTGCCGCGCTGCCCCACGCTGGTCATCCAGGGGACGCGGGACGACGTCGTCGACCCCGCCCTCGCGCGCGAGTTCGTCCGGCGCATGGAAGACCGCGCGCAGCTGGTGGAGCTGGCCGAAGGGCACGAGCTGACCGCGGACCTGCCCGCGCTCTGGCGCAGGATCGACGAATTCCTCGCGGCTCACGCCGCGCGGCCAACCCCGTAGTACGCGAACCCGAGCTCGCGCAGCCGCTGCGCGTTCCAGATGTTGCGGCCGTCGAAGAGCACCGGTTGCTTCATCGCAGCCTTGATGCGCACGAAGTCGGGCTGGCGGAACTCGTTCCACTCGGTGACCAGGAACAAGGCGTCGGCGCCGTCCACGGCCAGATAAGGATTGTTCACGAAGTGGATGCGATCGCCGTAGTGGCCGCGCGCGTTGTCCATCGCCACCGGATCGTGCGCGCTGACCACGGCTCCGTCCGCCAGGAGCTCGTCGATCAAGGCGAGCGCCGGAGCGTGACGCAGGTCGTCCGTCTTCGGCTTGAAGGCGAGCCCCCAGACGCCGAACTTCCTTCCCCGCAGGTTGCCGGCGCCGAAATGCGCTTTCGCCTTCTGCGCCAGCAGCCGCTTCTGGCGATCGTTGACGGCGTCCACGGCGGACAGCAGCGTGAAATCGAGGCCGTGGTTGCGCGCGGTGGCGATCAGCGCCTTCACGTCCTTGGGGAAGCAGCTCCCGCCATATCCGCAGCCGGGAAAGAGGAACTTCTGCCCGATGCGCTCGTCCGCGCCCATCGCCTTGCGGACGGAATCCATGTCCGCGCCCACGCGCTCGCAGAGCATGGCCACGTCGTTCATGAAGGAGATGCGCGTCGCCAGCATCGCGTTGGCCGCGTACTTCGTCAGCTCCGCCGAGCCCGGGTCCATGAAGTAGATCGGGCTCTCGGTGCGGACGAACGGCGCGTACAGCTCGGCCATGATGGCCCGCGCGCGCTCGCTCCGCGAGCCGATGACGATCCGGTCCGGGCGGAGGAAGTCGTCGATGGCGGCGCCTTCCTTGAGGAACTCGGGATTCGAGACCACGTCGATCCCGACCTTGGCCCGCGCCGCGATCTCCGCCTGCATGCGGGCGGCGGTCCCGACCGGGACCGTGCTCTTGTTCACCACCACCAGATAGCGCTCGGCGGAGCTGGCGATCTGGTGGGCGACCGACATGGCGGCGCGCAGATCGGCATCGCCGTCGTCGCGCTGGGGAGTGCCGACGGCGATGAACACCACGTCGCTCGCGCGCACCGCGTCGGCGAGGGTCGTCGAGAAGCTGATCCTCTCGGCGGCGACGTTCTTCTGCAGCAGCTCTTCCAGACCCGGCTCGTAAAAGGGGGTCTCGCCCTGGCGGAGCGACGCGATCTTCTTCTCGTCGACGTCGACGCACACGACCGTGTGCCCCGAGTCCGCGAAGCAGACCCCCGCCACCAACCCGACGTAGCCGGCCCCTACGACGACGATGCGCATCTCGAGCTTGTACCGCGGCGCCCTCGACGCGGTCGAGCCCGATTCTTGCAGCCTTCATCGCTCACGCCCCTACAGGGGGCGCTACTCGACCGTCACCGATTTGGCGAGGTTGCGAGGCTGATCCACGTCGGTCCCACGGTGGTCGGCCACGTGGTAGCTGAAGAGCTGCGTCGGAATCACCGAGACGATCGGCATCAACAGCGGATTCGTCTGCGGCAGCGGAATGCAGGCCTCGGCGAGCGCCTGCACCCGCGTGTCCCCTTCCGAATGGATGGCGATCACCCGCCCGCCGCGCGCCCGCACCTCCTGGATGTTGCCGAGGATCTTCTCGTAGTTGACGCCCGCCTCCTCGTCCGAGTCGCGAGGCGCCAGCACCATCACCGGCATGTTCTCGTCGATCAGCGCGATGGGCCCGTGCTTCATCTCGCCCGCGGCATATCCCTCGGCGTGGATGTACGAGATCTCCTTGAGCTTGAGCGCTCCCTCCAGCGCGACTGGATACTGCGGCCCGCGCCCGAGGAACAGCAGATCGCGCGCCTGGCTGAACTTGTGCGCGGCCTGCTTGATCACCTCCTCGTACTTGAGCACCCGGTCCACCAGCATCGGCACTTCGTTCAGCGCTTGCAGATGGCGCTGCGCCGAGGCCGCCGCCAGCGTCCCGCGCAAGCGCCCGAGCCGGACGGCGAGCAGGAAGAAGGCTGCGAGCTGGGTGGTGAACGCTTTGGTGGATGCGACGCCGATCTCCGGCCCCGCGTGCGTGTAGAGCACGTCGTCCGCCTCGCGCGCGATGGCGCTGCCCACCACGTTGCAGATGGCGAGCGTCCGCGCTCCCCGCGCCTTCGCCTCGCGGAAGCTGCCCAAGGTATCGGCGGTCTCGCCCGACTGCGAGACCGCGACGCAGAGCGTGTTCGCGTCGATGAGCGGGTCCCGGTACCGGAACTCGCTCGCCAGATCGACCTCCACCGGGATCTTCGCCAGCGTCTCGATCATCAGCTTGCCCGTGATCGAAGCGTGCCAGCTCGTGCCGCAGGCGACGATCTGGACCTTGGTGAGGCGCTGCACGAGCTTGCTGTCCAGCCGGCAGCCGTCGAGGTACACGTCGCCCTCCTCGACGCTGGCGCGCCCGCGGATGGTGTCGGTGAGCGCGCGCGCCTGCTCGTGGATCTCCTTGTGCATGAAGTGCTTGTGGCCGTTCTTCTCGGCCATCGTCGGGGTCCATTCGATGCGCTTGACCCCGCGCGAGAGCTTGCGCCCCGACTTGTCGGTGAGCTCGACGCCCTGCTTGGTGATGACGGCGAAGTCGCCTTCCTCGAGGTAGATCACGTCGCGCGTGTGCGCGAGGATCGCGGGAACGTCGGAGGCGACGAAGTTGCAGCCTTCGCCCAGGCCGACCACCAGCGGGCTCGCGTTCTTCGAGACCACGAGCATGTCGGGGAACTTCTCGGACACCACCGCGAGCGCGTAGGTTCCCCTCACGTTGTCGAGCGCGGCCCGCACCGCCTCGGGCAGCCGCAGGCCCTTCTCGATCTCCTCCTGGATCAGGTGCGCGAAGATCTCGGTGTCGGTCTCCGAGCTGAATTTGTGCCCGGCGTTGATCAGCGCCTCTTTCAGCTCCAGGTGGTTCTCGATGATGCCGTTGTGCACGACCGCCACGCCGCCGTATTTGTGCGGGTGCGCGTTCTCGTCGGACGGCTTCCCGTGCGTCGCCCAGCGGGTGTGTCCGATGCCGGTCGCGCCCTTCGGCATCGACTCGCCCAGGCGCTTCTCCAGATTGGCGAGCTTTCCCTTCGCGCGGACCACCGCGAGGCCCTTGTCGCCGAGGACGGCGACGCCGGCGGAGTCGTACCCGCGGTATTCCAGCTTCCGCAGCCCCTCGACGAGCAGCGTCGCGCACTGCTCGTCCCCCACGTATCCCACGATGCCGCACATGATCCGGAGTCTCCCTAATCCTTCTTCGCCGTCTTCCGCGGCGCCTTCTTTTCCACCCAACCCTCGATGTTCCGCTGCTTGCCGGCGCTGACCGACAGCGCGCCCGGCGGAACGTCTTTCCGCACCGTGGTCCCGCTGCCCACGTAAGCCCCTTTGTGCACGGTCACGGGCGCGATCAGCTGCGTGTCGCTTCCGATGAACGCGCCGTCCTCGATGGTGGTGACGTGCTTGTTCTGCCCGTCGTAATTGCAGGTGATGGTGCCGGCGCCGATGTTGCAGCCCTCGCCGATCACCGCATCGCCGAGATAGGTGAGGTGGTTGGCCTTGCTCCCTTTGCCGAGCACCGTCTTCTTCAGCTCCACGAAATTTCCCACATGCGCCTGCTCGGCAACGTGTGCACCCGGCCGCAGCCGCGCAAACGGCCCGACCACCGCGGAGGGACCGATCCTGGCTCCCTGCAGATGGCTGTAGGGGAGGATTTTCGCCCCATCGGCGATTTCGCTGTCCACGATCACACAGCCCTGGCCGAGCTGCACGCCGCGCCCGATGCGCGTCTTGCCCCGCAAGGACACCAGCGGCTCCAGCACGGTGTCGGTCCCGACCTCGATGCCTTCGTCCACGTACGTGACCGCCGGGTCGACCAGCGTCACGCCATCCTTCATCAGCTGCGCGTTGCGCCGCTCCCGGAGCTGCGCCGCGCTCCGCGCGAGCTGGGCCCGATCGTTGACGCCGGCCACTTCGGTCTCCTCCGCCTCGACCGCGACGGCGCGGCCCCTGGCGACGATGTCGGTGAGATAGTACTCCCCCTGCGCATTGCTCCGTCCCAGCCCGCGAAGCGCCGAAAACAGGAACTTCGCGTCGGCGAGATAGACGCTGGCGTTCACCTCGGCGATCTTCCGCTCCTCGGGCGAGGCGTCCCTCTCCTCGACGATCTTCGCTACCGTCCCATCGGGCCGGCGCACGATGCGGCCGTACCCCTTCGGATCGCTGGCGCGGCAAGCGAGCAGCGCGAGGTCGAGGCCCCGCCTGGCGTCAACCAACCTCTGCAGCGTCTGCGTGCGCAGCAGCGGGACGTCGGCGGCGAGGATGAGGACGCTCCCTTCGAACCCGCGCAGCGCTTCCTGCGCGCAGAGGACGGCGTGCCCGGTCCCGAGCTGCTCCGCCTGCAAGGCGAACCGGATGGGAGCGCCGGCGAACTGCCGCCCGAGCTCCTCCTTCACGCTCTCCGCCTGGTACCCGACCACCACCACGATGGGAGACGCGTCCAGCGCCAGTGCCGCGCGGATGGGAAAGAACGCCATCGGGCGCCCCGCCATCTGGTGGAGCACCTTCGCCCGCTCGGACTTCATCCGGGTGCCCTTGCCGGCGGCGAGCACGACCGCGGCGATCTTCTGTCCTGCGTTCGACACGATCCTCCCCCTGCGCCGGTGTCCCGGTTTGGTAGCCAGCCGCGGTCCTCCTGCCAAGTGCATGCCACATGTTACCGTCGGCGCAATGTTCGTCGATCTGCACCTGCACGCCGACGGGATCCCGGACCAGGACCTGGCCACGCTGGCGTACTTCGGCGTGAAAGCGGCGGTGACGTGCGCGCGCGACGCCGGCGCCGGCGGCGCGCTCGAGCTGCGCCGGCACTGGGACGAGCTGGTCCGCGTCCAGACCATCCGCCTCGAGCAGGCCGGGATCCAACCCATGGTCGCGCTCGCGCTGCATCCTGCGCGGATCCCCTGGCATGGAGTCGACGATCTGCTGCAGCGGCTTCCGCACTATTTCGACGATCCCCGCGTGGTCGCGCTCGGCGAGCTGGGGCTGCAGGATGGCGGGCAGCGGGAGGAAGACATCTTCTCGCGCCAGCTGGAACTGGCCGCCCGCCTGCGCAAGCCGGTGATCGTGCACACTCCAGCGCGGGAGAAAGCATCGCGCACGCGGCGGCTCCTGGCGCTGGTGAAGCGGTCCGCGGTCGAACCCTCGCACGTGCTCGTCGATCACGTGAACGCGGAGACGTTCGCGCTGGTGCGCGGGATCGGCTGCTGGGCCGGCCTGACGCTGCAGCCCGGGCTGCTCGAGCCCGATGACGCCGCGGCGCTGATCTCGAAGCACGGCGCCGACCGCATCGTGCTCACCAGCGACATCGGCGAGGGAGCGACCGATCTGCTCGCCTTGCCGAAGGCCGCCGAAGCGCTGAAAGCGGCCGGTCTCAGCGAAGAGCTGCGCCGGCGCGTCTTCCAGGAAGGACCGCTCGCCTTCCTCAGGTCCTGAGGCGGATGCGCCCAGGTGCGCACTTTCACACCCTGGACCGAAGCCAGCGAGGCCTCGTAGCGACCGGCGTGGGCCCTCCTCTAGCGGGAGGGCCCGCCCGTCCGGGAAGGGCCAGCGCTCCCGCAGTCCCGCGGGCCCGCTGGGTGAACGCCGCCGGAGACCGGGCACGCGCCTCTTGCAGGAGGCATCTTGCTGGCCCTTGTCCCGGCACTGATCGCGGCAGCCCACCCGTCCTTGTTCTTCGATTCCTCCGACGTCACCGCCTTGCGGGGGCTTCTGGCTCTTCGGCAGGGGCGTGTGGCTCGCGCCCGAGGCGATGGGCTATGACGCCGGCAAGAGCACGGATTACACGTATCCGGCCAACCAGAGCGCGTATCACAACGTCCTGTTGGTGGACGCATCGGCGAGCTCGGGGACACGCGCTCTTCCGACTCCAACTGGGGCAACGCCTGGTTCTTCAGCCGCATCTCGACGCCGCTGTTCACTCCCACCGGCACCGCCGATTACGCCATCGCCGGCGGCGCCGGCGCGCAGCTGTTCGCATTCACTCTCCAGATCACGCGCTGGGACCGCATCGTCATCCTCGCACGCGGCCGCTACGCGCTGGTGCGCGACGACATCGAGTCCGCCAGCGCGCATGCGTACGACTGGATCTGCCACTTCAACGACGGGGTCAGCGTCGACACCGCGTCGGGCTGGGTGCAGGGCATCGGCAAGAGCGGGCAGTCGCTGGGCGTGCGGGTCCTGGCGCCGGCGTCGTGGACGGCGACCACGGGCACGCAGACCGCCCAGCAGATGAACCAGTTCGATCCGGATGCGCAGGTCTCCTGGGTCCGGGTGCGGCCGGCGAGCAACACGGCGTCGGCGCAGTCTTTGACGGACACAGCAGCCCACGGCTGCTCACACGCGGGGACGGCAGGCGCGTGGCTGGGCGCCCTCGCGCTGGCCGGACTCGCTGAGCGCCGCCGCCGCGGGCGCACGGGAACTTGAGTCGAGCGGCAATGCCAGCCACACTGGCGGTGGAGGGCCTGCCCGGTCAGCCGCCGTGTGGTACCGTGTGGGTGCCGTCCGGGCCGCCAGTCGGGAAGGCGGAGGCCGAGCCCGAGTGTTCGACAAGTCAGCGATGAGAAGAAAGCTCTTCGGCCATGCACTGATCGCAGCTGCCGGGCTCATCTCGGCAGCGTCCGCATGCCGCAAGGAGCCGGCGCAGGCGGCAGTCGCCGTTCAGAAGGCATCCCCGGTGGGAGGGCCTTCGGCATCCGTCGCCAAACCGCTCGACTCCACGTCCGAGGCGCGGCCCGAGCCTCACCCGCCGGCCGCTCCCTGCCTGTCCGTGGCCGGTGGCCGCGAACCGGCGTTGCCGGACTTGCTGAACCAAGCGGCGCGTGATTTCGAGGGCGGACGCTACGACGACGCGCTCGAGTGCGCGCGCGAAGCCACCCGCACCGACGGCACCAGCGTTGCGGCGCACCACTTCCGCGGCGCCGCGCTGGCCGAGCTGGGCCACATCGAAGAGGCGCGCACCGCCTATGCCCGGGCCATGGCGATCGATCCGGACGATCCGGAAGTGCTGCGCTCCGCGGCCGACCTGCACGTGCGGCGTCTCGGATCCCGCGATGATCTCGAGCTCTCCTTGCAGTACGTGAAGCGCGCCCTGCCCCGCGCCCAGAAGGGGCGCGACCGCGGGCTGCTGAAGGAGCTTCATCTTTTGGAAGCGATGGCGCTCGACGACCTCGGGCGGCCCGGGGAAGCGCTCGCCGCGGCCAGCAAAGCGCTCGAGCACGAGCCGAAGGACCGCGAGGCGCGGCGCGAGAAGGGCGTCGCGCTCTTCGAGCTCTGCCGATTCGACCAGGCGAAGACCGAGCTGGCCCGGCTGGCGACCGAGACGGCGGACGCCTGGGCCGAGCATTACCTCGGGTTGATCGCGGAGCGCGCGCAGGACGACGTCGCCGCCGCCGCGCACTTTGCCCGCGCGCGCAAGCTGGATCCGGATGCGTTCAAACCCACCTCGCAGACCACGCGAGGCGTGTTCCAGAAGATCGTCCAGGAGGAGGTGGAGAAGCTGCCGCCCTCGATCAAGGCGGGGCTGGCCAAGGCGGACTTCGAGGTGACGGAGCTGCCGGAAGTAAGCGATCTGGTGGCGACCGATCCTCCGCTCTCTCCCGGCATCCTCGGCCTCTTCCGGCCGCCTCCGGAGACCACCTCAGCGAACGTGCGGCCGACGATTCTGCTCTACCGGCGGAACCTCTCGCGCGCAGCGCACAACGACGAGGAGCTGCGGCGCGAGGTGCGCGACACGTTGATGCACGAGGTCGGTCACCTCAACGGCGAGGACGACGAGCAGCTCCGCGATCGCGGACTGTAGATTCCGCCATGAAGATGATCGACGTCGGGGAGAAGGAGCGAACGTCGCGACTGGCCATCGCGCGCGCCGAACTGCGCTGCTCCCGCGACACGCTCAAGCTCCTCAACGAAGGCAGGCTGGAGAAGGGCGACGCCCTGGCGGCGGCGCGGCTCGCGGGAATCATGGCCGCGAAGCGGACGCCGGATCTCCTGCCTCTCTGCCATCCCATCGTGCTCGCGGGCGCCGACGTCGACGTCGCCTGCGACGAGCGTGCGGGCCTGGTCCGCATCGAGGCGCGGGTGCACGCCGTCGAGCGGACGGGGGTGGAGATGGAGGCGCTGACGGCGGCGATGGCGGCCGCGTTGACCATTTACGACATGGCGAAGCGCCACGACCGCGGCATGGAAATCGTGTCGGTGCGCCTGGTCCACAAGAGCGGCGGCCGCAGCGGGAGCTGGAATCGCGAGGACGAGGCGCCCCAGCCGCCGGCCCAGCAGCCGCTCACGGCGCCGCGCGCGAAGAAAGTCCCGCGGTAACGGCGGAAGAGCCTCGGGTTCGAATGCCGAGCACGCCGAGGTTTTTCTAGTGCGTTCCGGTGGAGCTCAGGAAACGTTCGGCGTCGATCGCGGCCATGCAGCCGGTGCCGGCGGCGGTGACCGCCTGGCGGTAGACGGGATCGGCGGCGTCGCCGGAGGCGAATACGCCGGGCACTGAAGTCCGGGTGGTGCCGGGCGTGATCTTGATGTAGCCCACCTCGTCCATCGCCAGCTGTCCCTTGAACAGCGACGTGTTCGGCTCGTGACCGATGGCGATGAACAGGCCGCCCATCGGCAGCTGCCTGATCTCTCCGGTCCGGGTATCGCGCGTGCGCACGCCGCGCACCCCGCTCTGCTTCTCGCCGAGGATCTCGACCAC
>Ga0137407_10003207_pt1 | contig 10852 bp, 12 predicted proteins | sample CZOMad2_2_16fung_FD_108410 | JGI IMG/M metagenome (GOLD analysis project Ga0137407, IMG submission 108410) | Vadose zone soil fungal communities from Angelo Coast Range Reserve, California, USA - CZOMad2_2_16fungal (Illumina Assembly) | ecosystem: Environmental > Terrestrial > Soil > Vadose...
CGTGAAGCGCTCGTAATGGCCGAGGTCGAGGTCGGTCTCCGCGCCGTCGTCGAGCACATAAACCTCGCCGTGCTGATACGGCGACATCGTGCCGGGATCAACGTTGAGATACGGATCGAATTTTTGCAGCGCGACTTTGAGGCCGCGATTTTCGAGCAACGTGCCGAGCGCGGCCGCCGTCAGGCCCTTGCCCAACGAACTCACCACGCCGCCGGTTACAAATATGAATTTCATTTCAAATTATTTCTAAAGGGCGATAATTTTTTCGAGAAACGTCACGGCTTTGGCTTTATCAATTTGAAATTCCGGCTTGAGAATCAACGAATTGATGGCCTTGCCTTCAAATTGTGTAACGCCTCTGGAATTTCGGCCGCTCCAATGTTTTAACAAAATTGTGGATTCAAGCAATGTTTCCTGAAACATAGAAATCAAAATCGTGCTGACGATTTCCGGCCCAACCCCAACGAAGTAAAACATGAAAACAGATTTTTCCAATGCGAGAAACTCTAAAATTTTGTCGAGGTTGTATGCCTTTGGATTGGAATTCAAAATCATGATTTTCGTCTTCACATCGGTCTCGGTGTGATATTCCTTGAAAATTTTCTGATAATCGCCGAGTGCGTTTTCAGTCTTAAATTGAGGAATTCCTTTGTCACCAGCTTTCAAGGCAGAAATCAAGGCTTGACGCAATTTTTCATCTTTACCGGCGATAAGATATTCAATGATCCGCCCTCGAACATTTATGTTTTCAATCAAAGCAGCCGTTAGGATTTCGGTTTTGAACTTTTCAACCTTTTCGTCGAGTTCACGCTTAAGTTCGAGCGCTTCACTTGAACTCACGAAACGAATGGCTCTTTGCGGCGCGTCAAGAATACTGTTTTTGGCTTTTCCGGTGACGACATATTTCACGCCAGAGGGAGAAATGTCATTAGTCGCTTCAACCAGTCGCGGAAGGTTGTTCTCAAAACCGATTCCGGCGTGTATCTCAAAAAGTCTTTCAAAATTTTCAGCATTGTTGGGAATACGTTCAAATGTGCGGACAATGTCCGAGCCATTGAAACTGCCTCTGATGTTGTTTTCTCGAAGCTCTTGAGAACTGTGGCTGATCTTTTTTAGAAAAGTCGTGTTTGCCAGAAAACAATAATTGGCCGTTGGTGTGACAAGGCAAACGATGAATGGCCGGTCGTCAACTTTCTTGAGATTGGACAATGATAAAACCGTGTTGGAAAAACTGGAACTGTTGGCCGAACTGAATCTGATGGCAAATTCAGCGCAATAGAACACCGAGCGATCCTTGGTCAGCGAAAATTTTTCAAAAACCATCCGGCACAATCGCCTTTTGTCATTGATGCCATCATTTTCACGGATGAATTTGACCAGCGATTTTAGCGAGCCGTTCATTTGAAAAGATTCAGGGTATCATCAAACAGTTGAACGACAGATTTTTCTGATTTTTGCTCGTTCAAACTGTTTCGTTCCCAAAAAACGCCGTCCACATAACCTTGAATCGTCTTGTCAGTTTCGGCTTTTGCCAGGCGTTTTTGCGCCCAACAGCAATACTCCGTATTTTGTTCGACGCCCAGAAATCGTCGGCTCAGTTTTTTGCAAACCACAGCAGTTGTTCCACTTCCCAAAAAAGGGTCGAGCACAAAACTGTTTTCATGCGAACTGGCAAGAATCAGTTTGGCAATCAACTTTTCCGGCTTTTGAGTCGGATGATCCGTGTTTTCGGGCATTGACCAAAATGGAATTGTGATGTCAGTCCAAATGTTGGACGGATGCGTCAGGCGAAAATTGCCGTCGGCGCTTTCATCCCAATCTTTTGGGCTGCCGTTGGAATGCCGGTAGGGTGCGATTACTTTTCTTTTCATTTTCACCGAGTCCACGTCGAAGAAAAAATCTTCCGACATCGTGCAAAACCAAACGTCCTCGGTGTTGTTTTTCCAATTCATTTTTGCACCGCGCCCTTTGTCGCGTTCCCAAGTTATTCTATTTCTGACACAAAATTTCTTTTCGAGAATTGGTGCAATCAACACCGATGTTTTCCAATCCGAACAGACATAAATCGTCGCCGTGCTTTTAAGAACCGGCTTAAGAAGGTTTATGACATCCGAAAACCATTTTCTGTAATCATCTTCCTCTTTTTCCTCGAAAAGATGACCATTAAAGTCTTTGGAAAGATTATATGGCGGATCAAGAATCAAGAGATCAATGAATCCGCGCGGCAAAAATGGAATCGCTTTGAAAAAATCCTGGTTGATTATGGAATTTTCAATCTGGGAAATTTCCGCCGGTTCTGAAAGGTGCAACAAACTCTGGCTGAATTTTCCGCTTTCATGTGGAGAACACGTCAAAGTGCGATTTCTAGGCGCTCTATGTTTGACTGATAGCATATTTTATCACTTTGACTTTGCTGCCGTTAAAATCTTTTCCGCTTTCGCCACATCCTCCGGCGCGTCCACGCCGATGCTGTCGTAATCCACTTTCACGACGGCGATGCCGATACCGTTTTCCAACGCGCGCAACTGTTCCAGCTTCTCCGCGTTTTCCAGCGGCGACACCGGGAATTTCACCAGCCGCAGCAGCGTCTCGCGCCGGTAACCGTAAATGCCCAGATGCTTCAAAAAAGCAAACGCCGCCAACTGTTCGCTCGTCGAACCACTGGCGGCCTCGCGCAGATACGGAATCGTGCGCCTCGAAAAATATAACGCGTGACCGGCGGCGTTGACAACAACTTTCACGACGTTCGGATTGTCCAGCTCGGCGGGATTTTTAATGCGCGTCGCGGCCGTGGACATTTCGCAATCGGTCAAAGCGTTTGCGACGGAATCAATCACACTCGGATCAATCGTCGGCTCGTCGCCCTGAATGTTCACAATCGCGTCGCACGAAATTCTTTCGGCAACTTCCGCAATTCGATCCGAGCCACTCGGATGTTCCGGTCGCGTCATCTCCACGCGGCAGAAATTCTGCGCCACTTCCCAGATGCGCGTGTCGTCCGTCGCGACGATGATTTCCGAAAGCGATTTCGCCTTCTGGCATTGCTCGACGACGTGTTGGATGAGCGGCTTGCCCGCGATTAGCGCGAGCGGCTTGCCGGGAAACCGCGTCGAAGCGAAGCGCGCGGGAATGATGCCGACAATTTTCATTCAGGTTTTCTGTGTTTCCAATAATCCGGCTCGCGTGCGCCATGAGCAATCGCCGCAATCCAAACACAATCAGGCAATTCGAGAAAGAAAATCAAGTAAGGAAATCGCTCTAATTTTTGTTTGCGAAAATTCGTGCGCTTGTAACGCGGACAAAATTCGGGATGCCGTTTCAATTTCGCCGCCGCTTTTTGAAATTCGTCCAGCAAATCAAGCCCAAGACCGGCGCAACGTTCGTCATACCATGCCATCGCTTCGGCCAATTCGCGCCGCGCGGCGGAATGGACGTTGACAGGTTTCACGAAAATTTTTTGCGCAATTCGACGACAACTTTTTCCACAGGCTCGCCTTTGGCTTTTCCCTGCCGGATTTCGTGTCCGCGCTTTTCCAATTCCGCGTCAAATTCGGATTCCGTCATGGCTGACGGAGGTGGCAACGATTGAATGAGAAAATGGGCGAGGCGCGCCCGGTCGTCGGCTGGAAGATCAACCAATTTCGTTTTAAGTTTTTCGGCAGTCGCAGTCACAATCCATTTTTATCTTAAAAAGCTCTTGCTCGCAAGTGGTGAAAAGCGAAGCGCAGGAATGATGCCGACGATTTTCACGCGCACATTTAGCCACAGATTAAACACAGATTTTCATTTCAGGTTTTTCAGAATTTTATCTGCGAAAATCTGCTAAATCTGCGGACAAAGCTGAAGCTGTGAATAACTTGAACAACTTTGCTTTGACCGGCGCGGAAAAAAATTGATGCTTGTCGCGTGGCAAAATTCTGGAACCGTCTCGCATACGAACGCGAACTCTGGCAGCAGGGCTTGTCGTATGTTGCAGGCGTGGACGAAGCCGGTTGCGGCCCGCTCGCCGGACCGGTCGTTTCCGCCGCAGTTGTTTTTCCGAAAAGCTGGCACGAAAGCGGATTGCCTTCAAAATTTCGCGGCCTGAACGATTCCAAGCAATTGACCGAAGACGAACGTGAAAAGTTTTTTGAAAAAATTACTTCGCATCCCGAAATCCGTTTTGCCATTGCGACTGTTGACGTTGAAACGATTGACCGCATCAACATCCGTCAGGCTGCGTGGCATGGGATGAATCTTGCGCTGGACCAATTGCAGCCGAAACCGGAACACGTTTTGGTGGACGGCATCAAAATCAAATGGCTGCCCTACCGGCAAACGCCGCTGGTGCAAGGCGACGCGAAAAGTTATTCCATCGCCGCCGCGAGCGTGCTGGCCAAAGTCACGCGCGACCGCGCGATGCGCGAACTGGACAAACAATTTCCCGGCTACGGTTTTGCCGAACACAAAGGTTATCCGACGCCGCAGCATTTCGCGGCGATTAAAAAATTCGGCGCGTGCGCGGTCCATCGCAAAAGTTTTTCACCGATGAAGCCCAAGGAACTCGATCTTTTTAGCCACAGATGAAACACGGATTAAACACAGATTTTTTCCGAAAAGATTTTTCCGTGTTTAATCTGTGTTCAATCCGTGGCTGAATGAATCTTTTGGAAAAATTGAAGGCACGGTTTGTCGGCAAAGCCAAGCCGGAACATTTGCGGCGCGGCGAATTGGGCGAGCGCGCGGCGAAAAAGCTTTTGCAGAAACAGGGAATGAAATTTCTCACGGCCAATTTCGATTCCGAACGAGGTGAAATTGATTTGATTTTCCGCGACGGCGATTGCCTTGCATTTATTGAAGTCAAAACGCGTTCGTCGGAAGATTGGTCGCGGCCTTCAAAAGCAGTAAACGCCGGAAAACGCCGTCGCCTTTCAAAATGCGCGCTGGATTATTTGCGCAAGCTGAACAATCCGCAGGTTAAAATTCGTTTCGACATCGTGGAAGTTTTGCTAAACGACGGCGAAGTTCGCGAAATCCGGCATTTGCCGAACACGTTCTCGATGTCCAAGCCGTTTCGTTACGGTTGAATTTACTTGCGTCCGTTCGCGAACGGGACGAATTTGCGGCAAACCAATGGTTCACATTTTACAAATTGTTTTGAACGCTGCTTTATCGCTTATCGCCATCGTTTTTTTCATTTGGCTGGCCGTGTGGTCTCTCAAACGCAGCGATGATCCGCCGAAATTAATTTTGAAATGGATCGTAACGATTGTAGCGGTCTGGCTCGAATTTGGTGTTGCGGTGCCGAATTTTATTAAGGGGGGAGGCAATGGCCTTTATGGTCTCGGCGTTGCGCTTATTGCCAGTTTAGCGATGGTTGTAACCTGGCGTCACGGTATCGCAGATTTGATTGCCAATCCGATCTCGTCACTTTACGACGGCGGCAAAGAGGAAATTGAACCAAAGCCATATTATTCCATCGCGCTTTCAAAAAGAAAATCAAAGAAGCCGCTTGAAGCGATTGTCGCCGTGCGCGAGCAATTGGCAAAATTTCCACACGATTACGAGGGCGTGATTTTGCTGGCGACGATTCAGGCCGAGGACACAAAAGATTTGCCGTCGGCAGAAATGACGCTGAATCATTTTTGCGAATGGGAAAAGGCGCCGCCCAAACAAATCGCCGCCGCGCTGACGCTGCTGGCCGACTGGCATTTGAAAATTGCGAATGACGTGGATTCCGCCCGCACGACGATGCAACGCATCATTGAAAAATTTCCCGGCACGGAACTTTCAACGGCGGCGGCGCAACGCATCGCGCATTTGGGCGGCGTGGAAAAAATTCTTTTGTCGGCGCATGACCGCCGTCCGGTTTTCGTTCCCGAAGGCATGAAAAGCGCCGGATTGCGCGACACGATCCAGGATTTGGTTCCCGAAGAAATCAATGCGGAAAAACTTGCGGAAGATTTGGCGAAGCATCTGGAGCAACATCCGCTCGACAGTGAAGCTCGGGAGAAATTGGCGATCATTTACGCAAAACATTACAAGCGGCTCGATCTGGCGGCGAATGAATTGGAACAATTGATCCACCGACCGGGTCAATCGCCCAAGCACATGGCGCATTGGTTGAATTTGTTCGCCGACCTGCAGGTTCGCGGCGGCGCGGATTACGAAACGGTCCGCCCTACTTTGGAAACAATCGTCGAACGCTTTCCCGATTTGCCCGTCGGCGAACTGGCGCGCTCGCGGTTGAACTATTTGAAATTGGAGATCAAAGGGCAAAAGGAAAAATCGCCGGACAAAACGCTCGGCGATTATGAACAAAATGTTGGATTGAAAGGCAACCGGATTTTTTCACCGAGACAATTGTAGCGCGATTTCCTTTTCCAGTTCGTGGACGAGGTCGAGGTCTTTCGATCCCCATTTGCTGCGCGCCTGCACGGTGACTTCGGTGACCTTCGGGTCAACGGCTTCGACACGCACCCAGACATTTTCCTGGTTCACTTTGCCATACAAGGCGCGGACGGTGTTCGTGCTGTCGTGCGGGATATATTCGGTGATCATCGTGCCGTTGTTTTGGACGACCTGCACGGCGGCGGCGTAAACCTGATCCAACGAACGTTCGTAACGCCCGGAAACCGCATCCTTGCCGAACGACATCGCCTGCGTGTGCGTGCCGCTGACGGTGCTGACGCAACCGGTGATGACAATGGAAATTCCAATTACCGCAAGTGCCGCAAAAATTTTCGTCTTCATATGAACACAAGACAATCAAATCCGGCGGCGGCGTCAAGCATGGATTCGCTGCGGAGAAATTCAATTAGCGTTAATCAGCGAAGATTAGCGGTTGATTTTTTTGTTCCCTTTTTCATTTCAGCGGACATTTATTAGTGAATGCCGGAATTGGATGACATCGCTCTGTTGAAACAATTCGCCGAAAACGATTCCGAATCGGCGTTTGCTGAAATCGTATCGCGATATGTAAATCTCGTTTATTCCGTCGCGCTGCGAAATGTCGGCGACGCGCATGCGGCGCAGGAAATTTCACAGGCGGTATTTATAATTTTAGCGAGAAAAGCAAATAAATTGCCCCGGCACGCTGTGCTGTCCGGCTGGCTGTATCAAACGACGCGATTGACAGCGGCAAATTATTTGCGGACGGAAATCCGGCGGCAAAAACGCGAACAGGAGGCATTCATGCAATCCACTTTGAACGAATTTGAATCCGAAGCGTGGCCGCAAATCGCGCCGGTTTTGGACGATGTGATGATGCGACTCGGCGAACGCGACCGCAATGCCATCGTGTTGCGATTTTTCGAGAATAAAAATCTGCGCGAAGTCGGCGCGGCAATTGGCGCGAGCGAGGATGCGGCGAAAATGCGCGTGAACCGCGCGCTGGAAAAGCTGCGGAAAATTTTTGGCAAGCGCGGCGTGACATTTTCTGCGGCGGCGATCGCCGGAGCGGTTTCCACAAATTCAGTTCAAGCCGCGCCGGTTGGTTTGGCGAAAACAATTTCTGCCGTGGCGATTGCCAAAGGCGCGGCGGCAGGCGGTTCAACTCTGGCTTTGGTCAAAGGAACATTGAAACTTATGGCATGGACAAAAATGAAGACAGCGGCGGTCGTTAGCATCGGCGCACTTTTAGTTATGGGCACGCCCACCGTCACAGTGATGGCGATTCACAAATCTCATGCAAACGAAGTCGAAAATTATTTCGCGCATTGGGATTCGATGAATATAGACACGGTGCCGCTGCCGGACGTCATAGTTCTGCGACCCAGCAAATATGCGAACAAGGGGGATTATGTCCTCGCGTCAAGCGACATGAGTCCTGAAGGAAGGCTGATGCGTCGGGGCGCAAGTTTTCCAGAAATCCTTCAAACCGCTTACGGCTTCGGCCCGGAGCAAATGGTTCTGCCGGCAAATCTGCCGCGCGGACAATTCGACTTGCTTCTGACCGTTCCAAAAAATTCACGGGAATTGCTGCGCGCAGAAATCAAAAAGCAGTTTGGCATTACCGCTCATCCTGAAACGCGCGACATGAGCGTGCTGGTTTTGAAAGTCGTCAACACAAATGCGCCGGGCTTGAAAATCAGCGCCGGTGGCGGGCCGAACATTTGGACGACACGCGACAGCATCAAGCTCGTCGGTTACAAAGTATCCGATCCGGGCGGTTACGACATCGCCCATGTCATCGGCGGGTTTTACAATCTGCCGGTGATTGATGAAACCGGATTGACCGATGCTTATGACTTGGACGCCAAATGGAACGGGAATTTGCGCGGGACGGCGCTACAGAAAGAAATTGAGCGCGTGACGCGTGAGCAGTTCGGGCTTGAAGTCGTGAAAGACAACCGGCCGGTGGAAATGCTCGTGGTGCAAAAATCAAATTAAGCTGGACAAATTCCGTCAATCGGCGCGTCATTAGTCTGTTCACCATGAATTTTCCAGGGCGCAAAAATACTTTGAAACCAATCCACAATGGCGGTGTCTTATTGTGCATGGGTTCCCGGCGCGCATTCACTTTGATCGAACTGCTGGTGGTCATTGCCATCATCGGGATTCTCGCGGCGATGTTGATGCCCGTCCTTTCCAAGTCCAAGCAACGGGCGCAAGGTGCGCTGTGTTTGAGCCGTGGCAAACAAATGATGCTGGCGATGACGCTTTATTCCAGCGAGAACAACGAACTTTTTCCGCCCAATCCTGATGACGGCAATACGAATGCGGGTTACAACTGGTGTTCCGGCAAGGCGGGCATTGGTGAACCGCAGGAATTCAATCCCGACGTGCTTAAAGACCAGAAACTTTCGCTGCTGGTGCCTTATCTTGGCGGAAATGTTGAGTTGTTTCGGTGTCCGGCGGATTTGCGGCAGGGTGTATATCAGGGGTCGAACCCGGCTTTGATAAACACAACAGTCCCCGCCGCAAGAACTTTTTCCATGAATCAGGCGGTGGGGACGATTGATTCGCAATATGACGCGACCGGCTACGGAGGCAGTCATGGTGGTGTTCCGAATATGTCCGTCAACGGCCCGTGGCTGACCGGTATGTATAATGGCAACCATCGGAATTCTCCGTGGTTCACTTACGGCAAGACAACTGACATACACTCTCCGTCGCCTTCGGCGCTCTGGGTGCTGGTGGATGAAGACGCCAACGGGCTTAATGACGCCGCCTTTGCCTTTTCGATGGGAACGACCCAATGGTATGACGCCCCCGGCACCTATCACAACGGAGGCTGCGGTTTTGCCTTTGCGGACGGACATTCGGAAACGCACCGATGGCTGAACCGCAGTGAAAAAGGGAGTCAAGGAGCGGAGGTCGCAGATGCGGCGGATTATCAGGACTGGCTGTGGATGCGGGAACGGACTTCGGCGGACAGCAGCGGCCTCCAAGTCACACCGCCGTCGCCGTAAATGGAAATCATCCTTGCCGCCGCGCTGATCGGCCTTCAACCTGTCCCGCATCTTGATGATCCGCAAAAGGAAAAATTTCATGCGGCAAAATAAATGCAAGGACGCGTTCACCTTGATCGAACTGCTCGTGGTCATCGCCATCATCGCTATCCTTGCGGCGATGCTGCTGCCCGCGTTGTCGTCGGCCAAGCAGCGGGCGTGGACGACCAGTTGCAATTCCAACCTGCACCAGGTCGGCCTCGGCATGAGGATGTTCGCGGATGAGAACAATGAATTTTATCCCGAATCCGGTTCACACATTCCATGGGGACAGAACGATCCGATCGCGCCACCGGCTGGCTCTGGGATACGCAGTTGGATGGAGCAGATTTTTCCCTACACTGGCAATACGAATGTGTATAGATGTCCCGGCAATGTGCAATTGCCAACTGATTTGCAAGGGCCGTTCAATTATTTCAACGGCGTGCGCGCGGCGTATATGGCTTCCAGTCCTGATCCGGCTCAACGTTATTTTACCGCCGTCAAAAGCACTTCGATTTTATTTCCATCGGCTTATGTTTTAAGCGGAGACACGGCGGGAATTGAAAGCGACACCGGGACTTTAACATTCTATCAGGACGACGCAGACAAGGATGATTATGTGCAGAATTGCGTGGGCGGCGCGGCCGATCCTGATAATACGGAAGCCTGGCAAATCCATAGCAAAGGCCAGAACATCATGTTCGCCGACGGCCATTCCAAATGGTATAAAATTTATAATCCGGGCGAGATGACTTTCAATTACAAGACCATGACGAATTGGGATCAAGGTTCTCCGTAAATTGCTTCCGGCAATTCATTTCCCCTTTGCGTTCTTGGCGTCTTGGCGGTTTAATTCCGCAATGAAAATTGTTCTCGCTTACTCCGGCGGACTCGACACTTCGGTGCTGATGTCCTGGATCAAGGAAAAATACAACGCCGAGATGATCGGCTTTTGCGCCGACATCGGGCAGGAAGAAGAACTCGACGGCCTCGAAGCCAAGGCGCTCAAGACCGGCGCGTCCAAAATCTACATTGACGATTTGCAGGAAGAATTCGCGCGCGACTTTATTTATCCGATGATTCACGCGGGCGCGATCTACGAAGGCCAATACTTTCTCGGCACCAGCATCGCGCGACCGCTCATCGCCAAACGCATGGTCGAGATTGCGAAGAAAGAAAAAGCCGACGCCATTGCGCATGGCGCGACGGGCAAAGGAAACGACCAGGTTCGCTTTGAACTGACCGCCGCCGCGCTTGCGCCGGATTTGCAAGTCATCGCCCCGTGGCGCGACGAACGCTATCGCGCGGAATTTCCTGGACGGCAGGAGATGATTGATTACTGCGCCGCGCACAAGATTCCTGTGCAGGCCAGCTCCAAGAAACCGTTCTCGATGGATCGGAATCTTCTGCACATTTCCTACGAAGCCGGGATTCTCGAA
>Ga0137407_10003208_pt1 | contig 10851 bp, 10 predicted proteins | sample CZOMad2_2_16fung_FD_108410 | JGI IMG/M metagenome (GOLD analysis project Ga0137407, IMG submission 108410) | Vadose zone soil fungal communities from Angelo Coast Range Reserve, California, USA - CZOMad2_2_16fungal (Illumina Assembly) | ecosystem: Environmental > Terrestrial > Soil > Vadose...
GGCGGCGGTCGGGGAGTTCGCGGCAGGCGCGCCGCAGGCGGACGATATCACGCTGGTCGTGGCGAAGAGACTGTAGTGCTCACGGACCTGGTGCAGATTGCGGTGCTGGGCGAGAAGAAGCGCGCAGAAAATCTGCGCTTCCGCAAGCACATGAAGTCGCACGATCATTCGGACCGGATTCTGCGGCGGATCGGAGAAGGCATCGAGGAGCAGATCGATTGCCGGCAGTGCGCGAACTGCTGCCGGGTGGCGACCGCGAAGGTGAACGATCGCGATATCGAGCGGCTGGCGAAGTTTCTGGGGATGAAGCCGGCGCGCGTGATCGCGGAGTATGTCGTGGAGAGCGAGGAAGATGGTCGTGTGCTGCGGCGAGAGAAGCGGACGGGGTGCGTGTTCCTGAGCGGGAACGATTGCACGGTGTATGAGGCGCGTCCGGAGAGTTGCCAGAAGTTTCCGCACGTGGTGCGGGGGAACGGGTCGATTGCGAGCCGGATGTGGGAGTTTGTGGATCGCGCCTGTTACTGCCCGATCGTGTATAACTCGATGGAGGCGTTCAAAGAGAAGTTGGGGTTTAAGAAGTAGGTCGGAATGGCTAGTCCTATCCGAGCCGCGCGCGTCAGCAAGCGTTATGCGCTCGCCGCACTCACCGCGGCGGCCGCATCTTTCGTCTTTGCGCAATCCGATCCCGGCGGCGCGCGCCTCGCGCAATTCCGCTCCACCATCGACGCCAGCGAGCAGGAGTACGCGATCTACCTGCCGCATTCCTACGACCCTGCGCGCAAATATCCTCTACTCGTCGGCCTCCACGAAGAAGACTCCAATCACATCGCCGAGCTGAAGCACGTTTTCGCCGTGCCGTTGCGCTACGGGGAATCTTCCCTGCAGACGCTGCTCACTCTTCCGGACCTGCCGGAAGTCGATTACGTGGTCGCCTGCCCATTCGCGCGCGGGTCCATGGGATACCAGGGCATCGCCGAGCAGGACGTGTACGACATGATGGCCGAGGTCAAACGCCGCTACGCCATCGACGAAGACCGGGTTTACCTGACCGGCGGATCGATGGGCGGCGGCGCGGCGCTGTGGATGGCGCTGACCCGGCCGGATGTCTGGGCGGCGGTGGCCCCGGTGTGCGCGTCGGTGGTCCCCGGAAGCGAGTCATTGGCCGGAAATGCGCTCAATCTGCCGGTGCGCCTGCTGCATGGCGATCAGGATCCGGCGGTGCCGGTGGCGTCGTCGCGGCAGTGGCAGAAACGATTTCTGGATCTCGGCGTGGCCGTGGACTACGTCGAGTTTCCGGGCGTCCGCCACAACGCGTGGGATTACGCGTACACGCGCCGCAGTCTCTTCGAATGGTTCGCGGCCCGCAAGCGCAATCGCGCACCCGACCACGTGCGCTTTTCGGCGACGTCGTACCGCTACAACTCGGCGTACTGGGTACGGCTCGACGGGCTGACGCCAGGCCTGCTGGCCTCCATCGACGCGGTGCGCAACGGCAGTGACCTTAAGATCATGACGCAGAACCTGGACGCGTTCACGATTTCCGTCCCGGCGCGGACCGTGACCCTCGATGGCGCGGCCGTGCGGCTGCGCGCCGGTGCGCCGCTCACTTTCGCGAAGACGAATGGGAAGTGGACCCAGGGGATCTACACCGCGCCGGCGAAACGGCCGGGTCTGGAAGGACCGATCGTGGATGCGATCCGCGGGCGACACGTGTGGGTGTACGGGACCGCGGGAGCCGCTACGGAAGACGAGCTCACGCGTCGCAAGGCGGTCGCGGAGACTGCCGCGATGTGGTCCACGTCGCGCGTGCGATTGAATCTGCGAACCGTGCTGAAGGCGGATCGCGATGTGACCGATGAGGAGATCGCGGGCGCCAACCTGGTCCTGTTCGGCACGCGCGAGAGCAACACACTGATCGCGCGTTTTGCGGCCCAACTGCCGATGGCGCTCAGTCCAGGCGCGGCGGATTACGGGATGGTGTTTATCGCGCCCGTGAACGGCCGCTACGTAGTGGTCAGTTCGGGACTCCCGTGGTGGACCGGCGCGGACGAGATAGATCGCGGCGGCTATCGTTTCGCGCCGGAGCAGTACAGGCTGTTGAGCACCTTCGGCGACTTCCTGGTATTTAAAGGAAGTCTGAGAAACGTGCTCGCGGAGGGCCGGTTCGATCGCGATTGGCGCCTGCCGGCGGATGCGGCCGCGAAGCTGCGAGCGACTGCAGTAGTTCAGTAGCCTTCTACATTTGGCAAGGGTCAACGCCGGTGGTGGGACAGGCGCTTTCGCCTGTCAACCGGACGCTGGACCAAGGCCAGTCGCGCGTTCGCAGGGATCGGGATGCCAACGGGGAAGGCTTCTGCGGTAGAACATAGCAGGTTGACAGGCGAAAGCGCCTGTCCCACCTAACACGGGCGCTTACCGGACGAATTCCACTTCCACGCGTCGATCGATCAGCCCCGCGTCGTAACCCAGATCCAGCAGCTTCTGCGCAGCTTTGGGGATCACCTCGCCGGCGTCGATGGTGTAGTGATTCACGTACATGCCGACGAATTTCTCCGCGAGCCGCGGGTCCATGTCGCGCGCGAACTGCAGCGCGTAAGCGAGCGCCTCATCGTGATTGTCCAACGCGTACTGAATGCTTTCACGCATCATGCGGCAGCACTCGCTCTGAATATCCGGCTCGAGCGATCGCAGCAGTACGTTTCCGCCGAGCGGCAGCGGCAGCTCATAGGTGGACTTGAACCAGCGGCCCAAGTCGACGATGCGGTGGAAGCCCTGACGGTCGAAGGTGAGCTGGGCTTCGTGGATGATGAGACCGGCGTCGACGGAGCCCGCCCGGACCGCGTCGGTGATCTTGTCGAACGGCGTCGGCACGGGCTCGAAATCGGGCTGGTAGAGCTTGCACGCCAGGTACGCGGTGGTGAGCATGCCGGGAATCGCGATGCGCTTGCCCTTCAGCTCTTCGGGTTCCATCGGACGCGTCGCAATAACCAGGGGACCGTAGCCATCGCCGATCGAGGATCCACTCGCCATCAGCACGTATTTATCGGCGACGTAAGGATAGGCGTGATAGGAGATCGCGCTGAGCTCGTATTGCCCTTCCATGGCTTTGCGATTCAGGGTCTCGATGTCTTCCAGGACGTGACGGAAAGTGAGTTTCGGCGAACGCACCTTCTTGGTCGCGAGCCCATAGAACATGAAGGCGTCGTCGGAATCGGGACTGTGGGCGCTGACAATTTCCAGGGGAGTAACCGAAGTCATAGCAGGGTTGGCCAACTACAGTGTACACTACTGCAGTTTCCCAACCCTGCCCAAGGATGGAAATGGGAAAGGGCGGCCAATCGTTAGGTTCGCAGACCCCGAAATCCCCGTAGGCGATCATCCGATTGCGCATCACGCGCGATGCCCTCAACTTCGGGGCGTTCGGTTAATCCGACCGTCCGGATACCTCGGTACTGCATGTCCGCTCACCACGAAAGGTCGCCCTCATCGTAGTCCGGTTCTATATGTCACCTCCCGCCAACCCGGGGTGGGTCGACTAAAAAGGGCGTTTTTGCTCGAAATCGGAATACCGGCTCCGATTCCAATTTCAGTGTGCGCCTGCTTCTGGTTTCTGTCAAGACTCCCGAGGTACCATTGAGTGAAATTCGTTCCACCAAATTGCCTTATGTTCCGTAAGGTGTTCGAGAAAAAGGAGCAACCGCTGACGGGGGCGCCCGTGGTCCGGCGTCTGAAAACCTACTCCGCGGAGAGCGGGTACGTTTACCAATACTCATATCAGGGTCAGCGTCCTCACGCCACCGGAACCGAATTCGTTTTCACGATCAGCGCGGACCGTAAAAGTTGGCACCCCCTCAGCGTGATCGTGACCCGCGATGCGATGCACGCTTGGGAACACTCGCATGACCGGCGGCTCTCTTCAACGGAAGTGTATGCGGTCGCGAAGATGTCGTTGTTCGCTGCGCTGGATGAGCGCGCTTCTCCCGCGGAGATGCATGAGGCGGTTTTCGTGGGTGAAGCAGGCGTGACGGCAGCGGCTGAGAAGCTGGGGTTCGAGTAGGAATCATCTACCACGCGCTACACTGTAGAGCACTTATGCGCGCCGGTGAAAAACTCGGCCCTTACGAACTTCTCTCGCCACTCGGCGCCGGCGGAATGGGCGAAGTCTGGAAGGCGCGCGACCCACGGCTCGACCGCATTGTCGCCATCAAGTTCTCCCACGACCAGTTCACCGCCCGCTTCGAGCGCGAGGCCCAGGCGATCGCCGCTCTCAACCATCCCAACATCTGCCAGATCTACGACGTCGGCCCCAACTACCTGGTCATGGAATTCGTCGACGGCGCACCCATCGCGCCTCCCGGCGAGTTGCCCAAGCTTCTCGATTTCGCCGTACAGATCGCCGACGGTCTGGCCGCCGCCCACGCCGCCGGCATCGTCCATCGCGATCTTAAGCCCGCCAACATCCTCCTCTCCCGCGAAGGCCGCGTGAAGATCCTGGATTTCGACCTCGCCAAACAGACCGCTGCGACGGTCGCGGCGGAGGCCACCCGAACGGTCACCAGCACCAACCCCGGCACCGTCCTCGGCACCGTCGCTTACATGAGTCCGGAGCAGGTCCGCGCGCGCGAGCTCGATTCGCGCAGCGACCAGTTCTCCTTCGGCCTCATCCTCTATGAGCTTGCCGCCGGCAAGCGCGCCTTCGACCGCGAAAGCCCCGCCGAACTGATGGTCGCGATCATCCGTGAGCAGCCCGCGCCGCTGCCTGCCACGATTCCGGCGCCTTTGCGCTGGACCATCGAGCGCTGCCTCGCCAAGGAGCCCGCCGATCGCTACGATTCCACGCGCGATCTCTACCGCGAGCTTCGCCTGATCCGTGAGCATGTCCCCATGTGGGAAGATCCCGCCGGAGCCAAGCAGCGCGGCCCCTCCTGGTCGCCCGACGGCAACTGGATCGCCTACTACTCCACGCGCGATCAAAAACCTGTGGTGCTGCGATACCGCGTGGGTTCCAACCGGACGCCGGACCTGGTGGCGTTCACCTCCGAGCCCCAGCCGGTCCGCTATTCACCGCGCGGCGATTGGATCGCCTTCACCGACGGAAACAATCTGCGCCTGGTCTCGCCGGACGGCGCCCGCAACCTGGTGGTCAGCCATACCCCATGGGAAACCCACGGGTGGTCGAAAGACGGCGGGGCGCTTTACGGAATCGCGATCGACCAGCGCCGTCACCTGTATGTAGGGCGCATCGCGATCGACACGCTGAAGGAAACTACGATCGCCGACCTCGGTCCCGCGTCCGCCTCGCTCGAGTATTCGTACCTGATTGAAACTTTCGCCTTCCGGGGCTTCAGCCTCAGTCCCGATGGCAAGAGCTTCCTCACGTCGCAGTTCCGCAGCACGGCTCAAATCCTCCTCATGCGCAACTTCGATCGCACGTCGCGGCTGTTGGATCTCTTCCACTGATATGCAGATTCTGGATTTGCCGCGGATCAAGCGGGTGCTGGACTATCGCGAGGTGATCGGCCGCATGCGCGAGGCGCTCATCGCGTTTTCGCGCGGCGAATGCGATACGCCGATGCCGATGCATCTTGATATTGCGGACCGGCACGCCGAGGTCCACATGAAGTCGAGCTACCGTCGTGGCGGCCGGCACTTCGCCCTAAAGATCGCCGCGACATTCCCGGGGAGCGTAGGCAACGGGATGATGCTGCTCTCCTCGGCCGAAACCGGCGAGCCGATCGCGTTCTTCGCCGATCGCGGTCATCTGACCGACGTCCGCACGGCGGCCGTCTCGGCGATGGTGGCACGCGAACTGGGTCGCGACGATCGCGTGCTCGGCATCATCGGGACCGGCATTCAGGCGCGCCTTACCGCGGCGGTGCACGCTGCCGCGCTGGATTTGGAGCGCATCGTCATCTGGGGGCGGTCGCAGGATCGCGCCGAGCGGTGTGTTGGCGAGGTCCGCGAACTGGTCCCGCGCGCCGTCGTGGAAATCGCGTCCTCGCCCACGGCGGTGGCGAGTGCGGCGAGGCTGATCGTCACGTGTACCGCGGCGCGCGAGCCGCTGCTCCGTGCGACGGATGTCGCGCCGGGAACGCACATCTCCGCCGTTGGTTCGGACTCGCCAGGCAAGCAGGAACTCGACCCCTCGATCCTGCGCGACGCCTCGCTGATCCTCGCCGATTCGCGCCGCCAGTGTGAGAAGCTGGGTGAACTGCAACACGCACCCGGGCTGTTGAATCGCACAGTGGAGATCGGCGAGTTCTGCGATCGCCCCACGGGCTTCGATCGTAACGGCATCACGGTGTGCGATTTTACGGGCTTGGGAGTCGAAGATTTGTACATCGCCGAGTACGTGTACGAAAGGACTGCGTGAAGATCGACACCTTCGAAATGGAGCGGATGCAATCGACGTGGGAGAACCTCGTCGAGTTCGATATGAGCGAGAGCGGCGTGCGGCCGGTGACGCTGCGCGAGCTGGGTGACATGGGCCTGGACCTCGACGCGATCCTCAGCATGCCGCTGGGCTACAGCCAGTCGAACGGCACGATCGCGTTACGCGAGGATCTGGCGCAGGTATATGCGGGCGCGGACGCCGAACAGATCGAGGTCACCAACGGCACCAGCGAGGCAAATTATCTGGTTGCGCTTGCGCTCGTGCGGCAAGGCGACGAGGTGGCGTTCCAGGCGCCAAATTACATGCAGTACGGCGGCGTGCCCAAGAGCCTGGGCGCGAAGGTCAATACCTTCCGCCTGCGCATCGATCGCGATTGGGAGCCCGATTGGGACGAGTTCGAGCGCGCGGTCACGCCCAAGACGCGGCTGGTCTACGTCTCGAACCCGAATAATCCCACCGGCAGCATTCTGAGCGAGGATGCGATGGGTCGCATGGTCGCGCGATGCGAAGAGGTGGGCGCGTACCTGCTGGCGGACGAAGTCTATCTCGGCGCGGAGATCCACTGCCCACGGACGCCGAGCTTCTGGGGCATGAGCGATCGCGTGATCGTAACCAGCGGTTTATCGAAAGCGTATGGGATTCCGGGAGTGCGCATCGGGTGGATCGTGGGGCCGCGCGACGTGGTGGCGGATTGCTGGAGCCAGCACGATTACATCACCATCGGGCCGAATAAAATCTCCGACGCCGTGGCGCGCGTGGCGGTGCGCAATCGCGAAAAGCTCTACGCGCGAACCCGGGCGATCCTGCAGCAGAACCTGCCCACGATGCGCGAGTGGGTCGCGGGCTTTGGCGATTTCCTGACCTTTCACGAACCCAAAGCCGGCGCGCTGTGCCTGATGAAATACGGTTCCGCGACGCCGAGCTACGCGACGCCGAGCTTCGATCTGTGCGAGCGCATCCGCGTGAACCAGAGCGTGCTGATCGTGCCCGGCGCGCATCTCGGGCTGGAGGGCTACGTCCGCATCTGGCTCGGCGGACGCCCGGAGTTTCTGTGCGAAGGGCTGCGGCGAATCGGCATCGAGTTCCGGGCCGAACAGCATGGCTGAAAGTGGGCTCAAGCGCGAACTGGGACTGCGCGATCTCACGCTGTTCATCGTCGCCTGCATCGTGGGGACGCGCTGGATTCCAGCGGCCGCCCATGCCGGGCCGGGGTCGGTCACGCTCTGGCTGCTGGCGGCGGTGCTGTTCATGGTTCCGCTGGCATTCGCGGTCGCGAGGCTGTCGGCGAAATATCCGGGCGCGGGCGGATTCTACTTGTGGACGCGCAATGACTTCGGACGCTGGCCGGCGTTCCTGTGCTTCTGGTCCTATTGGGTGGCGATCGCGTTCTGGTTTCCCAGCGCCGCGATGTTCTACATGAGCGCGGGCCTGTATGCGCTCGGGCCGCAGTATCAGTACCTGGCGGAAAGCCGTGTGGTGCTGCTGGCGGTGTCGTTGGCTGCGATCTGGATCGCGCTGGGCACGAACCTGGTCGGCATGAAGGTCGGCAAGTGGACCGAGAACGTGGGCGCCATCGCGACCTGGGGCGTGGGCGCGCTGCTGGTGGCGGTAGCCGTGGTGGTAGGGATGCGGCACGGGTCGGCCACGCCGATCGATATTCGTCCCACGTGGGATTGGGACACGATCAACTCCTGGGCCAACTTCGCCTACGCCATGAGCGGGCTCGAAATGGCGGGCCTGATGAACGCCGAGATCCGCGATCCCGAGCGCACGATTCCCCGCGCAGGATGGATCGCGTCGGGATTTGCGTTCCTGTTCTACGCGGGCGCGACCATCGCGCTGCTGGTGATTTCGCGGCCTGAGAAGATCAGCGAGATGAACGGCTTCGCCGAGGTCGCAGGCGTAGCGGCGAAGACGGTGGGCGCATGGTGGATCACGCCGCTGGTGGCCGCGCTGGTAATGGCCAGCGCGGTGGGACAATTTGGCGGACTCGGAACCGGAGTCTCGCGATTGCCCTTCGCTGCAGGCGTGGATCACCTGTTGCCCAAGGTCTTCGCGCGAGTCCATCCGCGATGGGGCACGCCGCATTTCGCGATCCTGCTGCTCGGAGTGGTGGCGTCTTTTCTGTTGATCGTCATGCAGGCGGGCGATACGATGCGCGCGGCGTACCAGTCGTTGGTCTCGTTGATGGTGATCACCGGATTTTTCCCGTACCTTTATATGTTCGGCAGCGCGTGGAAGGCGGGACGTCGAATCAGCGCGCTGTCGGGTTGGGCCGTCACGGTGCTGGCGATCGTTTGCCCGGTGGTGCCCACATCCGAGGTCCACAACGTGTGGCTGTTTGAGTTCAAGATCGTGTTGGGGACTCTAGCGGTGATTGCGTCGGCATGGCTGCTGTACCGCCGCGCGCAGGCGAAGTAACATATACGGGGAGAATCGCATGAAGATCATCGCCGCTATTGCCATCACCATTTCCATCGCCTGGGGACAGGGACGCGGACAATCCCCGCCGCCGGTACGGTCGCCCGAGGTCTCCGCCGATCGCCGCGCCACGTTCCGGCTGCGCGCGCCCAATGCGAAGGAAGTCCTGGTGACCGGCGGCACGATCGGACGCCTCGCGATGCAGAAAGACGACCAGGGCGTGTGGAGCGCGACCACGGAGCCGCTCGAGCCGGATATGTACGACTACTCCTTCTCCGTCGACGGCGCGACCTTCGCCGATCCGCGCAATCCCCTGATCCGGACCGCGTTCAAGACCGGCGTCGGAACCATGGTCCGTGTGCCAGGCGGGATGAGTTGGGACCCCGCCGAAGTGCCGCACGGCACGGTGTCGCACCACTTCTATCATTCGGTACTGGTGGGCGACGAGCGTGACTATTACGTCTACACGCCTCCCAATTACGACCCGAACCGGAAGGAGTTGTACCCGGTGCTCTACCTGCTCCACGGCCTGGGTGACGATGCTGCCGGCTGGCTGGTCATGGGCAGCGCCAACGTGATCCTGGACAACCTGATCGCGCAGGGCAAGGCCAAGCCGATGATCATGGTCAACACGCTGGGCTACGGCGCGCCGGAGATGGTGGCGGGCGGCGGCCGAGGCGGTATGAATGGTCCCGGGATTTTGGAGAAGAATAACGAATACTTCGCCAAGGCGCTGGTGGAAGAAGTGATGCCCCAGGTGGAGAAGGGCTATCGCGTGACGAAAGACCGCACCCAGCGTGCAATCGCCGGGCTTTCGATGGGCGGCGCGGAGGCGCTGTTCACGGGGCTGAATCATTTGGATAAATTTGCGTCCGTGGCGTCGTTTAGCGGGGCGTTCGTGATGTGGTCGAGTGCGCGTTCTCCGGCGCCTGCTGGTGGGGGCAGGGGTTCGTTTGACGCGGCCGTATTTCCGAAGGTCTTTCCGGCGCTGAGCGCGAAGGCGAATTCCCAAATCAAGTTGCTGTGGATTTCATGCGGGACTTCGGATGGATTGATCGGGGTGAATCGCCAGTTTAAGGATTGGCTGAAGGGGCAGAATGTGGCGTTTAAGGATGTGGAGACGGAGGGAGCACACACGTGGTCCGTCTGGCGGCGGAATTTGACGGAGTTGGTCCCGATGCTATGGAGGTAAGCGCAGGCAGGCTTGCGCGAGCGTGCTGCTGTTCTGACAATCAAAATATGGCGGAAACGGAAGTCAGGGACGCGATCGCGTTGGCAATGGACCCGCATGGCGTTTATCGGGTGGGCGGTAGCCGCGTCACGTTGGACACCGTGATCCTCGCGTTCAATCGCGGCGCGAGCGCCGAAGAGATCGTGCAAGACTTTCCCGCTTTGCAGTTGGCCGATGTCTACCAGGTGATCGGTTATTACCTCAAGCACTCCGCGGAATTTACGGAGTACTTTGAAAAGCGAGAGCGCGATGAGAAGGAACTTTTGGACGCTCACCGTAACGAGTGGTCTCCGAAGGGCCTGCGCGAACGTTTGCTGGCGCGTCGGGAAGGCCGGTGAAGTGGCTCGCTGACGAGAACTTCAGGGGCGCGATTGTTCGCGGCTGGTTCGGTTCACGGGTTGACATTCTCCGCGTTCAGGACATTCCCGAAATTTCAGGAGCCGACGATCCGGCCGTGCTTGCTTGGGCAGCACAGAATGACCGGATCGTATTGACGCAAGATGTCTCTACGATGATTTCCGCGATGCGCGAAACGTTGCGCAAGGGTTCGTGATGCGCATTGATCGTCTTCGTGCCTGATGTGGCGCCAATTAACGCGGCGATCGAAGACATCCTTCTGCTCGACGAGTGTTCAAGCGAGCCCGATTGGGCCGCGGGCGTACTGTATCTCCCTTTGCGATAGGGAAAATCGCACGCGAGCTGGCGCTCGCCTCGGCAGGCCGGGAGTCCATGCCGGGAGGCCAGGCCGGGAGGCCCAACCCAATCACTGTTTGTCCATGCGGACTCCGGGTTTTCCTCTCGTCGA
>Ga0137407_10003209_pt1 | contig 10851 bp, 8 predicted proteins | sample CZOMad2_2_16fung_FD_108410 | JGI IMG/M metagenome (GOLD analysis project Ga0137407, IMG submission 108410) | Vadose zone soil fungal communities from Angelo Coast Range Reserve, California, USA - CZOMad2_2_16fungal (Illumina Assembly) | ecosystem: Environmental > Terrestrial > Soil > Vadose zone...
CGCCGGGGACATCTACCTGTTCAAGAACAACACCGACTCCGCCGGGAACTCCTACGGCTGCCATGAGAACTACCTCGTCCCCCGGCATCAGGACCTGGCGCGGCTGACCGACATCCTGACGCCGTTCCTGGTCACCAGGCAGCTCATCTGCGGGGCGGGCAAGGTGCTGCAGACGCCGCGCGGCGTGGTCTACTGCGTGAGCCAGCGGGCCGAGCACATCTGGGAGAGCGTGTCCTCGGCCACCACCAGGTCCCGGCCCATCATCAACACCAGGGACGAGCCGCACGCCGACGCCGAGCGCTTCCGGCGGCTGCACGTGATCGTCGGCGACTCCAACATGAGCGAGACCACCACCTTGCTCAAGGTGGGGTCGACCGACCTGGTGCTGCGCATGATCGAGGCCGGCGCGATCATGCGCGACCTGACCCTGGACAACGCCATCCGGGCCATCCGCGAGGTCAGCCACGACATGACCGGCCGCAGCCGGGTCCGGCTGGCCAACGGCCGGGAGATGTCCGCGCTGGACATCCAGTACGAGTACCTGAACCGGGCCAAGGACTTCACCGCCAAGAACGGCCTCGACCCGGTGAGCAAGCGGGTCCTCGACATGTGGGAGCGGGCGCTGTCCGCGATCGAGACGGGCAACCTCGACATGATCGCCCGGGAGATCGACTGGGTGACTAAGTACCAGCTGATCGAGCGGTACCGGGCCCGGCACGACCTGCCGCTGTCTTCCCCCCGGGTGGCCCAGCTCGACCTGGCCTATCACGACGTGCACCGCGGCCGGGGCCTGTACTACCTGCTGCAGCGCAACGGCGCGGTCGAGCGGGCGGCCCGTGACATCGACATCTTCGAGGCCAAGTCGGTCCCGCCGCAGACGACGCGGGCCAAGCTGCGCGGGGAGTTCATCCGCCGGGCGCAGGAGAAGCGGCGTGACTTCACCGTCGACTGGGTGCACCTCAAGCTGAACGACCAGGCCCAGCGGACGGTGCTGTGCAAGGACCCGTTCCGCTCGGTCGACGAGCGGGTCGAGAAGCTCATCGCCGGCATGTGAAAAGGGGGGTCTCCCCCCCGGAAGGGCTAGCAGGGAACCTGGGAGTTTGCTCCAGGCAATCCGGCGCGGGACACGGGCGTTCAGGCCTGCCTATAGGCTGGCGGGGCTGACATCCACCACTTTCGAGGGTTTTTCATGCGACGCTTTGTAGCGCTCATCGCCGTCCCCCTGCTAGCCTGCGTGGCCCTCGCGGGCTGCGGGTCGTCGTCGAAGTCGAGCGCGTCCTCGTCCTCGTCCTCGTCGTCCGCGTCCGCCTCGGCTACCGCCTCCGGCGGGAGCGTGAGCGGCTCGGGCGCGAACACGGCCGTCACCGCCACCGGGGCGTTCGGCAAGGCGCCCAAGGTAACCATTCCCAAGGCCCTGCCGGGCACCGACCTCACGGTCAAGACGCTTATCCAGGGCACCGGCTCCACCCTGACCAAGGCCGACGCCCTGGCCGCGAACTTCGTGCTCTACTTCTGGCAGGGCAAGAGCTCCTCGCTGAAGGCCAGCACCTACACCAGCAGCCCGACGGTGATCGGCGGGCAGATGCTGCCCGGCCTGGAGTCCGCGCTGGTCGGCAAGAAGGTCGGCAGCCGCGTGCTCGCGGTCATCCCGCCTGCCCAGGGGTACGGCACCTCGGGCAATTCGCAGATCGGCGTGACCGGCAGCACCTGGCTGGTGTTCGTCATCGACATGGTCAAGTCCTATGCCGACAACGCCGAGGCGACCGGCGCGCAGGTGTCCAACGGCGGCGGCAACCTGCCCACCGTCAGCGCCAAGACGGGCACCGCGCCGACCCTGTCCTTCACCTCCGTCACGCCGCCCGGCTCGCTGGTGGCCAAGACGCTGGTCAAGGGCAAGGGCCCGGCGGTCACCAAGGGCGAGTACGTCATCGCGCAGTACACCGGCTACATCTGGCGAACCAAGAAGGTCTTCGGCTCTTCCTGGTCGTCGGGCTCGCCTTTCGGCTTCACCATCGGCGCGTCGCCCGAGCAGGTTATCCCCGGCTGGGACAAGGGGCTGACCGGCCAGACCGTCGGCAGCCGGGTGATGCTCTCCGTCCCGTCGGCCCAGGGTTACGGCAGCGCCGGCGCGTCCCAGGCGGGCATCAAGGGCAACGACACCCTGGTGTTCGTGGTCGACATCATCGACGCGCTCAAGCAGGGCTGAGCCAGAACCTAACGCCGCAGGAGGCGGCCGGCGTGCCGGCCGGCCGCCGCCGCGGTCAGGAAGTACGCGAGGTCGGCGTCCAGGTCGCGGCCCATCGTGGACAGCCGCACCGGAGCCGCGCGCAGCGCCGCCTCCAGGCCGTCGACGGGCACCGTGACGACCTCGTGCCGGCCGGCCAGCCCGGCGGCGGCCGCTGCGACCGCCTTCCCGAAGTCCCCGTCCAGTTCGGGGACCACCACATCCGCCCGGGCCAGCGCGACCCGGCCGTAGGCGGTCAGGCTGTGGTGCGAGACCCCGCGGTGCCGCATCCGCGGGTCCGCGTCGCTGATCCGCAGCGACGCCACCGGCCGGCCGCCCAGCGCGGCGGCGGCGTTGACCGCCTCGCCCGCCGCCACCCCGGAGAACCCCCACCGGGTCCCGGTGCCGAGGTTGCCAGGCCCCTGCGCCACCACCGCGATGTCGGCGCCGAGCACGTGCCGGGCGGCCAGCAGCCCGGTGTGCACCGTCACCGTCTCCAGGTCACCGCCGAACGACTGGCCGGTGGTCACGGTCGCCGTCAGCCAGCCTGCTTCGCGCAGCGCCGCGCAGGTCCGCGAGAACCAGGCCGGCAGGGCTCCGCCGTCCTGCATCACGTAGACCACCCGGGGCGGGGATCCGGCCGGGGGGCGGGAAACGCGGGGCCGTTCGGCCGGAAAAAGCCCGGCCAGCACGGCCGGGAGAGCGGAATGCAGGTCGGCCACCACCACCGGCATCCCCCCGATGTCATCCGCGTCGCGCAGCACGTCGTGGTGCGGTGAGCCCTGCTCGTCCGCGCCCAGCACGGTGGCCTGGAGCGGGGAGTAGCGCGCCTTGACCAGGTGGCCGGGCAGGGCCGGGTCGGGCGGCAGCCGGTCCGGGATCGCGATCACCAGGGCGTAGCCCCCGGTGCCCAGGCCCAGGTCGAGCGCCGTGGTGTTGAGCAGCACCCGGTCGCCGGGCTGCGGCCAGCCGGTCAGGGCCGGGTAAGCCAGCGCCCTGACCTGCACGCCGTCCACTGAGACGTCGAGTTCGACCGCTCCCGCCCACTCGCGGCGCACCCCGCCGACCGTGCCGTTCCGCCATGTGATCACCCCGGCACTCTAGTCAACCCGCTTTCCGGGTCGCTGCCCCCGAGCCGGCACTGTCTGCGAGACAATAATCTTGGGACTATCCCCAGGGCCCATGGAGGGTGGGGGGGATAGGGCGGGAGAAGGAGGGCCATGTCCAAGCGCAAGACTGAGCGGCTGCTCGGCCTTGTCGTCTGCCTGCTCTCCACCAGGCGCTACCTCACCGCCGAGCAGATCCGCGCGGCCGTGCCGGGCTACCCGGAGCAGGACGACTTGTTCAAGCGGATGTTCGAGCGGGATAAGGAGGATCTCCGCGAGCTGGGCGTGCCGCTGGAAACCGGTGTCAACCACCCGTTCGACGAGGATCCCGGCTACCGGATCAGGCAGCAGGCCTATCAGCTGCCCGAGTTGCGCCTCGAGGCCGACGAGGCGGCCGTGCTCGGACTGGCCGCCCGGGTCTGGCGGCGGGCCGAGCTGGCTGGCGCCGCCGCCGGGGCGCTGCTGAAGCTGCGGGCGGCTGGCATCGACGCCGGCCTCGACGGCGGTGGCGACGAGAACTCGCCGGTAACACAGGGCATAGAGCCGCACCTGGGCGCGCCCGAGCCGGCCTTCGGGCCGCTGTGGGAGGCGCTCAGGGACCGCAGGCCGGTGACGTTCAGCTACCGCGCGGCCGGGCGGAGTGACCCGCAGCGGCGCGAGCTCGAGCCCTGGGGAGTGGTGCAACGGCACGGCCGCTGGTACGTGGCGGGCTGGGACCGGGGCCGCGGCGCCACCCGGGTGTTCAGGCTCGACCGGATCGCCGGGCCGGTGAAGTTCAGCGGCCCGGCCGGCCGGGTGACGGTACCCGATGGCGTCGACGTGCGCGGGCTGGTCCGTAACTGGGATTCCGCGCCCGCCCAGGAGCACACCGCGCTGCTGCGGGTACGCGCCGGGGCCGGCGTCGGGTTGCGGCGGCACGCGGTCTCGGTGCGGGCCGACGAGGAGACGCCGGGCTGGGACCTGGTCGCGACGCGGTTCGCCGACCTGGGCTGGTTCGCCGACTACGCCGCCTGGTTCGGCCCCGACGCGATCGTCCTGGACCCGCCTGACCTCCGCGAAGCCGTCATCCGCCGCCTCAAGGGGGTGCTCGCGTGAGCGCACTCGTTACCTCGACTGAGCGGCTGCAGCGGCTGCTCGCGCTGGTGCCCTACGTGATGAGCCGCAAGGCGGTGGGGCTGGCCGAGACGGCGGCGGCGTTCGCGGTCAGCGAGCGCGAGCTCGTCGACGACCTCAACCTGCTGTGGTGCGTCGAGCTGCGCGCCCCCGATCCCTACTGCCCGATCGACCTGTCCTACGAGGGCGGCGAGATAGTGGTCAGCCAGGCAGAGTCGATGGGCCGGCCGCTGCGGCTGGCCGTCGACGAGGCCAGCGCGCTGCTCGTCGCGCTGCGCATGCTGGCCGAGGTACCGGGCCTGGAGGACCGTTCGGCGCTGTCCCGGCTGATCGCCAAGCTGGAGGCCGCGGCCGGCGAGGCCGCCGCGGCCAGCGCCAAGGTAGCGGTGCAGGTCGACATGCCCGGCGCGGGCGCCGAGGGGTACGCCGCGCAGCTCCGCGCCGCGCTGCTGACCCGGCGCCGGGTGCACCTGCGCTACTACGTACCCGGCCGGGACGAGGCGACCGAGCGTGATGTCGACCCGATGCGGCTGCTCGTGGTGGAGGGGCGTCCTTACCTCGAGGGCTGGTGCCTGCGGGCCGAGGGGGTGCGGCTGTTCCGGCTTGACCGGGTGCTCGGCCTCGAGGTGCTCGACGTGCCGTCCGCGCCGCCGGCCGAAGCCGAGCCCGTGGACGTCGACCAGGGCCTGTTCCGGCCGTCGCCTGACGACGTGATGGTCGAGCTCGAGCTGACCGCGGCCGGGCGGTGGGTGGCGGAGGACTATCCGTGCGAGTCGGTCACGGAGCTGGGGGAAGGCCGGCTGCGGGTGGTGCTGCGCACCCCGGACACCGGCTGGGTCCGGCGGCTGGCGCTGCGGCTCGGCGAGGACGGCCGGGTCATCTCGCCCGCGCCGCTGCTGGCGCAGGTGCGCGAGGCAGCCGCCGCCGCCCTCGCTAACTATGTGGTGTAACCGTCGGATACACGCGCCGTTCGGTCGGCCGAAACTGCATCTCAACCAGGGCGCCGTGTACACTCGGCCGAGAAGACGTCTCCGGCGTTAAAGAGGACTGACATGCTTGGTGACCTGTTTGACAGCCCGTGGAAGATCTTGATCATCGCTGTGGTGATCCTCGTGCTGTTCGGGTCAAGGAAGCTTCCCCACGCGGCGCGTTCGCTCGGCCAGTCGATGCGGATCCTGAAGAAGGAAGTGCAAGGCCTGCACGAGGACGAGCAGGAAGATCCCGCTCAGAGCGGCCCGGCTGCGTCCCAGTTCCCGCAGCCTCAGCTCACCACGGCTCCCGCCGCGGCCCCCGTTGACCAGCAAGCGCAGATCGACGCGCTTCAGCAGCAGATCCGCGATATGCAGCGGTCGGCCACCATGGACACGAAGACCCCCGAGCCGCAGCACACGCAGCCCAGCTAGGCCGCGTTTACTGCCGGAGACGGTCATGGCGAAACTCCCCGGAGCCATCCAAGGCGCCCGCATCGTCGGCGAGCGCTACGTGCAGTCGCAGCGGAAGAACCCCGAGGGGCGCATGCCGCTATTCGACCACCTGCGGGAGCTGCGTAACCGGGTGGTCAAGAGCGCCCTCGCGCTCATCGCCGGGATGATCGTCGGGTTCGTCTTCTTCAACCCCGTCTGGCATTTCATCGAGCGGCCGCTGTGCAGGGTCACCATCCGCGGCTACACCGGGTGCCGGCAGCTCGGTGTCAACGAGCTGGTGCTGAACGGCCCGCTGGATGCGTTCTACCTGCGGGTCAAGGTCGCGCTGATTCTGGGGGTCATCCTGTCCTCCCCGGTCTGGCTGTACCAGGTCTGGTCGTTCATCGCGCCGGGCCTGTACTCCCGGGAGAAGCGCTGGGGTTTTACCTTCATCGGCACCGCGGTGCCGCTGTTCCTGGTGGGTAACGCGCTCGCGTACCTGTCGCTGGGCCGGTCCATGCACTACCTGCTGGGCCTGACGCCGGGCGGGGTGCAGAACCTGATCCAGGTCGACCTGTACATCAGCTTCGTCATGACGATGATGCTCGCGTTCGGGATCGCCTTCGAGCTGCCGCTGCTGATCATCATGCTGAACCTGGCCGGGATCTTGACCCACGAGCGGTTCCGCAAGTGGCGCCGGATGCTGATCTTCGGGACGTTCCTGATCGCGGGGGTCGCGAATCCGAGCCCGGACCCGATCACGATGCTGATCCTGGGCGGCGCGTGCGCCGCGCTGGTCGAGGTGGCCGAGTTCATCGTGTGGTGCAACGACCGCCGCCGGGCCCGGCTGCACCCGGACCCGTACGCGGGCCTGGCCGACGACGAGCTCTCCCCGATCGACCTGAACGGCCTGGATGACGACCTGGACGACCGTCCCGACAGCCGCCTCAACTAGCACCTGCGCCCCAGCCACCAGGCCGGGGACTCTAGTCTGGAGTCCATGACCACTCCGGCGGACCGGTACGCCGCGTTCCGCGACCGGCAGGCTGCTCCGGAACTCGCCGACTTCCGTGCGCTCTACGAGTTCGACTTCGACGGCTTTCAGGTCGAGGCCTGCCGCGCGCTCGGCGAGGGCCACGGCGTGCTAGTGGCCGCGCCCACCGGCTCGGGCAAGACGGTGATCGGCGAGTACGCCGCGCACCTGGCGCTGGCGCAGGGCCGCAAGTGCTTCTACACCACGCCGATCAAGGCGCTGTCCAACCAGAAGTACGCCGACCTGGTGCGCCGCTACGACAGCCGCACGGTGGGCCTGCTCACCGGGGACAACAGCATCAACGGCGACGCCCCGGTGGTGGTGATGACCACCGAGGTGCTCAGGAACATGCTGTACACCGGGTCGGCGGCGCTGTCCGGCCTCGGCTACGTCGTCCTGGACGAGGTGCACTACCTGGCCGACCGGTCCCGCGGCGCGGTCTGGGAAGAGGTGATCATCCACCTGCCCGAGTCGGTGCGGGTGGTCGCGCTGTCGGCCACGGTGAGCAACGCCGAGGAGTTCGGCGAATGGCTGGACCAGGTCCGCGGCGGCACCACGGTCATCGTCGACGAGCAGCGGCCGGTCCCGCTCTGGCAGCACGTGCTGGCCGGGAACCGGCTGTACGACCTGTTCACCGGCACGGTGCCCGCGGCCGGCCCGGCCGGCGAGGAGCATCTGCGGGTCAACCCGGAGCTGCTCCGGGTCGCCCAGCGGGACACCTGGATCGAGCGCAAGGCCCCGCCCCGGCCCGGCCGGGGCGCCCGCCGTCCGCGCCGGTTCCCGACGGCCTACCGGCCCGACGTGATCTCGCGGCTCGACTCCGACGGCCTGCTGCCGGCGATCACGTTCATCTTCAGCCGGGCCGGCTGCAACGCGGCCGTCGAGCAGTGCCTGGTCGCGGGGCTGCGGCTGACCACGCCCGAAGAAGCCGAGACGATCCAGCGGCTCGCCGAGCGGCGCACCGCGGACATCCCGCCTGAGGACCTGACCGTCCTCGGCTACGGCGAATGGCTGGCCGGCCTGCGGCGCGGGATAGCCGCGCACCACGCCGGGATGCTGCCCGCGTTCAAGGAGGTCGTCGAGGAGCTGTTCGCGGCCGGCCTGGTCCGGGCGGTGTTCGCGACCGAGACCCTCGCCCTCGGGATCAACATGCCGGCCAGGACCGTGGTCATCGAGAAGCTCGACAAGTGGAACGGCGAGACCCACGCGAACCTCACCGCGGGGGAGTACACCCAGCTGACCGGGCGGGCCGGGCGCCGCGGCATCGACGTCGAGGGCCACGCGGTCGTGCTGTGGCAGCCGGGCATGGACCCGGGCGCCCTGGCCGGCCTGGCCAGCACCCGCACCTACCCGCTCAACTCGAGCTTCCGCCCCTCCTACAACATGGCGGTCAACCTGACCGGCTGGGCCGGGCGCGCCCGCGCCGCTACCCTCCTCGAGTCCTCGTTCGCGCAGTTCCAGGCCGATCGCGGTGTCCTCGGGCTGACCCGGCAGGTCCGCAAGAACCGGCAGGCCCTGGCGGACCTGGCCGCGGCGATGACGTGCGATCAGGGTGACTTCGCCGAGTACGCGGGGCTGAGAAGATCATTGACCGAACGAGAGGGCGACTTGTCCCGGTTCCGTGCCAGCTCGCGCCGGGCGGAAGCGGCCCGCTCCCTCGCGCTGCTGCGGCCGGGCGACATCATCCGCGTCCCTGGCGGGCGGCGTGCTGGCCTCGCCGTGGTCCTGCAGCCTGGCCTGCGGCCCGCCCGGGGCGGCAACGGCAACGGTCACGCCGACCACCTCCGGCCCGGCGGCCAGCAGGGAAGCGGCCCGGCGGCGGCCGACTACACCGGTCCGGGGCCGCTCGTGCTGACCGAGGGACGGCAGGTCAAGCGGCTGGCCATGGTGGACTTCCCGGTGCCGGCCGAGGTGATCGACAAGATCCGGATTCCCGGCTCGTTCAGCCCCCGTTCCCCTCAGCACCGCAAGGACCTCGCCGCCACCATGCGGAACCGCCTGGCCGGCCAGGAGCCGGGCATGAGGGCCCGGCGGCCCACCCGGGCGGCGGACTGGGAGCAGACCGCGCCCGAGGCGGCCGGGGAGATCACGGACCTGCGGCGCCGGCTGCGCCGCCATCCATGCCATGCCTGCCCGGACCGCGAGAGCCACGCCAGGTACGCCGAACGTTACTTCCGGCTCGCGCGCGAGACCGAGGCGCTCGAGCGCCGGGTCGCCGGCCGGTCCCACGTGATCGCCCGCACCTTCGACCGGGTGTGCCGGGTCCTGGAAAGCCTCGGCTACCTGGCCGGGGACACGGTCACGGCGGACGGCAGGCAGCTGGGCCGACTGTACACCGAGCTCGACCTGCTGGCCGCCGAGTGCCTGCGCCGCGGCCTGTGGGACGGCCTGTCCGCGGCCGAGCTCGCCGCCTGCGTCTCGGCCCTGTCGTTCGAGTCGCGCCAGGCCGACGACGTCCAGCCGCCCCGGCTGCCCAGCGGCGGGGTCCCCGAGGCGCTGGCCGCCACCCTCCGCACCTGGGACGAGCTCGACCAGCTGGAGAAGGACAACGAGCTGTCGTTTCTGCGCGAGCCCGACCTCGGCTTCGCCTGGGCCGCCTACCGCTGGGCGCGCGGCGCCCGGCTGGAGAAAGTCCTGGCCGAGTCGCCCGACCTCACCCCCGGCGACTTCGTCCGCTCGGTCAAGCAGCTCATCGACCTGCTAGACCAGATCGCCACGGCCGTCCCCGCGGCGGATCCCTCGGCCGCTCCCGGGACGGATCCCCCGGCCGCTCCCGCGGCGGGCGAGGACGACGCCGAGTCACCCGGCTCCGCCGTCCCGCGCCGGAGCGATCTAGCCGCGACGGCCCGCGCCGCCATCGACGCCATGCGCCGCGGCGTGGTCGCCTACTCCGCCGTCGCCGACTGATCAACAGTATCTATGAATAGAGTCGCTGATTGGCATTAGTACTAATGGGTCGATGCTCGCTAGCCTGAGGGCATGTCGCTGACCAGCACCGTTCATCGCGAAGCGCGCCCGCCGGCCGTCGCCGGGACGTGCCCGGACAGCCTGGTGCGCCCGATCCGGGCCGCGGTCCGGCGTGGCCTGGGCTGGGCGAAGACCGCGGACCTGGTGGCGGACGCGCTGCGCACGGCCCGGCCAGAGTCGGCCGCCATCCTGCCCGCGCCGCTCCGTCGCGGCGATCCCGCGGGATACCAGAGTCACCTGCTCTACGCCGAACCCGACGGCACGTTCTCGGTCTCGGCCATGGTCTGGCTGCCCGGGCAGCAGACGCCGATCCACGACCACGTGGCCTGGTGCGTCACCGCTGTCCTGCGAGGGCGCGAGCACGAGGAGATCTTCGTGCTGGACAGCGGGGGAGAGGCGCTCAGGCGCACCGCCCGCAACGTGAACCCGGCCGGGTCCGTAAGCGGCTTCGCGCCCCCGGGCGACATCCACCGCGTCCGCAACACCGGCGGCACCGTGGCCATCTCCATGCACGTCTACGGCGCCGATATCTCCCGCCTCGGCAACAGCATCCGCCGCGAATACACCCTCCCCGTCCTCCCGTAGCGCCGTCGCCTGCACGGACCGGCGCAGCGCCCCGCTGACGCCCCCTGCCCGTTCCAGCGACGGTTCGTGAGCGCGTCTCGTCCGGCCCACTGGACCCTGCAGTCCCACGTGCCACTCCCACGTGCCACTCCCGCGATCCCGCCCGCGGCCCGCGATCCCGCCCGCGGCCCGCGGCCCGGTCGGCAGGGCCCCGGCAACCGGCGCGATGTGAAGGTGTCCCGCATACAACCAGTACACCTTCACATCGCGCCGGTCCCAGACCGTCTCGGATCGGGATGGCTGAGAGCCAGGTGATACCCGGGACGCCAGGTACCGCCGCCCCCGACACCGCCGCCGCCCCCGACACCGCCGACACCGCCGCCGCCCCACCTATTGATGATAACAGCAAGAAGCCGAAGGCTACGGGCACCCTGCGCCGCC
>Ga0137407_10003211_pt1 | contig 10846 bp, 7 predicted proteins | sample CZOMad2_2_16fung_FD_108410 | JGI IMG/M metagenome (GOLD analysis project Ga0137407, IMG submission 108410) | Vadose zone soil fungal communities from Angelo Coast Range Reserve, California, USA - CZOMad2_2_16fungal (Illumina Assembly) | ecosystem: Environmental > Terrestrial > Soil > Vadose zone...
GCGCACCGCGGAACAAATCAAAATTGAAATTGGATCGGCGTATCCGCTAGATAAACCGCTGACGATGGAAATCAAAGGCCGCAACTTGATCGAAGGCGTGCCCAAGACCATCACCGTGGATGACAGCGAAGTTCGCGAGGCCCTCAGCGAATGTATTTCAACCATCATGAATGCGATTCGCGTCGCGCTGGAGCGTACGCCTCCGGAACTCTCGGCGGACATCAGTGATCGCGGCATTGTTCTTACCGGTGGCGGTGCCTTACTCAAAAATCTGGATAAGCGTATCCGGGAAGAAACCGGGCTGCCGGTGTCCATTGCCGACGACCCGCTGTGCAGTGTGGTGCTGGGAACCGGAAAAATGTTGAGCGATTTCAAACTCTTAAGAAAAATTTCGATTGATTAGTAAGGAATCAAGCCGACCAGCTCCGACAAAGGCTGCGCCGACAAGAATTGCATAGCACAAGAGCTAGAGCTTTTGCGGCCGACAGGGATCAAGGGTTAGTGGGAAAAGTTTGCGGTGCCGGTCAACTAGTTCAGTAAGCGAAAAACTTTTTACGCCAGCGATGGTGGCTGGCCTTTAATTATTGGTAACGACGTGGAAAACCTCCTCTCACGGCACCGCAATATCAGCATCCTGGTCTTCGTGCTATTCGCGGAAATCGTTGGACTTGCCGTCCAAGTGAAGCGCAGCACGGACACCCAATCCACCCGCCTGATCCGACTGTGGACGGTCAGCGCTGTGACTCCGGTAGAGGAAGGACTGGGCCGCATCCAAGCCGGAATTCGTTCCTTGTGGCGTGGCTATTTCGATTTGCGGGGAGTGCGGGATGAAAATCACGCGCTACAAGCCGAGATTCAACGGCTGCGATTACAACAGGTTCGCGTCATCGAGGATGCGCAACAGGCCCGCCGACTGCAAGTGCTTCTCGGATTCAAGGAACAATTCATTTCCAGAACCGTGCCCGCACAAGTTATCGGATCGAGCGGAAGCGATTTGTCCCGCATGGTCTATATCGATAAAGGCGCGCAGGACGGCATCCGGCCTGACCTGGCGGTAGTGACTGCAGACGGCGTCGTAGGCAAAGTGCTACGTACTTTTGCGGGATCATCTCAAGTACTGCTGATTAATGATCCCTCGAGCGGAGTGGGCGCCATCCTGGATAAGTCACGATTGCAAGGGGTGTTGAAGGGTTCAGCGGCGGGGGAAACGATTCTAGAGAAGGTGATGGCCGACGAGCGGGTGGAGAATGGGGAAAAGGTTTTGACCAGTGGGGGAGATCAGATATTTCCCAAGGGCATGCCCATCGGAACCGTAACCAGAGTCTCATCCGGATCAGATCTGTTTCTTAGCATTCGAGTCCGGCCGGCAGCGAATCTCAGTCGTCTCGAGGAAGTTCTGGTAATTACCAGGGTTGATGAACGTGAGCCGGTGGTGGACCAGGCGAGCCGGCCAGTTCGCGCGATTGACATTCTGGCCAATCGTCTGCCCAGCGTGCCCGTAAAGTCTGCAGCAAGCAAGGCGGACGCCGCACAAAAAGCCGCTGCGCTGCCGGCGACGAGTGCGACCAAACCGGCAGCAGTGTCGGCAGCAACTCCTGACGCGACGGCGGTTGTTAAGACGCCCGCGATCAGAAAACCAGGAATTTCTGCCGCGTCTTCTGGCGCGCTGCCAACTTCTGGACGCGCTAGTAAAACGCCTTCAGTGCGGGTGATCTCCGATATCGGCGACACGGCCGCTAAACCCAGTGCCCAGTTACAGCCGGAAAAAGAAACAGGTGGAGAGGTCCAATCACAGCCGACGCCTAATGCGGAGCAACCGTCAGGGGCAGCAGCAAAGAGAGATCATGCGCCATCGGCGGTCTCGCCGGGGGAAGCGTCCGGAGCGGAGGGATCTCAGGGAGGAGCCAAACCCAACACTGACCAAAAACAACCACCGAACCCAACGACAGGCGATGTTCCTCACTAGCCGTGGCCATCACTTACACATCCCGCGAACAGATTGACGTCTATCGGTTTCCGTTGCCGGTGGCCGTAGGCATCCCGCTGGTCGCGATATTTCTGCAATCCTTTTTGCCGGTGCATTTTCATTTTTTCTACCTATTTGATTTGCCCCTGTTGGTGACCATTTTTTTCGCTCTGGCGCGGCGCAATCCGGTCAGCGGACTGCTCACCGGCGGGGTGATTGGCATGCTGCAGGACAGTCTTACCCACCAGCCGATCGGAATCTACGGCATCGCCAAAACGGTGATCGGTTATGGGGCGTCATCTCTCGGAGTGAAGCTGGATGTGGAGAACTCGGGATCCCGCTTCCTGGTGACTTTTGGTTTCTATTTACTGCACGACCTGGTGTATTTCGCGGTGGCTCGCGGACTGGTGGGACAAACCTCCATCTGGCATTGGGAACACGTGGCAAGCGCGGCGTTGGCCAACGCGGTGCTTTGCATACCATTGTTTGCCCTGCTGGACCGCTTCAAGCGAAGGACATGAAATTACATCGTGGGACTTGCTCTATTGGCCAGGTCTCTGAAGAACGATTTGTATGATTATTCGCGACGACAAAGTGCCGCAGCTCAGGCTCACTGCAGTGCAATACCTAATCCTGGCCATGTTTTTGGTCCTGGGTTTTGGTCTGTGGCGTTTACAAGTGGTCGCCAACGATTATTACGACAATCTGGCCGAGCGTAACCGGGTACACAATGTTCCGCTGCTAGCGCCGCGCGGCAAGATTCTGGATCGCGAAGGGCGTGTGATCGTGGATAACTACCCTTCGTTTTCGGCGCTGGTGCTGCGCGACCAGGTCAAAGATATCGCCGCCGACTTGGACCAGATCGCGGCTGGTCTGCACATGGCGCCGGCTGAGATACGCGAGCGGATCCGGAAATTTTCATCCATGCCGCAGTATCAGCCGGTGTTTTTGAAGGACGACATCACGCCGGACGAACTGGCTTTCATTGAGTCTCATCGCAATGAATTTCCCGAACTCGAAACCATTACCACCCATCGCCGTCTTTATCCCAAAAACGGTTTCATGGCCCACCTGATCGGGTATGTCGGAGAAGTTAGCGAAGACATGCTCAACCAGCCGCAATGGGAGCTCTACAATGCCGGCGACATCGTGGGCAAATCTGGTGTGGAACTTTTTTACAACGACATTCTTATGGGCAAGAATGGGTCACGGCGCGCCATGGTCAACAGCCGCGGCAAAGAGGTCAAGCGCCTGGACGAAACCCCGGCCACACCGGGAAAACCCTTGAAGCTGACGGTGGACATTGATCTGCAAATCGCGGCCGAAGAAGCTTTGGGAGACAAGAATGGGGCCATCATCGCCATGGACCCTCGCAACGGGGAAATTCTCGCAATGGTCAGCCGGCCAACCTTTGATCCCAACGATTTCTCGATTCGCATCTCTCGCCAGGAGTGGAACAAACTAGTCAACGATGACTCGAAGCCCTTGCTCAACAAGGCTATCCAGGCACAGCTCGCGCCGGGCTCGGTCTTTAAGATCATTATGTCCGTGGCTGGGCTGCAAGAAAACATAGCCCAGGACATGCACGTTACTTGTAACGGTGGCGCGGTATTTTACGGCCGCTATTTCAAATGTTGGGTCACGGCAGAGCACCGCATTCACGGGGTGGTGGAGATCAGCAAAGCCATCTACCAATCGTGCGACGTCTTTTTCTATACCCTGGCTGAACGGCTGGGAATTGGCCGCATCGCCAAATATGCCAGCGCCTTCGGCTTGGGACAAAAAACCGGCATCGATCTGCCTCAGGAAGTTTCTGGAGTGATGCCGTCGGAGGAATGGAAGGCAAGGAATTTCAAGCAAAAGTGGTATGCCGGGGAAACGATTTCTGTGGGCATTGGGCAAGGTGCGGTTGCGGCCTCGCCGATGCAACTGGCCCGGGCTATTGGCGCCATTGCCAGCGATGGGGTACTGCGCCGTCCTCACGTGGCCTTTCCCAATCAACTTCCCGCCAACTACCTGCAGATAATGGATTACAACCAGGAGAGTCGTATACCTATCTATTCCAAGAGCTGGCAAATTATCACCGACGCCATGGCCAATGTTCCCACCGCAATCGGAACGGCCGGAAGCGCATTTCTGCAAGGCATCGATTTTGCGGGGAAAACGGGCAGTGCACAGACGATTGGCAACGCCGCCAAATCAAGACTGTTGGGCAACAAGGACAGATTTAAGGACAATTCCTGGTTCGTAGGAGTAACCCCTCGGCGCAATCCTCAGATCGTCGTGGCGGTGCTGTTCGAAGGCGGAGAACACGGCAAACTAGCGGCGCGTCTCGCTGCCCAGTTCATCAAGGCATATGTGGAGAAACAACGGCGCACGCCCTCCAAAGTGGCACACGCGCAAGGGAACAAAAGAATCGAAATAGCGGGATTTTGGAATGACTCTGACACCCGAGAGGACGCACTCCGCGCCGGGCGTTTCGTAGTGGAGAGGGACAGCCAGTCGGCGATGGAGAATAAAAACCTGGCAACTATGCAGTTGGCAACCGAGTTGAGATCTCACAACTGAATCTTCATGTCACGTTACGTTTCATATCGCGACTTTGATTGGGTGCTGTTCACCTTTGTCATGCTGATTTGTGCGCTTGGCGTGATGGAGATCTACAGCGCCACGTACCATACTAAGTTCGCCGGAGTGCATATCAAGCAGGTGTACTGGATTGCGGGCGGCATTATCGCGATGTTTGCGTTAAGTGCGGTGAATTATCAAGCCATGCTCGATCACGTGCACTGGATGTACCTGGTATCGGTGGGATCGCTGCTGGGAGTTTTGGTGTTCGGTCAGAAGTATCTGGGGGCGAGACGCTGGATCCGATTGCCGGGCGGACATTTTCAACCGTCGGAGTGGGTGAAGTTGATTCTGATACTCGCAATAGCCAAATACTTTTCCGACCTACGGCAGCGCGAACTGTCTTTGGCGGACTTGATTAAAGCGGGCTTGCTGATCGTCGTACCCATGCTGATGGTGTTGGTGCAGCCTGATCTGGGCACGTCGCTCACTTATATTCCAATTGCCGTGATGGCGATTTATCTGGGTGGGCTTTGCCCCAAGCATGCATTTCTAATTTTGCTGGCGGGCGCACTGCTGACGCCGGTCGCGTTCCACGTGCTCAAGCCTTATCAGCGCGAGCGGCTGACCAGCTTCATGCAGCCGGAGGCCGATAAGCAGGGTTCGGGATACCAGGTAATCCAGTCAAAAATTGCTGTAGGTGCGGGGGGAATCTGGGGGAAGGGCATGACCAAGGGTTCGCAGACCCACCTGATGTTCCTTCCTGTGCCGCAAACCGACTTCATATTCGCCGCATTCGCCGAGGAACATGGATTCGTGGGCGCGATGGGGGTACTGCTGCTATACTTTCTGGTGTTGATGCGGTTGATCCAGAACGCGCAAACGGCACCCGACCGCGCCGGCGCATTTCTGGTGATGGGTGTAGTAGCAGTGCTGGCTTTCCATGTCCTCATCAATGTAGGAATGGTGGTCGGGTTTATGCCGGTCACCGGTATACCTTTGCCGCTAATGAGTTACGGCGGTTCTTCAGTTTTGTTTACGTTCTTGGCGCTGGGGATAGTGATGAACGTTCGTATGCGCCGGTTCGTGAATTAAAGTAAGCCCATCGCGAAAAGAAGGGTGGGCAGCTACGTTTCAGGCGTAGCCAGATTTCAAGATTTGACAATAACGATCACCCTCGCGTTAAGAGGGTATTACCCGGTCGCTAGGACAGAGAGGCCGGGCAGGATTGCAAAGAAAGCATCGGGCCGGTAACGGCCCCCTCCCACATGAATCCGTGACTGTCGGATGCCTTCGGGCTTCGACGAGAAATCATGGGAGAGAGCGGTCACAAACCCGATGCACAAACGTGTATAGGTGCGAAACATTTTTGAGCTTGAGCAAAGGATTCAGACCACGGGTGTTCCCCGCGAGTCCCGCCATTCTCCAGCCCCGCCCTATATCGTCAATCCTGCCCGATATTCTCTGACTACTCCCCGGTAAAGCACGCTTCGGAAAGGAAGCGTGCGCGGAGTTAGCATGACAAGAGAATTATTTGTTTCCTCGACCCCACATGAAACCAAAGTGGCCATGGTCGAGGATGATCAATTAGCAGAAGTTTATTTTGAGCGGGAGAACGAATACACGCTCGCGGGTTCCATTTACAAAGGCAGGGTGACACGCGTACTGCCGGGCATGCAGTCGGCTTTTGTCGACATCGGTCTGGAACGCGATGCTTTCCTCTACGTTACCGATTTTCTCGAATTGCAGGACGAACAAGGGGATCTCGAGGAAATTGCCGTTCCACGAGAAACAGTGACCAGCGAGCGGCACCAAGTAGCCGCCACATCGGATCCGGAAACCGCTGGAGGACTGGCGGGAGCGCTGCCTGCGGCCACCGGTTCTGAAGGGTCGAATCACGAGGGCGCTCAGCCCCATGATTCTCGGGATCAGGATTCTCGGGATCATAACTCTCCACCTGCGCCATCGGAGGAAAGCGAAGACCGCGGCTGGCGTGGTCGAAGACGGCGGCGGGGAAGACGCGGCCGTAGCTTGCCAGAATCCAAGTTTGCCCGCGGGGAGGAGTCGCCTCGCGCAGCAGCAACTGCAAGCCCTCCCCCCGCGCCGAGATCGGGATATCAACCAATCATTCTTCCTGGGGAATCGATCTCGAAGTACCGCCATTTAGCGCACGCAAGCCAGGCGGAGCAAAAACCTGTGATGCCCGCCCCCGCTCCAGTCGCAGATTCCTCTGAACCACCGTCAGCTGAGTTTTCACAGCCGTTGCACGAGAGTTCCTCGCAAAACGATCCCGCGCAGAGCCTGTCCCCGCAAAGCGGGTACTCGCGGAGCGTTTCTTCTCGGGAGATTGAAGAAGCCGGGCATGCCGGCGGTTCTTATGACAGCCGCGGGATGAGCGCGGAAGAGTCTCGGGCCGTTGGGGCTGATGAGCACCCAAGCTCGACCACAAAAGAGGAAGAAAGCTCAAGGCAGCACCGTTACGAGCAGATGAATGTGGCTAGCATTCTTGGTGACGCTGAAGCTGTGCCCGGCGACAGAGCGGATGCTTCGAATGTTTACGAATCAGAAAACCCGGACGAAGACTTCACAGATACGAGGGCAGCGGTAGCGCAAGCCGCTTCCTCGGCAATTGCATATGGGGCCTCCCAAGGGACGATTGAAGAAGAGGAAATTGAAGAAGAAGAAAGCGACGTGCCTGGCTTCGCCGAGGAACTCGACGGCGCGCACTTCGAGGAAACAGAAGAGGAAACCCACGAGGCCGGGGAATATCAATCCGGGAACGCACTGGGCGCAGACGAAACTGTACAGGAATCGGAGTTTAACCCAGGCCCGGCAGTTACTTCCGAACGCGAAGCTTTTGCTGAACAGTTGGAAGAAGAAAACGCCGACGTGGAAGACGAAGTCAGCGAGGCTGAACTCCTGGCTGATGCGGCACAGGAACAGGCGGAGGCCGGCGGCGACATCGAGGCGCGCGCTGAAGTTCGGGCTCCGGCCGGGACTGCCGGTTATCAGCAAAGAGTAGCTCGTCCCGCAACCGATCGCCGGCGGGGACGGCGCTTTCCCGGTCGCTTCCGGCGCGGCGAGAGCCAGCGTCCTCATCCCGCCATCACTGACCTTCTGAAAGAAGGACAGGAAATTCTGGTCCAGATCGCAAAGGAGCCGATCGGCAAAAAGGGCGCACGCATTACCAGCCACATCGCGCTGCCGGGTCGCTTCCTGGTGTACATGCCGACGGTGAACCATACCGGCGTATCCCGCAAAATTGCTTCCGAGGATGAACGCCAGCGCCTGAAGCGCCTGGTGTTAAGCGAACGGGAAAACGGTCATGGCGGATTCATTGTGCGCACCGCGGCGTCAAGCGCCACGGAAGATGAGTTGCGCGCCGATATCCGCTTCCTTAAGAACTTGTGGAATGAGATCAAGCACCGGGCGGACACGGGCAAATCTCCGGCCTTGATTTATCACGATCTCAATTTGGTGGAGCGCATTTTACGCGATCAGGTCACCCATGATTTTGGTCAGATCTGGGTGGACAACGAGCAAGAATACGAGCGTGTGGTGCGCTTCGTCAGTCGTTTCCAGCCGGCGCTAACTAAGCGGGTGAAGCTCTACACCAAATCCACTCCGCTGTTCGAACAATTCAACCTGCAGGAAGAAATCAATAAGGCGCTCAAGTCCAAAGTCTGGTTGAAGAGTGGCGGTTACATCGTCATCAATCAAACGGAAGCGCTGGTCGCAATCGACGTCAATACCGGCAAGTACGTGGGCAAGACCGCGCGGCTGGAAGACACCATCGTCAAAACCAATGTGGATGCCATCAAGGAAATCGTGCGCCAGATTCGGCTGCGGGATCTGGGTGGCATCATCGTCATCGACTTCATTGATATGGACGAACGGCGCAACCGGCAAAAGGTGATGCAGGCTTTGGAAGAAGCGCTACGTTCTGACCGTGCGCCCTCCAAGGTGCTTCAATTTAACGATTTTGGTTTGGTTGCTATAACTCGCAAACGAGTCAAGCAATCTTTGGAGCGGACGTTGGGGACGTCTTGCGCATACTGTACCGGCACAGGCTACGTGAAGTCGGTGACTACGGTATGCAACGAGATCTATACCGAGATGCGCAAGCTTGCGAAGCAACTGGAAGGCGCCGACGTAATGCTGCGGGTGAATCCGGAAGTAGGGAAGGCGCTCAAGGCAAATAATGGACGCTGGTTACAGGATATGGAAGAACTGACCGGGCGTACGATCATCGTAAAGACCGATCCGGCGGTGCACCATGAGCAGTTCGACATCAATTGAAATTGTGCATGAGGTCGGGCCGGATTTTTTACCAGTATTCTGGCCCAACCACCACCTTCGGACCCTCGCGCCGGGAGGCCGTGACTGATGTGCAAGCACCTTCGTAATTCGCCTTTTCCGCCAAAACCGAACCCGATGCATAAACACCCCTATTAGTAGTGGCAGGGTGGCATAAACCACACAATCTGCGCCCATTTATACACAGTGGAGCCATTTAGGTTTCCAATCCGACCGGGCAAAACCGGGTGAAATCCGAACAGTAACCTTGACACTCCTCCAGTTCAGGTAGATATCTACTCAAGTAGCACCTATAAATTTTCTCCCCCCAAGTTTTTAGGAGAGTCTCCCCTCTCCTGCGTGTTCTCGTGTCCGGAGTGGTAGCTCCGGAGCAGGGGGGCACTTCTGTGATAAGGCAAAAAAGCATATGGCCGAGTCGCCCGAGGTAATGAATATTCGCCAGGCGTCGCACTACCTGGGTATCAGTACAGACACACTTTACAAGTACGTGTACGAGGAAAGAATCCCCGCCTTCAAACTGGGCAATCGCTGGAAATTCAAGAAGACCATTCTGGATTCGTGGATGGAGCGAAAGAGCACCCAGGGTGAAGGACGGGAGCGCAAGAAAACTAAAGCGCGGGCAGCAGCGCAACTGTAAAGGCGGAATACATGTTTGGAAAGCAAACCATTGTCGGCCTGGACGTAGGCTCCAGCAGCATCAAGGCGGTGGAACTCCATCGCGGTCGCAACGGGATCGAAGTTTCCCACGTCGCCCTGGAACCCTTGGCGGCAGACATTGTGGTCGATTCCATGATTGTGGACAGTGGCACGGTGTCCAGCGCTATCTCCAAGCTGTTTAACGAAAAACAAATTAAATCCCGGTCGGTGGCTACATCGGTGAGCGGCCACTCGGTGATCGTAAAAAAAATCTCGTTGCCCATGATGAGCGATCAGGAACTGGCGGAGACCATTCAGAAAGAAGCCGCACAGCAGATCCCATTCGACATCGCCGACGTCAGCATTGACTATCAGATTCTCTCCGAAGACCCTACCAGTCCGCAGATGGACGTGCTGCTGGTGGCGGTAAAAAAAGACAAAATCCTGAATTACACCAATGTGCTTTCGATGGCCGGGAAGGCGCCCGCAATCGTCGATATTGATGCCTTCGCGCTGCAGAATTGCTACGAGTACAACTACGAACCCGCGGCGGGATCGACGGTGGCCTTGCTGAACCTGGGGGCCAGCGTAATGAACATCAACATTGTGAAGGGCAACATCCCGCTGTTTACTCGCGACGTGAGTGTAGGCGGGCATCAGTACACCGATTCACTGCAGAAGGAACTGGATTTGAGCTTCGAAGATGCAGAATCGCTGAAGCTGGGGAACAAGATCGGCACGGTCAGCGAAGATGCGAAGCTGCCTATCCTGCAGCAGGTCACTGAGATTATCGTGCTTGAAATTCAAAAGACGTTCGACTTCTTCCGTGCCACTGCTGCCGGCGAACACATTGAGAAAATTTATCTGGCAGGTGGTTCTTCCAAAGTGTCTGGATTGATTGAATCCCTGCGTCAGGAATTTTCCATCCCGGTAGAAATTCTGAACCCGTTTCAGAAGATTGCCCCGCCGATGGAAACTGCAGGAGCGGAATTGATCGAGCAGAATGCTGGCCAGCTCGCGGTGGCTGTGGGCTTGGCTTTGAGGAGTTTTGAAGACTTATGATCCGAGTCAACCTGCTGGGTGGTCCAAAACCGAAGGGAAAGCGCTCCAGCCCCGCCGTTGCTATTCCTGGCGAGGGTCTGAGCCTGGCCTTCAAAGCGCTGGTGGTACTGGCGCTCGTGGCCGGCTTGAATGTGGGCTATTGGTACAAGCTGAACCGTGAGAAGACCCACATTGCCGAACAGATGGAGCAAGCCGAGCGCAAGAATCGGGAACTCTCCGAAGTCAAGGGCAAGTATCTGGAGCGCGAGAAGCAGATGCAGGCCTACAAGCGCCGGGTGGATGTGATTGACCAACTAC
>Ga0137407_10003212_pt1 | contig 10843 bp, 13 predicted proteins | sample CZOMad2_2_16fung_FD_108410 | JGI IMG/M metagenome (GOLD analysis project Ga0137407, IMG submission 108410) | Vadose zone soil fungal communities from Angelo Coast Range Reserve, California, USA - CZOMad2_2_16fungal (Illumina Assembly) | ecosystem: Environmental > Terrestrial > Soil > Vadose...
ATGTTCAGCTTCGGGAACGCCATGTCCCGCGCGCCGATCATGAGCGGGATGAGGAAGTTCCCGAAGCAGCCGATGAGCACCGGCGTGACGGCGAAGAAGATCATCACCAGGCCATGGGTGGTGAAGATCTGCTGATACGTGGCCGGGCCGATCACTCCACCGCTCTTGCCGAGGAAGATCTGGCCGAGCACCGGCACCGGCCGGTAGGGGAATGCCCATTGCCAGCGGATGAGCATCGCGAGCGTTCCACCCACGAGCAGGAAGAGCAGGCCCGCCCAGAGGAACTGCTTCCCGATCACCTTGTGGTCGATGGAGAAGACATACTGGCGCCAGAACGAGGTGGGCGGCGGGTGGATCGGTTGCGCCGCCTCGGCGAGGGCCTGTGCGCTGGTGCTCACTCGAACCTCCTCCATTCCCAGCCCCAATGCGCTTCCGCGTCCTCCGGGTCGTAGCCGCGCCGCGCGTCCTCGCCCGCCTCCGCGAGCCACTGGCGGAAGTCGTCCGCGGCAAGCACGGACAGGACGCCGCGCATCTTGTAGTGGTTCGGCCCGCAGTGCTGGGCGCAGGCGATCTCGTATTCGCCCGGGACCTTTGCCTGGAACGTGAGCCGCGTGATCGTCCCCGGCACCGCGTCCTGCTTCACGCGGAAGTTCGGCAAGTTCATCGAGTGGATCACGTCGGTCGAGGCGAGTTGGACGATGATCGGGACACCGGCCGGCACCCGGATGTCGTCCACCGACACGATGTCGTCGGGCGTTCCGAACTTCCCGTCCGCGCCCGGGTACCGGGCGTTCCACGACCACTGGTGCGCGTTCACCTCGATCCGGACCGCGCCCTCCGCCGCCTCCGCCCGCGGGAAGTTCCAGAAGTAACTGTGCATGTCGCCGAGGGTGTGGACGAAGAGGTACCCGTCCACTCCGACCAGGATCGCCGCGACGCCGCCGACCACGACCCCGATCGAGCGGGCGGTCCCGTGGGAGTAGAACGCCGGACGATCCCGCCGGTGATTGACGAACGACCAGATCAGGACGACCGCGACCACCACGAAGATCACCGTGATCGCGGCCAGGGTGAAGTGGATGAGCTCGTCGATCCGGAACCCGTCGGCCGAGACGTCGCGGGGGAGCCCATAGCCGGTCCCGGGGGCGGGCGCCGCGATCATCTGCCGCCTCCCCGGATCGCGTAGACGGCCAACGCGGCCACGGCGTACGGCACGGCGATCATCGCACCGAGCAGCAGCACGAGATGGGGCGTCCCGTCCCGCGCGCACACCGGGCAGGCGAGGGCGAAGGCGCTCCAGATGGCCAGTGCGAGCGTCATCGCATGTGCCTCCAGGCGGCGTCGAGCATCAGCAGGAGCCCGTAGACCGCCGGCGCCACGAGCGGGGCGAGCACCGTGAGCTTCAGGATCCGCGTCTCGTACCGCAGGTGCATGTAGAAGAGCGCGATGAGCGCCGCCTTCGCCGTGGCGATCGCGATCAGCGCGACGACCGCCGCGCGGTGAGGGATCCCCCCGCTCTTCACCACGCCCATCTCGACCAGGGTGAGCGCGACGAGCACCGCGAACGCGACCAGGTACGGGCCGCGCTCGCGCGCCGCGGGGACGTGGCCGGCGGACGGCCCCCTGGCTGGGATCTTCTTGCTCATGCGCCGCTCAACGAGGGGAGGAGGTAGACGAACGAGAAGACGAAGACCCAGACGAAGTCGACGAAGCACCAGTACAGACCGAGGAGCTCGATCTGGCGTTCGGTGACCCGGCCGCGCAGGTAACCGAAGAGGATGGCCAGGATATAGGCGACGCCGAACAGCACGTGCAGCCCGTGGTAGCCGGTGATCACGTAGAACGTGCTCGCCCGTGGCGACTGGCCGAACACGAGCCCCTCGTGCAGGAGGCCGGGCGCCCAGATCCCAAACCACTCCTGGAACTGACCGACGAGGAACACGGCGCCGCCCAGCGCTGTGATGGCGAGCAGCTGCGCCGCCTGCTTCCGGCGCCCGTCAGCCGCGGCCGCCCAGGCGAGGACGTTGGTGAGGCTCGTGCAGAGCAGGATGAAGGTGAGCACGGCGGTGAAGCCGATCCCGAGCTCCGGCTCAGAGGGCTGTCGCCAGGGCTTGTGGCCGGCGTAGAGGATTCCCTCCGCGATGAGCAGAGCGCCAAAAGAGAAGGCGTCCGAGAGCAGGAAGATCCACATCCCGATCTTCCCCGGCGTGGCGCTGCCGTACTGGGCATCTGGTGGCCATGCCACCGCCGGGTGGCCGTGCTCCGAGGTGACGGTCGTGCTCAAGCGCCACCTCCCGCTGCACGCGCGGCGGCTTCCCAGGCGTCGAGGGTTCCGGTATCTGATCGTCCCGACTGGAGTCCGCGATGCCCGCCGCAACCCCAGTGTCCTTTCGCGATCGCCTCCACGGGGCGGTGAGCGCCGCGGTCGGGCGTCCGCTCACCTGGATTTTGGTGATCGCGCTCATCGCCGCGTGGCCCATCGCCTGGGCGCTCCGCACGCCCCTCCCGCCCCGCCTGCCAGTCCTCGGGACGGTCCCTCCGTTCGAGCTCACCGCACAGGACGGCGGCGCCTTCGGGTCCAAGGATCTGGCGGGGCGCGTGTGGGTGGCGAGCTTCATCTTCACGCGATGCGAGACGGCGTGTCCGGCGATCACGCGGCAGATGGCCCGGATCCAGGGGCGCACGCGAAACCTGGAGCCCGCCTTCCACCTGGTCTCGATCAGCGTTGACCCCGAGTTCGACGATCCTGCCCGGCTCACTGCCTACGCACGCGCATACCGCGCCAGCCCGAGGATGTGGACCTTCCTCACCGGATCGGTGGAGACGGTGCGCCACACCGTGGTGCGCGGCCTGCGCGTCGCCATGGGCGGGGATGCGAAGCGTTCGGAGGAGCAGGACATCTCGCACGGCACACACTTGGTATTGGTGGACGGCGAAGGCCGGATCCGCGGCTACTACGATTCGGACGGGGCCGAGGTGGTCGAGCGGGTCGTGCGCGACGCCGCCCTGCTGGTGAACCGCGGCTGAACGCTGGCGATCCATCGGGCGCACGGCTCCTTTCCGGAAGCTACTTTTCGATCGGCCCGCCCAGGCCGCGGACCACGTCGGGCTCCTGCTTGGGCGAGCCAGCCACCTTCACCTTGGTCTCGGCGTTCCAGCCGATCATCCCGAAGCGCAGGACCCAGGGCTCGTACCCCAGCGCGGCCAGGCCGCCGAGCGCCATCGACTCCATGTGCCCAGAATGGCAGACGAGCAGGATGGGGTCCCCGGCGACCGGCAGTTGCTCCAGGCTCGCCGGCCGGAAGAGCACGTCCAGCGGGATGTTGAGCGCACCCGGGACGTGACCCTTCTCGAAGTCCTCCGGCGAACGGACGTCGACGACGCGGTACCTGGTCTTCCCCGACTGCATGCCCTCCCACACCTGCGAAGCGGAGACCACCCGGGTCATTCCCTTCGTCCGGAGGAAGAAGTCGGCGAGGAGCTTGCGTGCCTCGGCGTCTCCTTGCGAAGCGCCTGTGGCGGAGGCGGACCCCTCCGCGAGAGCACCGAACGCCAAGCCCAACGCTCCAAGGGCGACGGCGAGCTTGCGCATGTGCAACACCTCCTCTTCAAGAGAAGTGGATCTGGTGCGACGCCCCGAAGCGCTGCCGGCGGTTGTTCAGCAGCCGGACCTCGAGGGGACCCTCGCGGCTGGCGAGCAGCGCGAAGGTGATGAACGGATCGTCGCTGAGCGCCGGGGTGAGCTCGAATCGGCTCACCCGCTCTCCGCCGAACCACACCTCCATTTCCTGGAGGTAGAGCGGCTCGGACACTTTCACGAACGACCCGTTGCTCTCGGCAAGCCCCGTGCGGTTCGGGTGCCGGATCTTGAGCTGCGGGTGGATGAGCTCGCCGCGGCGGATCCCGCCTCGCTGCACCAGCTCCGCGATGCGGATCTCCGGCGGGTGGATCTCGGCGCCCGACGTGCGTCCCCACGGAGGGGGAGTCCCGGTGCAACCGCCGGCATCCTCTGGAATGCTGATCCGCCGGCGGGCTTGCCAACGACCATGGCGATTGCACTCGGCGGTGACCGTCACCTCCGAGTCGCCGTCGTCCATGCGCGCCTGGAACGCCAGGTAAACGGCGCCATTCGCGGGCGTGAAACGGAACATTCCCTTGGAGGGGATGGGGTCGGTGTCGTTCACCACCTCGATGCTCGAGATGTAGTGCTCGGGCGTCATCGGGTGGGACATCTCGACGATGACCGGGACCTTGGCGCCGTTGCGGGTCTTCTCCGGCAGGCGAAGCAGCGGGAGGTGCTCGCGCTCGAGCGGCGAGAGCAACGCGGGATCGCCGTCCAGGAGCCGCCGATCCGGGGAGCCCGCCCACGCTCCCCGGATGAAGAGCCCGGCAGCCGTCGAGGTCAGGCCGAGAAACCCTCGCCTGGAGAGGCGCGCGCGGAGGGTGGTCTGGCGAGCCATGGCGGTTCCCTGGAGCCGCTCAGTGCCTGCCCGGATCGAGCTTGCTGCCGCGATTCGACCAGTAGATGTAAGCCTCGAGCGCCTTCATCGCGGGCGAGTCCGGATCGATCTTCACGCCCTCGTTCGGCTTCTCGATGCACCAGTTGATCATGTCGCGGAGCGTTGCGAACTGCCCGATCTGTTCCTGGAACTTCGGGAACTCGTGCGGGTGGTTGTCCGAGCCGAACGGGTGGCACATGGCGCACGCCATCCCGGTCCTGCTGAGCTCGACGTTCAGCTTCTTGGCCGTGGCGTCGTCCCCATGGAAGAGCAGGTCGCCTACCCTCACCTGCTCCATGAAGACTTCCTCGAAGGCCTTGAGCTGCTGGGGCGTGTGCTTGTCCTTGTGAGCGCGGGCGGAAGTGACGATCAGGAGCGAGCCGAGGATGACGCCCGCCACGATGAGACCGTATCGGATCATTTTCATGGTCGTCTCCTGGGGGCTCATTTGTAGGCGCCGTAGTAGGGCCATTCCTGGTCCGCGATGCGAGGGTGGACGTTCTGGTTGACGTTGTCCGCGCACCCCGAGTCGCTGGGCGCCTCGGCGAAGACGTCCTTCCGCCACATCACGTACTCGTTCTCGATCTTGTTCGCGGCGGTGAACGTGAGCCGCGAATAGCCGACACCGTCGAAGTGGTCGCCCGGGTCCGCGCGGACCTGGCACCTCGTGAGCGCCGGAACGCCTTCGGGCGCGTAGGGCCATGGCCAGGAGGTGGCGAGCATGCCGATGGACCGCATCTTGCCCAGCTCGTTGTAGAGCACCTGGTGCGTGTGGCCATGGATGTTGGTGACGTTCGAGAACGGCCTCAGCACCTCCTGGACCTCCCGCCAGTCACGCACCCAGAAGTTCCAGGGCGGGTAATACTCGTAGAGGGGGTTGTGGCTGAAGATCACGATCGGCTTGGCCTTGTCCCAGCTCGAGAGCGTCTGGTTCAGCCACTGGAGCTGGTCGCGGCCGACGCCGGCCCAGGCCCCGGCCACGCTGCCGTCCAGTGTCGCCATGTGCCCCATGCGCTCCTTGGGACTCATCTTCTTGGCCGTCCAGTAGTCCGGGCCGCGACTCACCGTATCGAGCCCGACGAACCGGACGCCCTTGTGGTCGAACGTCCAGTTGGACTGGCCGAACAGGTTCGTCCACTTCTGGCCCATGTCCAGGTACCAGTCGTGCTCGCCAGGGATGAAGACCTTCTTGATCTTCACCTCCTTCAAGATGTCGTTTCCGAGGTCGAGCTCGACGGGATCGCCAAGCTGGGCGAGATCGCCGCCGTGGATGAGGAAGTCGGCGGCTGGTTTCATCGCCTGGACTTCCTTCACCGCCCGGACGGCCTTGTCCACGAAGCGGGTGTTGACGTCCTTCGGATAGAGGTGGTTGTCGGAGATCCAGGCGAACTTGAACGCAGCCGCCGGTTGTCCCGCCTGACCCACCACCAGATCGAGCGTGCCGATGAGCGGGAACCACCCATAGGTGGCCACCCCCGCGGCACCGGTCATCACCGACTTGTGGAGGAACGTGCGCCGCGTGATCTTGAGCGATCTGTCGGGTCGCTTGCCCTCGCCTTGCAGCGTCTTCTGCAGCTCATCCCGCTCTCGCTGATTCTCGTCCATGGTCTTCCGTCCTCCCCAGACGGCCCGGACTCGGCCGAGCCCTTACTTCTTTTTCAGCTCGATGGTCTGCTGCGTCGCTTCCTTCGCCTTCACGGTCACCGGCACCTCGGTCGCGTCCGTGTACTCCTGCCAGGCAACCAGCGTGTACGAGCCCGGCGGCACGTCCGAGATGGAGAAGGTGCCGTCCTTCTTGGTCACTGCGTAGTACGGGTGCTCGGACGCGTAGATCCAGCCGAGCATCCAGCCATGCGTGTCGCACTCCACCCGCAACAAGCCCGGCTTCTTGATCGGCTTCTCGATCCGCATCCCCTTCGTCGGCAGAGCCTGGTTGAAGACGGTCTGCTTGCCGAGGAATCCGTGCGTGTTGTGCATGACCGGGTCGGCGTTGACGATGACGATCGATCCCACCGGGACGGCCTGCACGTGCGGCTCGAACTGGCACTTGTGGTTGTCGATCTCCGGCTTCTTGGCGGGCTGCTCGATCGCCTTCCCCTTCTGGACGTCCTTCAGGTAGACGATCGCGTCCTGCACGCCTTTGTCGGGTCCCACGACGATCAGCGGCTCCTCGCGGATGGCCCCGCAGACCTCGTTGTCCTTGGTCACGACGATCTTCTTGGTGGCGATCTCGCCCTGGTAGGTCAGCTTCCCCTTGATGGTGCCGCCGTCGGTGACCTGGACCGCTTCGTAGGCCGAGGCCGGGAGCGAGAGGAGCAGCAGGGCCAGGAAGAGCGTCGAGATGCTTCGCGCGAAGGGCATCGAGCGCAGACCTCGCCCGCAGATGACGGGCTTCCAAGGTGGAACGTCCCGCGTCGCACCAGCTCTCCGCCGCCCTTGTGCAAAATGGAGAACAATTCGCGGACGGAGAACAATTCGCGTTTTAGTCCTTCCCGGGTTCCGCCGTCAACTCCCCCCTTTCTCCTCCCTCGATCCGGCCGGACCGGCAGGCTCGACCAGTCGATCGGCGGACGCGGTCCATGCGGATGAGACCAGGGGGACGTCGCTCGGGAGGCGTCGCCAGTAGACGCGGCGCGACTTGACCCCGGCGTCCAACCCGGAGCAGTGTGCGCGGCGCGAACCAGGGCCTTTACAAGTCGAGGAGGCGGACGATGCTGTCGAAGCGTCTTTCCGTTGCGGCCGCGACGATCGCGGCGAGTCTGAGCTGCTCGGCGGAAACGACCTCACCGTCGCTGGCGACGTCGACGGCGGAAATGCGGTCGATGCTTCCGCCGATGGTGACCCCACAAGAGAGCGGTACGGCCTTCCGCTTCTTCGCGGTGAGCCCGGTCAACGCCAGGGTGGTCTGGGCCAGCGCCGCCGGCGGCACGTACGCCCTGACGACCGACGGTGGCAAGACGTGGAGCTCGCGGCAGGTGCCAGGCGCCGAAACGCTTCAATTCCGCGACGTGGAGGGCGTGAGCGACAAAGTCGCGTATCTGATGTCCGCCGGTGAGGGGGAAGCCAACCGCATCTACAAGACCGAGGATGGCGGCAACCACTGGACGCTGCAGGCGCAGGCCAGCGCCGATCCCAGGAACTTCTGGGATTGCTTCGCGTTCTGGACCCCGCGGCGCGCGATCCTGATGCTCGATTCCATCGTGGGCCGTTTCCCCTTGCGGCACACCACCAATGGAGGCAACGACCGGTGGCCCTTCGTGAAAGACCCGCCAACTGCCCAGCCGGGCGAGGGCGCCTTCGCTGCCAGCGGGACCTGTGCGGCCACCCAGGGCGAGAGCAACGCCTGGCTTGCGACGGGTGCCGCCGCCGTCGCGCGCGTGCTCAGGAGCAGGGACGGCGGCAAGACGTGGCGCTCTGCCGTGACTCCGATCCAGCCGCAGGGTACGCCTGTCTCGGGCAATGTTTCGGTCGATTTCCGCGATGCCCGGCGAGGCATCGTCGGCGGCGGCGACGTCGTGGACTCGGCCACTCCGCAGCTGAACGTGGCGCGATCGCGGGACGGTGGAGAAACGTGGAAACTGACCACGCCGACGCCGTTCCCGGGCGCGGTCTACGGCCTGACCTACACGCGCAACCACCACGCGGACAACGACGACGAGGGCGACGACGACAATGACGGCAGCGACGGCACCCTGAGAAGGGTAGTCGCCACCGGACCCAGCGGCGCCGCCTGGACGGAGAACGAGGGGAACACCTGGAACCTGTTGCCCGGCATCGCCAACTGCTGGGCGGTGGGATTCGGCGACGAACGCACCGGCTGGCTAGTGTGTGGGGCCGGCCGTATCTTCCGTCTCGATTTCCACTAGGCTCTAAGATTCATACGCCCGGTTTGACTCACCGCGATCCCTGTCTGTCACGCACATGGCCATTCCCCCCTTCTACTCGCTGCGCGGTCTACTTGACGGCGGGAGCTTCATGCAGCTCGATCGGGTTGCCGTCCGGATCCTCGATCTGGATCTGGCTGCCGCCGGGTCCGACCTCGACTTCGTTGCGGAAGCGAGCGCCGGCGGTCTTCAAGGCTTGGATGTGGGAAGCCCGGTCGCCGACGTAAAGGACGATCCGGTTCCACCCCCCCGGCTCCTGACGGCGTCCGTCTGGCAAGGGACGGGACCCCGAGCTACCCGGACCGCTCAGGAGCAGCCGGAGACTTCCCCGCGAGATGGTCGCAAATACCTGGCCGGTGCTTTGCTCGAGCCCAAACCCCAGATTCTGCGTGTAGAAAGCGACCGCCCGGACGCGACCGAAGAGCTTCGGCGTCATTCCGACTTCGCCAGTGAAGAGCTCGATGAGCCGCCGATGGCTCAGCTGCACGCTTTTCGCAACGCTGCTGACGCTCGCGCCATCGAGTCCGAGGTGCTCGAGCGCGAACCGCACGGCGCCGTGGCGCTTCAGCCGGCGTGAGAGCCGGTCCACGAGCGCTTTCTCGAGAATGTGAACGCGTTCGCTCGCCGTCGCAGCGCAAAGGCGCCCACGCAACTCGACAGCGCCGAGGCCCCAGAGTGTCTGGAGGTCCGCGTGCGCATCGGCGAGAGCGCCGGCCGGAATGCCTAGGACTGCCGGGGCACCGCCAGGCTTGAAATGGACGCCGATGACCGATGCGTGTTCGAGCGTGTCGATGACGAAGTAGCCGCCGTAGGCGCCCGAAACGATGGCGCCGGACAACCGCCTGAACCGCTCCGGGTGAAGGCGATCGTAGATGCGAAATTCGTCCTCGTTCAGGTTGACGACGAGCTCGAGAGTCCCGCTGGGGAGGATGCGCTCCCTCGCATGCGGCGGCACGTCGCTGAGCGCCCAGAAATATTCGACGAGCTCGGCGAGGGGTGGAGCTGGCGTGTGCGCAGCGTACACCATCGCGTTGCCCTTAGGGATAATGGACGAGCAGTCGCCGGTCACGTCGGGCCAAGGAGGTCTCATTTCGGTTCGACGTGGCCCGTCCCGGCCGAGGACCGCAGCTTCGACCAGTCGATGCGCCAGGCCCGGCCCATGCGGATCCAGACCAGGGGGCGGCGGCGCTCGGGAGGGGTCGCCAGCGCGAGATGGTACAGGTCGTCGACGCGGGCGTGGAAGCCGCGGGTATGCGGTGTCTCCAGGAAGCCGAAGCTCTCCCGATCGAGGTGATGGCAGAACTCGTGCAGCAGCGTGTGAAGGAGGCCACGATACGACGTCACCTTCCCGAGCACGGCCGTGCGCATCCAGATCCGGATCCGCTTCACCTCGAAGTCGTAGTCTCCGAACAACTCGAAGTGACCGCCCTCCCAGACCTGCCGCGGCCTCGTCCCCAGCACCCGCAACCTGGGCGGGCTGATCGCGTAGGTCCGAGCGAGCAGGCCAAGGATCGAGGTGCCCTCGACCCGGACGCTCCGTGGGTCGCCGCTGGCGAGCGCCTTCTCCAGGAGGATTGCGCTGGCCTGGAGGTCATGGGCGTTGGGGAGGGTCGCCAGCTTGGTGAGCGCGTCGCTTCTCTCGAATTCGCGATGCGCCTTGGGGCTTCGTGGAGGGCGGTCCGTGATCACGCCGGGAATCTATCCGGCTTGGCTCTCTTGAGTTCGGAAACTACGGCTGCCCACGCCCGCTTCGCCTTGCGACGCTCGGAGTGAATCGCCCTTCAGTTTGCGGCCCTCGGGGCGAAGTGCCCAAGACGCGATGAGCAACGCGGCGAGCACTCAAGCTGCCGCGTCAGCGTTGCCTGTGAAAAAGGGGTGGCGGAGCCGACCGCTTCGCCGCCCCAGGTTGCCAAGAGCTCAGTTCTGGCAGTTCCCGTTCGTGCACGCCGGATTGACCAGTGTGACGGTGGTCGTCTTGTTGGCGAGGCCCGTCGCGACCCCTGTGATGGTGAGCACGCGGCTGCCTGTCGCTGCGGTGGCCGTCGTTGCCACGGTCAGCGTCGAGCTGGCGGCCGTGGCCGGGTTCGGGCTGAACGTCCCCGTCTGGCCAGTGCCCAGGCCGCTCACGCTCAGGGTGACCGCGCCGGTGAATCCGCCCGTGCGCGCGATGTTGACCGTATACGTGGTGGACTGACCCTGGCTGATGGTGCGCGAAGTGGGCGTTGCCGAGAGCGTGTAGTTGCCCGCTGCCAGCGCATTGACCACCAGAGTGACGGTGGTGCTGTGCGTCAGGCTTCCGTTCACGCCGGTGATGGTGATGGTGTACGTGCCCGTCGCGGTGCTGGTGCTGGTGGGAACCGACAGCGATGAGCTGGGGCCGGTGTTGGGATTCGGCGTGAACGTTCCGGTCAGGCCCGCTGGCGAGCTGGCCATGCTCAAGGTGACGTTGCCCGTGAAACC
>Ga0137407_10003218_pt1 | contig 10835 bp, 10 predicted proteins | sample CZOMad2_2_16fung_FD_108410 | JGI IMG/M metagenome (GOLD analysis project Ga0137407, IMG submission 108410) | Vadose zone soil fungal communities from Angelo Coast Range Reserve, California, USA - CZOMad2_2_16fungal (Illumina Assembly) | ecosystem: Environmental > Terrestrial > Soil > Vadose...
CGCGGCACGAAGTACCAGATGGCCACCGAATAGATGGCCAACCATCCCATGAACGGCGCCAGCAGCCAGACATGGAAGTTGCCGACGACCAGCGCGATGGTGACGAAATAAATGACCACGAAGACCAGGATGTCCGCGAGTATCATCCAGGTATCGCGGACCGCGAGCGCGGTCTGCATGAGCTTTGCCGCGACCCGCCCGGCGAATTCGTCCTGATAGAAGCTCAAGCTTTGAGCGAGCATGTTGCGATGGAAGTTCCAGCGCAGCCGCATCGCAAAATTGCCGGCGAGCGTTTGCTGCTTGAGCAGGCTCTGAAGGCCGATCAACATGATGCTGCCGGCTAGAACCGCGGCCAGCAGCATGAGATGCCCGCGCTGTTCGGTCCACAGCCTCGACGACTCCACCTTGGCCAGCCAGTCGACCACGTGGCCCAGCATGCTGAACAGCATGGCCTCGAACACTCCGATCACGGCGGTGAACAAGGTCATCGCCGCGATGTAGCGCCGCACGCCGCGGGCACAGGCCCAAAGAAAGGCAAAAAACCCGTGAGGCAGCGGCGGCGGCGGCGTGTCCGGATAGGGCGAAACGAGGTTTTCGAAATAGCGGAACAAAGCAGACCTTCCGGCGATCAGGGCGAACCGGGAATCTTACCGCGAATGCACAAAATGATGAGCTCGAGCATGGCCCGCTGCGGCGTTGCGCCACGTCGAATCGCAATGCCGTTGTCAAGATAAGGGCGTACCATGTCTCCCTTACCAAAGCATTAACGCGTACCAGGCTGTGTGGGATATAGCCATGCACAGACGGACGACGACAGAGTGGATGGCCGCGTCAATCGTTGTGGCGCTGGTCATCGTATTTATCGTTCGCGTGGGCGCGACACCGGGCGAGAAACTCGGCGTGGCGCTGCGTGCGACGGCGCGTTGGTCGTTCCTACTGTTCTGGCTGGCATACGCGGGCGGCGCTTTGGCTACGCTCTTCGGTCCAAAGTTCCAAGCCCTGGCACACCGCGGCCGGGATTTCGGGCTCTCGTTCGCGTCTGCACATCTCGTTCACCTTAGTCTCGTTGCACGGCTCTATCAAGTCTCCCCGAGCCCGCCCCCGCAATCTTCGCTCATCTACTTTGGCATCGCCGCCATCTTCACCTACGTGCTGGCAATTCTGTCCGTCAAGCGCCTTTCCGCCCGATTGAATCCGAAAGTCTGGCGTACCGTGCGTACGCTCGGAGTCGAATACATAGCATTGGTCTTCCTGACCGACTTCGCCAAGATTTCATTTCAGAGCGGATTCTTGGATCTCGTCAATTACCTGCCGTTCCTGGCCCTGGCCATTGCCGGGCCGATCTTGAGGCTTGCTGCCTTGGTGAAACGATGGCTGAAAAACCAACAAAGAAAGAATATGCCGGAACGCTCGCCTTCGGCGCATACAGCTCGTTACAATACGGTCGATGCCCCGGTGGCGGAACGGTATACGCAGCGGACTTGAAAGCCAAAATTTGAGCGGCAGGCACAGAAACGGCTTGACCGAATCCCGTCAAAGTCGGTGAACCCCCGGGGCCAAGCCTGAGGCAACGCCGAGCCAATCCGGCACATATGTGCCGGCAGGTGTAGAGAGTGGACGGCGGGGACCTACGACAGTCGAGAGCGGCTGTTATGGTCGTGGCGCACTCCAGACCCCAAACGCGCATGGCGCGCGGCGGTGAAAACCGTAGAGGTAGGAAAATCCGCCGGTGAACAACCATGCCGGTTCAAATCCGGCCCGGGGCACCACGATTGAAGTGAAATCCACATCATCGGCTCACCCGCTTACAGTGCGAGGCGCTCTGCGGCGGGAACACACCAAATATCGATCGGCCTGCGCCGCCCTCGCAATTCGAATTGCGGCAATTGCAGAAACGGCGTCGATCCCAGGGTGGCGCCATTCCCGTCGAGGGCCGCAGCAACCGTGCAAGAGAACAAAACCTCCCCGGCTCGCGCCCGGCTACAGAGTCGTGCGGCCACATTGACCGTGTCGCCGATCAGCGTGGTCGCCCTATGGCGAGGCGGCCCTAGAACTCCGACGGCCACTTCTCCCAGATGCAGTCCGACGCCGATTCCCGCCTCGATCGACAGCTCGACGCGCCATCGTGCCGCAACGGGTGCGAAGTCCTGCAGCATTGCGTGGCCTGCGGCCAGGGCTTCGCGAGCCCCGTTGCCACCCCCATCCTCGACGCCGAATCCCGCCATCATGCCGTCACCCGCCATGTGGAAAACCGTGCCGCCGTAAGTCTCGGTGGCGGCCGCGAGAGTCCGGGAAAATTCATCCAAGAGCGGCATCACGCGCGCCGCGGGAAGGCGCTCGGCCATTCCCGTGTAGCCGCGCAGATCGGCGAACAATACGGTGACGTGGGCGGTGCGCACGGCAGCCGGCCTGACCCGGGTGACGATTATCGTGCCCGCCGGACGCAGAGAACGCCCTACTCGCCGTTCCGTACTCACGCTTCGAGGAGACCCAGCAGGTCTTCGTTCACCATATTGTAATAATTCTGTGTGCCTTCTTCGGTGGCGATGGTGCTCATATCATATCCCTTCAGGGTTCGTGCCAAGCAGACATACAATACAGTTCGCAATCTACAGCCTTGCGTTGACAAGGCGCAAGGCGGGAGACGCCGTGACCACGCTCAAAGCAATCTGCTGTCTCGCCTTATTCTGCCTGCTGGTCGGCGCCACGCCGGCGCTCGCGGAAGTAACCGGTCAACAACGCGCGCAGCAAGCCGGCCGTGCGATCTTGGGCTCGCCCGCGCCTCGGCTCACGCTCAACACCATCGATGGCGACGTGATCGATCTCGGCAGCCTTTACGGCAAGAAGGCCGTGTATCTGAAGTTTTGGGCAACTTGGTGCGTGCCCTGCCGGCAACAAATGCCGCATTTCGAGCACGCCTACGAAACGGCGGGAGCGGATCTGGCCGTCATCGCCGTCGACGTCGGATTCAACGACTCCATCGAGGCCATCCGCGCCTACCGCAAGAAGCTCGGCATCACCATGCCCATCGTATTCGACGACGGCAGCTTGGGGGCAGCCTTCCATCTCAGGGTCACGCCCACGCACATCGTCATCGGACGTGACGGCCGGATACGGTACGTTGGCCATCTCGCCGACCAGGAGCTCGAGGCGGCCCTGGCGGGAGCGCGCGCAGCGGTGCACGCCCCCGACGCCGGCGGTACGCATGGCGCGGCCACTGCGCACAAGGTCGTTGCGCACGACGATCTGCCTCCCATTGGAGTCGGCGATCTGCTGCCCAAGCGGTCCTTGCACACCCTCGACGGACAGCGCTTCGAGTTTCAACACGGTGCCGCGCAGCACGAGCTCACCGTCCTGGTCTTTTTGTCGCCGTGGTGCGAGTCCTACCTCGCGACCACACGGCCGGAGGTTTCCGCAGCCTGCCGCAGCGCCCGCGAGCAGTTCAGCGCTTTGGCGACTGATCCCCGCTTGCGCTGGCTCGGAATCGCATCCGGTCTGTGGGCGAACGCCGAAGACTTGCGGCAGTATCGAGCCGAGTACAAGGTGACCATACCGCTCACCTTGGACGCATCGGGCGAAGTATTCCGAGCGTTTCGAGTGAACGATGTACCCACCGTCCTCATCGCCGATACCGACGGCCGCGTCGTACGCCGCATCGAAGGCAGCGCAACCCAGGATGCCTCCGCGCTCCGCACGGCGATCAACGGCCTATAGCCGCCTGCTGCCCGCCGATCCTAGCCGACGAACGCCGGCTTGCCCGCAAAGCCGCCGGCGGCCCGCAGCTCCCTGCCAGCTGTTGGTGCAAGTCCACACCCGTTAGAATCGACGTCCCGACGAATCACTGCGCGTGACTGAAGGCACGCATGCCCATGTTCATTCGAATCCTGGCATTGGCCGGCATATTTCTTGGCCCCTGCGCCTCTGCCGCGCCGCTGATCGCGCCCGGCACTTATCTCGTCGAGGGTGAAGCCACACCGCACCGCCAGCCCGACGGCAACAGCATCATCATCGTCGCGCCGAAAGGTTTGATCGTGTTCGACACGGGTCGGCACGAGGAACACGCGCAGCAAGTGCTCGATTTTGCGCGCGAGCAGAATCGTCCCATCGCAGCCATCATCAATTCGCACTGGCACTTGGATCACGTCGGCGGCAATCCGCGGCTGCGCGCCGAGTTTCCCGACATCCGTGTGTACGCGAGTTCGGCGATCGACGCCGCCCGCAGCGGATTTCTGGCCGATTACCGCGCGCATCTGGCGACGGAACTGGCCGAGTCCGCGAAAAGCCCCGAAGCGAAAGAATCCATACGCGCGGAAATGGCGCTGATCGACGCGGGAGCCGCGCTCGGCCCAACCGAGGTGATTGCGAAGTCCGCTCCGCTGAGCATTGCGGGACGCCTCTTGCAGCTGCATCTGGAATCGCACGCCGTGACCGCCGGCGACGTCTGGGTGTTCGATCCGGAGACGCGCGTGCTCTTGGCGGGTGATCTCGTCACCTTGCCGGCGCCGTTCTTTGAAAGCGCCTGCCCCGCGCGTTGGCGTGCCTCGCTGTCTCGTCTCGAGAGAGTGCCTTTCGACCGGCTGGTGCCCGGGCACGGCGCGCCCATGCACCGGCGGGAATTCACGGTCTACCGCAAGGCGTTCTCCAATTTGCTCGACTGCGCGGCCGGCAGCGCCGGCAGGAGCGACTGCATGGACGGCTGGTTGAGCGATGCGTCGGCACTCATCCATTCTTCCCAGGACGCGAGCTACGCAAGAACCCTCATCGGCTACTATCTGGACAATTACCTGCGCAATCCCACCGAGCGCATCCGCAATTTCTGCAGCCACTAAAATGGATAGTTGAGTCCCGTGAACGCGGCCACTCCCTCGCTTCCGTAGCCGAGGTCCACGTATCCGACCACGAAGGGCCGCGCGATGCCGCGGAACCCCATGCCGACGACATGGTGGAGCTGATCCAGGGGAAACACGCCCGTGCGCGCGAATACCCGTCCGACATCGATGAAGGGGGTCAACTCCACATCGATGACCGTCGAGGTGGCATCGAAGGACATGACTTTGCGGCGCAATTCGAGACTGCTGGAAAAGGAATCGCGGTCAACGAACCGCTCGGCGCCGAAGCCTCGCAGCGGCTGATCGCCGCCGACCACGGTCTCACCCCCGCCAATGGCGCTGAGCGCCCAGAACGGCACACCGTGCGCAGAGGGCAAATAGCGTATCGCCGTGTGTGCGGCCAGGATCGTGTCCTGTGCAATGGGCCAGTACCCGCGCCCATCGCCCCCGACCTCGCTGTACATCGAATCGTTCAAGAGGCCGCCGCGGCTGGCCAGCCCGCCATAGGCGATCAGTTTCATACCGTGGGTGGGCACCGTCAGGTCATCTCGGGTGTCATAAACGAGGGACAGACGATTGAGAATCTGCTTATTCGTGCCCACCCCCAGAATGGGGCCGAAGCGGGTTTCGAGGGACGGGATTCTCGGCAATGTCCCGGGGAGCACGTCAACCACCCGGAAGCGCGCGGTGTACAGCAGCTGCCAAGTGTGATTCAGGTTGAGGCCCACCTGCGCCTGCAGTCGTTCCTGCTGGTTGGTATAATTCGTTTGGGCGCTCAGAGGGGTTTCATTGCCGATGCCGTAGAAACGCGGCACGCCGCTGCGGTCGTAGATCACACTGGTATTGATCGACCACCGATCCTCGCGCAGGCGTCCGCGCTCATATTCGGCATCGAATTCGCGCTCGACGCGCTCCTTGACGCCGCTGACCACGGACCATTGTTCGTCCCCCGACGTGTAGCCATACACGCGCCCGTGCACCCCTACGCCGAAAAAGGGGTTGTAAAGCACGTCGGGCGCGATGATGCGGCTGATCTCGTGATTCTCGTTCGTCTTCACCCACGTCGGAATGAGGCCCAGCGTGGTGCCGCTGTCCGGATCGACACTGATCAGCGGCACCGGAATGAACGGTGCGGTCGCGGGATTCAGCCACTTCGCGAGGCCATGGGGGGGTACGGGAGGAGGCGGCGGGATCGGACCCGGCGCGGGTGCCGCCGGCGGTTCAACCTCGATGTCGGCCGCCAGGGACGCATTCGCGAGCATCGCGGCGAGCAGCAGCAATCGGACTGACACGCTCACTCGAGCAACCGCGGCTGAAGTTGCGGCAGCACTTCATGCTGGGCGCGCACCACGTCCGTGGGAAAATCGATCTCGATCCAGGGGGCTCCGGTCACATCGGCGACTTCAAAGACTTGGCTGCGCTCGAGCAGCAGATCGCGTACCGCTTCTTCATGCGGCATATGGGCACAGTCTCGCGCGACATAGCCTGCCACCAGCGCCGCAAGCCGGCGCGCACAGACTTGGTCGAAGCGGAAGAAGCCGACCGACTCGCCGATGGTGTCGTATTCCAGGTCCGCCGGCAGCTGCTTGCGCAATTCGATCGGTACGCCGTCTCTTACGCAGAGCTTCACGGGCTCGTCTCCGCCTTCGAAATCGCGGTCGATCAGCACACGGTTGACCGGCTGCCGCCCCGCCACCAGCGCGTTCGCGATGCGCTCGTCGTACAGCACGTCGGCATCCATCAGCAGAACGTCGCCGCCGCGCGTCATGGCATCGGCGGCGGTGTGCACCGTCAGCACGCTGCCCAACTCGAAGCGCGGATTCAGCACGATCTCAGGACGCGGTTGCCAGTGCAGCCGATCGAGTTCGGCCTCGACCCGTTCGTGACGGTAGCCCAGTGCCACTACGATTTCATCGACACCCGCGTTTCTCAGCACGCGCAAATGCCGTTCGAGCAAGCTCATGCCGCCGAACTGCAGCATGCACTTGGGCATCTGCCGATCGTCGATATGTTTCAAACGCAGACCGCGGCCGGCTGCGAGAATGATGGCGCGCATTGAAATCCTTTCGAAAATCGGGTTGCGGGAATTTAACCGTGGTCAGATGATTGGGCGTGACCCAGGTATCTTTGAGCGGCGTAACCACGCTGCGCGCCAGCTGTGCATCCCATAGACGCTGATCCACGGTTCCGGAGCAGGATATGTGTTCAGGCGTCGGCATGATCGGAGCTATTCGATGGGCTTTCCACAGCGAGCCAGTACGCCTCGAAGATCGCGTATCGGCGGGAACACCTCATTGTTCCAGTCCGCGCCCTGCGCATCATAAGCTCGTTGCTCGTATTCCACGATTTCCTTGTCCTCGCGGAAAATATTCTCGGTGAACCAGCTCACGAAAGGCCAGACCGCGTGAATGACTCCCGGCATGCGCGGTTTCTTCACCGATAGATAGCCATAGGTGCGGTTGGTGCGCTGCTCGGCGTCCAGCGGCGTGTAGGCCAGCCACACATCGAGCACCGGATCATCGGATGGCTTGATGTCGCGCCCCACCCAGACCTTCAGACTCTGGGTCGGATAGTCGGTGCGAATCCGCATGTGGTCGGAAAAGTCCTTCTTCGGCACACCACGCTTGCGCATCAAGTCCACGATGACTTGTTCGCCCACGGAGGATTTCCCTTCCGTGCGGCTGAAGCTGTATTCCACCTGCGCCCAATCATCGCCGTGTTGCCGGCCCAGACACCTGGCCCGGATCGAGCCCATCTGTTTGCGATGCATGAACTGGTGGTTCATGTCGAACAGGTTCTCGTGCATGAAGGTGTAGTGGCAGGCCACCTCACGGTTGAGCCGCCGCGTCTTGTAGTCCACGCGCTGCGAGGACCCCAAGGCCTTGGGTAGGCGGCTTTCCGCGAGTAGCGCATCACCGGGAAAGACGAAGATCAGGCCGTCGACTTCGCGCGCGGGATAGCTCTTCACTCCGGTGGGCAGTCGATCCGTGCCGAGATAGGGCACGTTCACGCACTTGCCGGTCCGGTTGTAGGTCCAGCCGTGATAGTGGCACTTGAGCTCATCGCCGCTCACGACCCCGAGATGTAGGGGCACCTGGCGATGCGCGCAGCGATCTTCGAGCGCGAAGACTTGCCCGCTCTTGCCGCGATAAAGCACAATGGGCAGGCCCGCGAAGCGGCGGCCGAGCGTCTTGCCCACCTTGAGCTCCTCGGACCAGGCCACCGGGTACCAATAATCCGGGTGTGCACCCACGCGCCGCAAATCGGGTGCGTCGGTTGAATTCGCCGTGTTCAGGCTCATCAGGTGGTAGCTATCTTCGGACATCGCCCAGATTCCAGTCGGAATTCGCGATGTTACCCGATTTTCGCGCGCGTCCTCGCGCAATAAGAGTGCCCTTCACGTTCGCCGCCCCGCGGACGTCCACGCGAGGGGAGGTTGCAGGAATTCTACCCGTGAGCCGCACCGCGTAGCCGCAACAGGCGCAGCCCGGTAACGAGCATCATCGCCGTGGCGCCAACGCTGGCCCCGACCAGGATCGGGCTCAACCAGCCGAACCAGGCGAGCGGTCCCATCAGATAGAGCGCGTCGTCCGGGTCAAAGCCCCATTTGCCGGAATATGCTCGGGTGCCGGGGGGACTCCGCAGCTCCAGCCATTCGACGAACAGGCAGCACAGAAACATCGAGGTGCCGCTGACCAAGCCGAGCGGGATCGACCAGGGCCCGAGCCAGGAATGACGCAGACCGACGCCGATCGATACGAAGAAGGCGGCATTCACGATAGTGTCTGAGTAGTAGTCGTAGCGATGCCCACCGGGACTCATCATGTTACCGATCCGGGCGAGCTCGCCGTCCGCCCGGTCGAGGAAGGCGGAGAGCAACCACAATCCACCACCCCACCCCATGGCCGCACGGGTTCCGAGTGAGAACAACAGGCATGCCGCCACGCCTGTCATCAGGCGCAATGTAGTCAGATGGTTCGGTCTGACCCACGTGCCGAGGAGTGGCTTCACCATGCGCCGCGCGAGCAGATGTGTCCAAGACGTACCGATCATTGAATACCCTCGGATGTGGACTCGCGCGGCGCCTCTGCTCGCTTCGCCGCAGTACGTTGCCAAAAAATGAGCCCGGAACCACCCAACAGGATTTCCCGTAGGCGCTTCATCAGGGAAAGCGCAATCGCCACTTCCGGCGATAGGCCCAGCACCCGGCAGATGACGATGTACCCGCCCTCTTGTATCCCCAGCGCACCCGGCACGACGAATCCGACGGCCTTCAGGGCCTGACCCAGGCTCTCGATGATCAATGCGGGGCCGATCCCAATATCCAACCCAAGGAAATGTCCGGCGAGACAAACCTCGACGCCGCCCAGCAGCCAGGAAACCATGTGCCACAACGCCGCCAGCGCCACGCGGTCCGGCGCCCGATAGCGTCCGATTAGCGCCCGGTTCAGCCCCTCGACGCCGGCCGTCCCGGCCCAGCCCATCGATCGGCCGAGCCGCATGAGCCCTTTCTCGACGGCGCCCGCCAGCCCCAGCCACAGCGCGCCGAACAGGCCCGTAACCACCAGCGCGGCCACCACGAGACCGCTGATGACGTACCCGGCGATGCCGCTTTCGCCGACGGTGCGCATCAACAAGATCAGGCCCAGTAGCGTGAAGAGGATCTGCGTTACCATTTCCATCGTAAGGTCGGCCACGGTGCCTGCGATGGCCGGCGCCAGCTTCATGCCGCGTCGCTGCAACAGGCGCGCGACGACGAGTTCGCCGCCGATCTGTGCCAGGGGCAGCAAATTGTTCACCGCCTCCCGGACCCAGCGCAACATCGTGTAGGCGAGCAGCCCGGGGCGCGGCACAGTCGGCCCGGCGATCACTCGCCAGCCGATCGCTGAGCACAGGATCTGCACGAGGTGGAATGCGGTCACCGCCAAAATGCCGAACCAGCCGGCAACCTTGAGCAGGTCGACGATCCGTCCGATCCCGTAGCTCTCCAACAGCCAAGCCGACAAGCCGAGCCCGAGCACGCCGCCGATGAGGGCACCGAACTTCAAGAGTGAGTCTCTACCCGCTGGGTGCACCCGCGCAGGCGTTCACACGCGAAAGACGTAGGTCTTTCCCGGATCCCGCTCGATGTCGGGCGGGAAAGATGCGTGTTTATCGGCATAGTACCGAACTCTGCAATCGCCGTGGCTGGCCAGATTGTACGTGAGGTACAGAATTCGCCGCGGCGCGTCGCTGAAATTCGCCTTGGAGGCATGCGGAGCGAAACTGTCGAAGAAGATCACGTCGCCGGGCGCAGTCGGCACCGGTTGCAGGCTCAGATCGTCCTCATTCAGCGGGGACCATTCCTCGCCGATCAGCCCTTCTCGGTGACGGCCGGCCGCCATCTGCAGGCAACCGTTTTCGTCGTTCGCCGGGTCGAGCGTCACCAGGGCCGTGACAAAGATCGGCGCATAGCCGCCCCAGCCCGCCTGTTGATCCTGATGCGCCTTAAAACCGCCCCCGCCCGGCATCTTGAAGTTGATCTTGTCCTTGAACAGCACCACTGGACCACCCATCAGCGCAGCAGTCCAGCGCGCCAGGCCGCCGTAGCGGATCAGCTGTTCAAACCCCTCATGGAACGGGCAGAAATTCTCGATCCGCTGGATCACGCGCCGGCCGGGCTCGGTCAGGCAGTCCTCGTGATAAACCCAATGACGGCCCGGCACCTCCGGCGCGGTTTCGAGCTCCGTAGTCCAGCGCAACAGGTTCGCGACCTGATTTGCCCCGAAGAAATTGCGCACGACCAGATAGCCGTCGCGCTCCATCTCCGCGTACTCCGCGATCGTCGGATCCCGGTCGACACCATTCGTGGCTGGGCTCACCATCATCATGTCGCAGATCGGCTCCTTGTCACTTGTCGCGAACCCTTTAACCACGGCGGACTGACAATGGAGGCTAGGAGCGGAATCGAACCGCTGTACGCGGCTTTGCAGGCCGCTGCATGACCACTCTGCCACCTAGCCCAAG
>Ga0137407_10003220_pt1 | contig 10835 bp, 5 predicted proteins | sample CZOMad2_2_16fung_FD_108410 | JGI IMG/M metagenome (GOLD analysis project Ga0137407, IMG submission 108410) | Vadose zone soil fungal communities from Angelo Coast Range Reserve, California, USA - CZOMad2_2_16fungal (Illumina Assembly) | ecosystem: Environmental > Terrestrial > Soil > Vadose zone...
AATCGCCGTCAGGCGCTTGTCGGCGTCGTAGCCGGCGCTGAACCCGCCGGTCCACATCAGGTTGAAGTTCCCGTCGTAGTAAAGGCCGCCGCCGTTGAGGTCGGTGTATTGGTTGAGCGCGTTGGGCGAGTAAACGCTCAGCTCACCGCCTGCCCCGGATTGGTCGGGGCTGTCGGTCATCGTCGAGCGGTTCAGCGTGTCCGGGGTCACCGCGTAGTTAACGGTGCGCGTGGCGTTCTGCGGCGTTCCACTCGAGACGTTGTCGGCATTGTAGGCTACATCGGTCAACTGGCCGGTGGCATGATAACCGAACCATTCGCCTTTGCCGGCCTGCTCATCCCGCCAGCTCGCCGTCAGCCGGCTCAGGCTATCGTAAGCGAAATGGCTCCGGGCAAAAGCGCTGTCGTGCGTTCCGTTCACGGTTCCAGTTTGCTCCCACATCGTTGGCCGGTTGAGTGCATCATACTGGCTTACGCTATTCGCGTCCATGACATTGGTGGAATCGTTCACGCCGTTCAGGATATCCTGCCGTTTCGTGAGGTTGCCCGCCAGATCGTATATGTAACTGAACCACTGAGTGCCATTGGCGAAGGAGATCGTTCGAAGCTGGCCGCGCCATGTATAACCGTAGGAGAGCGTGTAAGCGGGCGTGGCCAGGGAAGCCCGCAGGCCGTCGTCGTCTCGCGGTGTTTCGACCCGGCGCGTCGGAAATCCCGCCACGATTTGTTCTTCCCAGGTCTGGCGGTTGGCGTCGTCGTAGCCAAAGCTCACGGTGGTCGCGCCGCCATTCGTGACAACACTCGTTAACCGGCTGGCGTTATCGTAATTGGTCGTGACCTCCTGCCCGATACTCGAGTCAGCGGACGCGGTGGTGCTGGAGAGATTCCACGCTGTATGCCGCAACCGGTTCCGTGAATCGTAAGAATCGGCGAAGTCGAGGTGGTTGTATTGATCGGCCGGATTCTTGTAGAGCGCGAGATTCCCGGCACTGTCATAGCTGTAGGTCTCGGTCCGGACGGCGTTGGTGGCATCGACAGGATAAGTGGCGTTGGTCTTTCGGTTCAGCGCATCGTAATCGAAGTAGTAAGTGGCCGGCTTCGGATCGACCAACTGGCGGACATTTCCGGCCAGGTTCCGCTGGTAGTGGGTATGCTCGCCGGCGAACCCATAGGTATCGATCCAGTTTGAATCCCAAATCAACAATCCACCATAGGAATTGGTCCCTCATTCACTGTCCGAAAAACCAGGGCAAGCCCACTCTGACTCTTTTGTCCCGTTTCCGTCATAGAAACTTCACCGTTCGAAGAAGAACAAGAAATTCTTCCTGGGCCTCGCGCGTAGTAAAGTTTCCGGTAATTTGAAGCAATTTATTTGGCGTGAGCTGCCACAAACCCTCGGCATGGTAGACGACAAAGCGTTTTCCCTCCGTTGTAATAATAGCACCTCCACCACGATAGCTCTGAAAAACTGCTTTGTGGCCCTGGATGAGTTCCATACACTCGGAAAAATCTTCGTAGTCCTTTTGTTGTTTCGTTTTGTCTCGCTCAGGATCTGCGTTTGACGACATCCTGACGTGAAGGTCAATGCGATCAAAGGGGCTCGATGCATAGGAGCGAACGAAGGCATTATTGACAGCCACCTCCCAAATCTCTTCAGCGTACTCAGGTGGAATTCTAAACGACACGCCGCAATCTTGCAGTGTGATAACCTTCCATGGCTCTATGTTTGCTTCAGTCGGAGGACACGCCGGCGCCGAGCCTACACTATCGGCAGCACGAAGCGATAATGTGTCGATAATCACACAAGCCAGCATTCCGATGGCCATAAACCGTTTTTTAGTGGCGTTGCCGCACAGGACGTCGCAAATAACGGTTTCGCATTTTTGCATCGCCAACCTTTTTTTAACTCCGTTCCCTTCGGGCACCAACGAAAATGGCTGCCGCAAAACAAGGGGCAAAAAAGAGAAAAAGAAAGCCGCCAACATGCTCGAGAAAGTTTGATAGAAGAGTCTGGCGCGACCACACATTTCCGAGCGGCCCGGCAGACCATTCGATCAGCAACATATAGGCAACGCTGCAGATGAGGCAAACGAACAGCTCCAACCCGATTCGACCCCGCAAGATAAAGCCTATGACCGAGCCAACTAGACTGGCGCCCGTGAAAACCGCGGCTAGGATGACGCAAACCGGAAAATATTTCATGGAAAGTCTACCAGTAACCGCCAGTATCAACGTCAACGCCTCTCTTACCGACGTAGAGATTTAGCAATGATTTCTCGTTCCATGTATAAATCTCTGTTCCCTGTACCATGACGTGGTAAGACGGATACGCGGAATGAACGCCTTGGATGGATGCGTAGTGGTTCGTAAAATCAACCGTAACTGATAAGTTATAACGAATTGCCAGCTGCGCGGCCGTTGTTACCATTAATGGATACGAATAGGCCATTCCGGTGAGTGTCACGGTATATGGTGCAGTAGAACTTACGCTCTCGGTAGGGTAGAACCATCCTCGAACTGCAAAAAGATTAAACATGTTGGTGCTGCCTACATACTGCGTCCCTATTGTCATTACTCCGCCTGGAGTTAGATAAACCTGATCAATTGTCTTGATCCCAGCACCGGCGCCATGTTCGATCACCGTTTCCACGGCTATTGCGACGGCGGGAACAAATACGGCTCCTTCTCCGCCACTCACGCTTCCGCCTGCCCCCAGCGCCTGGCCCCCTGTTCCAAGTAGGAGAAATGTCCCTAAAGACTGCGTGCCATTTACGTAGTCGTGCGTGGAAAGAGCCCACAGCGGTCCATTTGGAACCCCGAACACCGATTGAGGAATATGACTTCCCGTCGGGATATAACCATTGGAGCCAAACTGGGTCGGCTCTAACGGCTTAATTGGTACCGGCGGCCTTCCACCAGCTCCGCCTGCGCCGCCGCCTTGGTCCAGCATGCCAGAAGGATCACTGCGATTCACCGGATCACCGCCACAATAGCGAAACAGATTCGCATCGCCACCATCGAAGCCTATAGGATCGCTTTGGAGGAAACGGCCAAGCACCGGATGATAAAAGCGATTCCGGTAGTCGTAGAGACCGAGTTCGGGGAAGTATTCTCTTCCTTTGAACATGAACCGGTTCCCATACCAGCTGTAAGGACGCGAGTTATTCCCGTCCCAGTCGGTCACGGTTGGCGTGCCGAAGGCATCGTAAGTGTAGCGTTCGATCCCATTTCCGTCGGTGTCCAAGATAAAGGAGACGTTACCCATGCGATCCAGGTGATAGCGCAGATCGACCGCCAGATAGGCGTCGTGCCGGTAAAGGATTTCGTCCGGGCCGGTTCCAAAGATATTCCAAGCTTTGAGGCCGTTCCATTCGTCCCATTCCACGATTGGTTTCCAGCCATCGTAGGTGATGAGCACGGTTTCCCAATCGATCGTCCGTTTGAGGCAGCGGCCTAACCCATCATAGACGAACTGGCCGTAGTCTTCTCCGCTCCCGATTGCCGTCAGGCGTTTGTCGGCGTCATATCCCGCGCTGAACCCGCCCGTCCACATCAGGTTGAAATTGCCGTCGTAATAAAGACCGCCGCCGTTGAGGTCCGTGTATTGGTTGAGCGCGTTGGGCGAGTAAACGCTTAGCTCGTTGTTGTCGGTCATCGTCGAACGGTTCAGCGTGTCGGCAGTCATCGCGTAGTTGACGGTGCGCGTGGCGTTTTGGGGCGTTCCACTCGAGACGTTGTCGGCATTGTAGGCTACATCGGTTAACTGGCCGGTGGCATGGTAGCCAAACCATTCACCTTTGCCGGCTTGTTCGTCCCGCCAGCTGGCCGTTAACCGGCTCAGGTTATCATAACCGAAATGGCTCCGGGCAAAAGCGCTGTCGTGCGTTCCATCCACCGTTCCAGTCTGTTCCCAGATGGTCGGCCGGTTGAGCGCATCATACTGACTCGCGCCATTCGCATCTATGATGTTCGTGGAGTCGTTGATCCCGCCGAGCACATCCTGCCGTTTCATGAGGTTGCCCGCCAAATCGTAAGCATAACTGAACCACTGAGTGCCATTGGCGAAGGAGATCGTTCGAAGCTGGCCGCGCGCCGTGTAATCGTAGGAGAGCGTATAAGCCGGCGTAGTGAGATTGGCCCGGTTGCCGTCGTCGTCTCGCGGTGTTTCGACCCGGCGCGTCGGATAACCGGCCACGGTCTGTTCTTCCCACGTCTGGCGGTTGGCATCGTCGTAGCCAAAGCTCACGGTGGTTTCGCCGTCGTTGGTGGTAACGCCAGTCAAGCGGCTGGCGTAATCATAATTCGCTGTTACTTCCTGGCCCACGCTCCACTCGGCGGAGGCGGTCGTGCTCGATAAGTTCCAAGCTGTATGTCGGAGGCGATTGCGCGAGTCGTAGGAATCGGCGAAATCGAGATGCTTGTATTGATCGGCCGGGTTTTTATAGAGAGCGAGATTGCCAGCGATGTCATAGCTGTAGGTCTCGGTCCGGACGGCGTTGGTGGCATCGACCGGATACGTGGCGTTGGTCTTTCGGTTCAGCGCATCGTAATCGAAGTAGTAAGTGGCCGGCTTCGGATCGACCAACTGGCGGACATTTCCGGCCAGGTCCCGCTGGTAGTGGGTATGCTCGCCGGCGAACCCATAGGTATCGATTACCCGGCTCTGAGGATCGTATTCGAGCCGGCGATACAATTGGTCGGCCCGCGTCTCCTTCGTCAAGTTACTCCTCGTATCGTATTCCCATAGGGTGATCTGGTTGTTGAAAGGGGCCGGTGCCGTCGCGCTGGTCCGGCGATTCCGGCTGTCGTAAATGAAGGTGGTAATGTTTCCGCGCGGGTCCTGCGCGCTGGTCAGATTGCCTACTTCATCGTAACCAAACCAGGTCCCGCCGTCGTCGTCCACGCTGCCGCTACCCTGCCGCACCATTTTCCGGCGGAAATTTTCGTCGTAATCGAAATCGGTGAGCTTGAGCAGGGGTGAGGTCGCCCGATAGACAGCTCCAGTGGTATGCGAATAACTGCCGACGCCGTTCCAGGGCGCGTAGCTTACCGTGGCGGTCTTATTGAGCGGGTTAGTCACGCTGATCACTCGCTTGTAATCGTCGTAGATATAGCGGGTTCTCTGGTTGACGTCAGTGGCTGCGTTGGGATGATTTTCATCCGCCGTCCAGGCGAGCGTGCCGTCGGGATTGTAACCAGCCTGGGCAAAGCTGCCGTCCTGATGCGTGACTTTGGTCACCTGGCCCCGAGTGTTGTACTCAAACCAAGTGGTGTTGCCGCGCGGATCGATCACATACCAGAGCCTGTCCATGTTCGGGCCGCTGGTATAATAAAAGTATTGAGTCGGATGGCTGGAGGGATTGGGATCGCTTGGCGTGGCCGGCGGCCAGGAGAGATACAGCATCCCCCGGCCATCATAGCGAAAATTCTCCACCCCGCCGCTGGTCATGGTGTGGGTTTCCACCTGGCCGAAGCCCGTATACGTAAATTCCTCTGTTGGACCGGTAGGGTAATCCGGGTACCAAATCTTGGTGACACGATTAGTGGAGTCGGGTCTCTCGAAGTAGCTATTGCTATCAAATTGGCGCTCATCGCCTCGGATCTGCATGAAATAGGGCGCGCCATCAACATACTTGTAAGCGAACCTTTGGGTGGATTGCTCGGGATCGGGATGAGTCAGCACGCTCAGCGCGCCGAGGAGGCCTTCGCGCTGGGTGGTAGTGGTGTAATTGCGAGCGTTCAACACCCCGGAGATATAACCGTTGGTATCGTAGGAGATGGTCGAATAATGGTTCTGGAAATCGGTATAACGCTGAACAAAAGCGCCGCCGTATTCGAAGTGGCGCGACGGGCCGTCTCCTCGGATCTCATTGCGCCAGGTAACGAAAGGGATATAAAGCCGGGACACAATCTGGCCAGTATTACCGTTGTTTTCGCTGTAGATTTGCCCGGCCACCACATGAATGAGCGGATCGCCATTTTCAGTCGCGTAGGTGTAGGAAATCTTCTTCATCGGCCCCGAATACATCGGGTCGTCGCAGATCGAAAGGAGGGGATAACCGCTCGGGTCCGGGCCATTAGGCGCCTGGTATGTGTAAAAGGCCGTGGGCGAAAGGTTCAGGGCCGGGTCAAACGGATACACCACGTTGCCAAGATAAGTGTAATTCACTGTCCCCGGGGCGAAGGCAGCCTGCCCATAATGATACTGCACCACGCGCCCGTCGCTTGCCGCGACGTGATCTATCACGCGGTCGTATGGAGTCCATGGGGTGGTCACATAGACTAATTGAATCCAGCGGCCGGCTGGCTCCTGGACGGTGTTCAGGCTGCCGTCGCCATTATAGGCGAGAGTCGTCCTAAGGCCGTAAGGATCGATGATAGCCTGGGCCTGATAGCTGAAGGTGTATTCACAAGGCGGACGTAGTTCGTAATCGCACTCGACGTGTCGCGTAGCTTTGAACTCGATTTTGCCGCCATCGGGCAAGACAAGATAGGCCAGGAGGGTCGCGAGATTAAGCGGCTGAAACCGTTCGCTTACTCCCGGTGGGCCGCGAAAATAGGAATCGCCCTGCGAAGCCGTGAAGTAAATGAGACGGCCATCTGGAAAGGAGACGGGATAAACGGTGGGAGCGAACGACGTGTCGTTGCCCGCTTCCGAGCCGTCTATTCCCCACGCATAGGAGTGGCGCCAGCCTCCGGAGGGTCCAAAACCGAAGGCTTCCGCCTGCTGGTAGCGGCTATTGGCGGTGCGACTAAAAGCCAGCGGGTATGTGCCGACGCTTGCCGTCATGACCAAATCGGTAATTTCTCTGGAGGCGCTACCTGTGTAGCTTTCGTAGTAGCAGCCGGTGGTGATGGCGCTTGTACCGCTGAAGGCGCCCGCGGGACCCGTGGGATTATCGTTGCCAACCTGGGCCTGGAGCGAGGCCAGCAACACAAAACTCAAGAGCGCACCGAGAGAAAAACCGTTCAGCCTGCCGGATCGCAAGATGGTGCCGGCTTTCATGAGCGGGTTGATACGAATCGTCATCAGTCTTCTTTAGTGCGCTGGATTCAACACGGGTGGATTGGCACGGGCATTTAGCGGGTTAGCGACCCAAAACTGGAGCGTCGCGGTTGTGCCGCCTCCATCGACGACCACGCGATACAAACCGGGCTGGCTGCCAGCCTGAAAACCAATCGATGCGCTTCCGTTGGTGACGGAAACCCTGGCACTGCCGATTATCTCGCCACCATCCAGCGGGCGAACGGCCACGGTTGCTTCAGCACTCGCCGAAACTGGTAAGGAAATGTTCACCCTCTCGTTTGGCCGCACGGAGACGAGTTGAAATTTGCCGGAGGCGGCGCGCGTCTGAGCGGTAGAACTATCGGCCAGGCTGATCGTCGCCTTCCGCGCTGGCTTTGGTGTGGCGACGGGACCAGCTGTCGGATTCGGAAGCGGCGGAACGAAGGGCGCTGGCGGTGGAGGTGGAATCGATGGGAACGGTGTCGGTGTCGCTGATGGCGAAGTTGACGGAGTCGCGGTCGGGACAGGCGGCATTGAAGCCGTAGGACTGGGTATCGGTTTGATCGAAGCGGTCGGGGACGGAATGACGGATGGGCCAGGAGACGGGGAAGGAATGGCCGTCGGAGTCGGCAGAATCGCGAGCTGTGCAGTCTGATCTTCTGTTGGCGCGACCCTTAAGCTACGCGGTGTAGTTAATCCACGCGTGCCGTCCGGAAAGCGAGGCGATCGAACTGCGTCGGAATCATAGTCGAGAGGAATGCGAACCGGAGATTTTGGCGCGCGAATCGCGCGAGACTGCGCAAGCAACGAGCATGGGCCCAGCAGCAGAAAGGCAATTGCCAAGCGAACGCTGAGGGGGCGGGGGATTTTCACTTAAACAAACCTTATCTCAGGGTGCGAACCCGTTTAGCAAGGACAAAATAGCAAGGACAAAATTGGCTCGGACAATCGCACCTACGGCCGCTTCTCAGCGGCGTAAGCGTCCTGATTGGTCGTCAGGCCAACCGCTGTTGTCGTTCCCGCGCAGGAACCGAAACACAGACCCATCGCGACGAGGAGAACCGCGGCAACGAGCGTTTTCAACTCAGGGGAAGCCAGTTTCCGGGCTGCGGCGGCGGCTTGCCCTCGGTCAACTGAAGATAGGTATATTCGTTCAGCATCCGCTCGTAATCGGAAAGTAGCTTCATGGCATCGTTCGGCTTGAGCCGATCGCCTTTGATCGCGCCGTCCACTTGGGTCTTGAGCAACCGCATCAGCTCGACCTTGTCCCACTGCGTCATCGCGAGGACTTCGCCGATCGTGCTCCCTTCGATGACCTCCTCGATGTACCAACCCGATTCCTCGTCGGGATCGAGAAAGATATGCGCTTCGGTGACGCGGCCAAAGAGATTGTGCAGGTCGCCCATGATGTCCTGGTAAGCGCCGACCATGAAAACACCGAGGTAATAAATTTCGCCGGGATTAATCCGATGAAGCGGAAGCGTGTAACGAACGTCCTGGAGATCGATGAACTTCGAGACCTTGCCGTCCGAATCGCAGGTAATATCGACCAGCATCCCGTTGCGATCCGGCGGCGTAGTGAGCCGATGAATCGGCATAATTGGAAAGAGCTGGCCCAGCGCCCAGTGGTCGAGGAGCGATTGGAAGACGGAGAAATTGCAGATGTATTGATCGCCGAGCGACGTCTCCAGTTCTTTTACTTCCTCGGGAACATAACGCAGTCCGCGGTGCATGTTCACAATCTGCTGGGCGAGCTGCCAGTAAACGCAATCGATCTTCGCTTTCGATTCGAGATCGAGCAGGCCGAGCGTGAAGGTCTGCTGCGCTTCTTCCTTGATCTGCTGGATGTCGTGCAAACTCTCGAGGCGATTCCCGCGCTTCAACCGTTGTTTCACATCGAGAATGTCGCGGACGAGCTTGTGATCTTTTTCGCCCACGTCGACCTTGAGTTTCGGCGCGGTTTTCTCGATGGAGCTGAACGCTTCGACGACCAACACGGAATGGTGCGCCACAATCGCGCGACCGCCTTCGTTCACGATCGCCGGATGGGCGACGCCTTCGGAATCGCACACGTCCATGATGTTCCAGACAACGTCGTTCGCGTATTCCTGAAGCGAATAGTTCGCGGAGCTGTCGAAGTCGCTCCGTGATCCATCGTAATCGACGCCGAGCCCGCCGCCGACGTCGAGATAACCCAGTTCGTGGCCGAGCTTGCAAAGCTTTGCGTAGTAACGCGCAGCTTCGCGAACGGCGCGCTTGATCGTCGAAATGTCCGGCACCTGCGAGCCGACATGGAAATGAACCAGTTTGAAACAATGTGCGAGTCCAGCCGCTTTCAGCATCTCGCTGGCGGCGACGAGACTCGTCGTATCCAATCCGAACTTCGCGTTCTCACCGCCGCTCGGCGACCATTTGCCCGAACCTTTGCTGTAAAGGCGAACGCGAATCCCGATCATCGGCTCGAGACCGACTTCTCTCGAAGCCCGGATCGCCTGCTCCAGCTCTTCGAGTTTCTCGACAACAATGATGACGCTCTTGCCGAGCTTGCGTCCAAGAAGCGCGATCCGAATAAACGCGCGATCCTTGTAGCCGTTGCAAATGATCAGGCTTTCCGGGTCTTTGTGCATCGCGAGCGCCGCCACGAGTTCCGGTTTGCTGCCCGCCTCTAAACCAAAATGAAATTCCTGTCCGGCATCGACGATTTCTTCGATGACTTCGCGGAGCTGGTTTACCTTGATCGGGAAGACGCCGCGGTAATGGTTCTTGTAACCGAATTCCTCGATCGCTTTCTTGAAGGCGCAGTTTACCGACTCGACGCGGTGGCGAAGCAAATCCTGGAAGCGGAGCACCAGCGGAAACCCGAGCCCGCGCTCGCGCGCTTCGTTTACGACTTCGAGAATATCGATCGCGCCACCTTTTTCCTGAAGCGGACGCACCTCGGCGTTGCCGGCGGCGTTGATTGAAAAGTAACCAGTTCCCCAACCGTCCACGTTGTAGGTGGAAATGGCGGATTCGACGTCCCACTCGCTCTTCATTTCTTGGTCGGGTGCGGCGTCCGCCGCAGTGCGCATAATCAATCAGCGGAGCACACATGCAAGCAGGTTCTTCTCGTGCTCTCGCTCGTGCTCGTAATCGTGCTCGTGATCGGAACGAAAACAGATCGAGCACGAGCAGGAGCACGAGCACGATTACGAGGAGGCGCCCGCTTGTTTTTCCCGTTCCGCCCGATTACGGTTTGCGCGGATGAACAAGACGGTGATCGAAGTGCAAGTGCGAGCGGTGTTGCCGACCAGCGGCGGCTGCGCGGTGTTCCTTGGGAACAACGACAAGGTCTTCATCATTTACGTCGATCAGACTGTGGGCAGCGCGATCACCATGTTCATGCGTGATGTTTCGAAAGAGCGCCCCCTTACCCACGATTTGATGGGGCATTTAATGACGGCGCTCGGCGCGAAAGTGGAACGCGTCATCATTAACGATCTGAAGAATGCGACCTATTACGCGCGGATGATCATTCGCGCCGAAAACGAATTGCAGCAGAAGAAAATCATCGAGCTCGATGGGCGTCCGAGCGATTGCATCGCGATGGCGACGCAGCAAAAGGCGCCAATGTACGTGAGCCAGGAAGTCTGGGATGAAGTTGACGACATGAGCGACGTCCTGCGAAAGATGGAAGAGGACGGCCTCAAGCCCGACGTTGAATCGGAGTCTGAATCTGAGTCGACGGAAGAAGACTGAGCGGTGCTGGAGAGGAAATCTAACCGCTAATGCTGTCATCCTGAGCTTTGGCGAAGGATCTCTGATTCTTTCAGCGCTGGGTCCCCGTTCAA
>Ga0137407_10003221_pt1 | contig 10834 bp, 12 predicted proteins | sample CZOMad2_2_16fung_FD_108410 | JGI IMG/M metagenome (GOLD analysis project Ga0137407, IMG submission 108410) | Vadose zone soil fungal communities from Angelo Coast Range Reserve, California, USA - CZOMad2_2_16fungal (Illumina Assembly) | ecosystem: Environmental > Terrestrial > Soil > Vadose...
TCAGGCTCGCCCGAAAGCGGATCCAACCCGCCCACATCATCGCATGGTCACTCTGGCGCAGAGCTCACCAGGCGATCGCCCAGCGCTCGCACATCAAAGCAAAACGACAACTGTAATGTTAGGTGGAGTAGCAGTGGTTATAATATTGATAATACCGGGTTGCGTGACAGGCTGCATTTGTTCAGCACCCCTTACGACGCCTCGGGGAATGGATACAACGGCACCGGTTCCGCCGGATGGCCTTGCGCTGCGGCAAGCTGCGTGAATGCAAGCAGAGTTGTAGCGCAAACCCGGAATGAGCTATTTTGGATTTCATGTGGCTCTCCTCGTCTAAACGTCAATCGCTTCGCGAGAGCCTGCGGTAATGTCGATGCGGTCGTTTCATCAAGTGCGGCATTGAGCAAATCCAGGTAGAGTTTCAATAACGCGGCTTGGCCATCGCCTTTGAAAGGAATCACGTTCATCGCCATGCTGGTGCCGTTTATGCACGCGTATGCCTATCAGCAGATCACCGACGACTTCGGCCAGCCGGCCGTTCTCGGCGGCTTCCGTTCGCGCGTTCTCGGCATCGGCCCGCAGATTGGATATATTTTTCCGATCGGGGATAATCAGGCATTTCTGGGCCTGAAGGGATATGGTGAGTTCGACGCCGCCAATCGCCCGTCCGGCCGGAACACGTGGCTGACGTTCTCGATCTCGGAGGCCGCCCCCGCCAGCACGGTGACGCCGACCAAGCATCTGGTGACGAAGTAACGGACGAATGACGCCAGTCGGATTTCTCCGGCCGGCGTCAGTAGGCGCTATCGCGTCGCCTCATCAGCAGCCGCGGCAAACACTTCCGAACCAGATCAAGCCGCTTGGCAAGATCGTCAGAGGCACCCAGGCGCCTGGCAATGTCGCGTATCTGCGCCAGCAAAGCCCACACTCAGCTCAGCCGCAACACGCCGCCGGCAACCAGGGTGCCGGAAATCGTCGGGCATTAGGGGCGTAAGCTCTTTGGCGCGCAGCCAAATTCGGATTGAGGTGAACTTGATGAAAGGCAAGATAGTTGGCCGCTGATCTGCCGGACGTCCTTTTCCGGACGGGGCGCTTTTTGCATAGGCCCGCCTTCTCAGGGTGTGACAAAAGAAATGTGTCGGCTACCGGACGAAAGGTCTGATATGCTTAGTCCAAATATGGTCGCCCGGTACGCCAGCGACGGTAATTAACTACGCGCATGCAGCGTGTTGAGGCAGATTGGAAAGATCACACCGGTTTCCTGGCCTGCGGAAGGTCTAGGGCGCTCGCTGATTAAAAGCCATCAAGTGAGAGCGGCCTTTCGTGACCGCGATCGGAGATGCGACGCCCATGCCAGACGCAATACCCTTCAATAGATCGGCGAAGACCGATGCCGCGCTAAAAAGCGACGCATCGGCTGAAGAACTTCTGGCGTTCGAGCGCATGCTCGCGGACCTATCCGCGCGATTTGCCAACGTTCCTGCCGAACGGGTCGAAATTGAGATTCAGGTCACGCAAACGATACTCCGGCAATTTCTCGGGTTCGATCGCTGCACCTTTGCCGAATTCTAGGAGTACGGTTCGCTTGTCGTTCTATCTTCTACGGCCGTCGAAGGGGTCGAGCCGACGCCACCGGGTCCCCTTCCTTCGCAACTTTCTTGGTTTGTTGCCAAACTTCGCGCCGGCGAGATCTTCGCGGTACAAAACCCTGCCGATGATCTTCCCCCAGAAGCGGTCGGCGAGGCCGAGTATTTCAAGCGGACAGGTCTCTATTCGCATTTGAGCATCCCGTTTCGCATCGGCGGGCGCATTATCGGCGCCATTGCTTTCGCAGCGTTCGGTGAAACACGCGCATGGCCGGACGATTTGATTGCACGGCTGACGCTCGTGGGAGAAGTGTTTGCGCATGCGATCGCGCGAAAGCGGGAGCAGGAAAAGCTTCTAAGCGCAATGACGGAGATCAAGATTCTGAAGGACCGCCTCGAGCGAGAGAATGCTTATCTCAAGGACGCCGCGCAGATCAGACCACCGCAAGGGCTCGTGGGCAAGTCGCCCCGCTTTCTGAGCGTGCTTGAGGAAATCGTACAGGTTGCTAAAACCGATTCAACGGTTCTATTGCTGGGCGAAACCGGATGCGGCAAGGAGGTTTTGGCGCAAGCAATCCACAATGCAAGCTCTCGAAAAGACCGTCCGATGATCAAGGTGAATTGCGCTGCGCTCCCCGCATCCTTGATTGAGTCCGAATTGTTCGGTCGCGAGAAGGGCGCCTTTACCGGAGCGCTGGCGCGGCAGGCGGGCCGCTTTGAGATTGCCGACGGTTCGACCATTTTCCTTGATGAAGTCGGTGAACTGCCGCTTGAACTGCAGCCGAAACTATTGCGTGTGCTTCAGGAAGGTGAATTTGAACGTTTGGGCGGCTCACGGACGATCAAGGTCGACGCGCGCGTAATTGCTGCGACGAACCGACCTTTGGCCCAAGCGGTCAGTGAGGGCAAGTTTCGGCAAGATCTGTTCTATCGTCTTGATGTGTTCCCGGTTGAGGTACCGCCGCTGCGAGAGCGCCGCGAGGACATTCCTTTGCTGTCATGGACCTTCGTCAAGGAATTTGGCAACTCGATGGGCAAAGCGATCGACGCGATCGCCGACGACTCAATGGCTGTTCTGCTGGCCTATCCATGGCCCGGCAACATCCGTGAACTCCGCAATGTGATCGAGCGAGCGATGATACTTGCACGCGGCCCAACGTTACACATCAAGCTCGGCCGCCCAACGTTACGACCACAAACCGCGAACACGGCGAGTACACTTGAGGAAGCTGAACGGGAACATATTTTGCGGGCACTCGAACGTTGCAGCTGGCGCATTCGTGGGGCGAATGCGGCTGCCGAATTGCTGGGCGTCAAGCCGACGACCTTGGAATCACGAATCAAGAAGCTCGGGCTTGTTCAGAAGCAATAGCCTCCGACTATCGTGCAAGCTCCCCGCAATTCGCGCGTCGAGATATCTCAGCACAACAGGTCCTCCGAGTATCGGAAGCGACAGATCGATTTCGTCTAGCCCTGATGACCGGCTGCGCGCGCACGCGCCTTCCTGCTGGCGACTTCCGAAGGACAGCGGGCACGATTGATGCTTCCAACGGGCGTGCTGTCAGGCGTCGCATTTCCTGTCACATCGAAATATGTTGCATCACTCTCCCCCGGAGAAAGCTGCGAGTTCCGCAAGAGGGTAAGCCTCGCGACGGTGTGGAAGGGCGCTTCCTTTTCATTCCACTCGACGCTTGCATTTTCTATCCAGAAATTGGCGTCGCGGGTCTTGCCCCAATACGTCATCCGGCCCGTGTCGAGAAACTGAACTCCGAAGTCGAACCAGCTCATCTGGTCATCTTCCTTGAGATGCCGGAGCAACTCCTCCTGCAGGCCCTTCAGGTTATTCCTTTGTAGAGGACGCTGCGGATTGTCCGGAGACGGTGCGGCCGAAAACTTCACAACATCATCCGGTCCGTGACGAAACGGAACGGTGCTCCAATAGCGCAGCTGCTGGTAAGGCCTTATTTTCTGCTGGGCCTGCAGTTCCGCCAAGGCGAGAGTTCGTAAAACTCGCAACTTGTCTTTGAAGGGTAGCGACCATAGGCCGGCTACCGGGTTCGACGCCGTCAGCACCTTGATGGTCGCTATAAATGCGGGAGAGTCGTTGATGGGCAGCGTGGTCGCATTCTGCATCGAGAAATCTTGCCGCGAGGAACCGTCGCCGGCCATGTTGTCCGGAGCGAGATCAACGGAGAACGACAAGGACCTCACGTCTGGCTTGAAGTCGGAATTGATGTTCGCATCTGCGTTCGCAAAGCGCACCACGGCAGAATATACGCCTGGTTTCGCAAAGATCCCTTTGGCAAGTCGCGCTGCCAGCTCCGGCGCGCGACCGACGGTAATGTCAAATATCTCGAATTGAGCCCGGACACAGACGCCGCTCGCATGAGTCCCGCGACAGAGCGACCGGTGTTGGATAGCCGCAGCATTTGTCTGCATCAGAAGGGATTTCTCAGTGATCGCCGCGATATCGGCCTGTTCGCGGGCGGGGTTCCGGTCGGCCTCGCTCTCGGTCACTCCAAACCATCTGGTTAGGGACACCATTATTGCCTCCTAAGAATCGGGATGCTGGTGTTGTCCCAACCTGGCGATGAACTTGACGGCGGTGATACTGGGCAAGAAGCAGTACGCGGCGGCTCGTGTCGCAACGAAGCTCGAAAAACCCGTGATCTTGATCGGAGCGTCGCCATCACCCTGCGGGATCACAAAAATGCTTTCCGCCGGATCTTGCGTCCCGATCATTGGATCCCTTGACTTGGGATTTAATCTCACTGATCCCGCAAATTCACTGTCATTGACCCAGTGTCCCAGCACGAACTCGTACTGGTTCTCGATGCTCGAGTTGATGAAATAGCCGAGCAGCCCACGCTCGACTCCATCATAGGGCTGGGCAGGATCATAGACCGGCCCATACGGCAGGCCGCGGCGGATTAGGCGGTGCGTATTGTTGCTCCCGCCGGGTTGCCCTTGCCCCGTCACCGGCTGGCCGCGTGGATTGATGCGGCGCATGTGCGCGCCAACGGGGCAGCGCATGCCCCTGGGATCGCCCGAGCCATCCGCATTGACATATTCGAAGTTGTTGAGCTGCTCGGAAGACAATCCACCCTCCGGGTTATCACTGTCCGGCGACAATGCAAGCGGAACGCCGTTGCGCCACCGCCCGCATATCTTGGCGGCGAGCAACTCGGGATCGATCGTGTCCTTGTTCGACTGAAGGAACTCTTCGAACCCGACGACGTCCGTTCTGATCATCTTGAAAACGGCAAAGCTGCCGTTCAAACCAAGCTCTCGTGGTTCCGGCATCAAATAGTTCTCGGCATCATCCCGCAACACGAACAGCCAAGGCTCACAAGGCTGCTGGTGATCCGCCGGATATCGCTCGGGGCCACCGTGAATGGTGGTCATGCTGATACCGTCTGTATAGCCGAAATGGACCTTGAATGTGGGGACCGACTCACCGTCCCTGACTTCCATCAGTGCCATCCCGTCGGCCCGCCAGATTTCCCGAAAGGCCTCCCCTTCTGCAAACAGCGAACTAAGACGGTCGCTATAGGCGGCCATCGCTTCGGGACTGATGGCGTGCAGGGTAACCAGGACATGATCACCGCCGGCTCCAAAGCCGCCGATCCAGTGCTGGGGGTCACTCTCGCCAGTATCACCGACCAGTTTTGCGCGTTCGGCTGCACCGGCCTCAAACGCGCCGAATGACTTGAATGAAAGCGTGGGGATCCAATCCCTGATCTCCAAGGCGATCAATCCGGGCCAGGTAATGCCGAGGTTGAGGCAATAGTCGGGCTTGCGGCGCGGCGGCTCTTTGGGATCATCTCCCGGCCCCGGCTCGAACCCGACGTGCCAATCCTCGGCAGTCGTGATCTGCGGCGCTTCGGATTCATTGCCGCTGACGAACCGGCCTAGCAGCTTGCGGGCCTCTGCGGGGACACCCACGGTCAGCAAGAAATGCCGCACCATCGGCATCCTATACCCACGCAGGATGAAGCCTTGAATATCGGCGAGCTCCAAGGTGGATTTCGCGTCCGCGCGACGGGGCGCATCGGATGCCGCGCCTCGTCCAAACAGTCGATTGAGGAGCCCTCCTCGCTCAACCGGTTTCGTGTCACCACCCTGAACCACCATATCGCTCCCGCCCCCGCGTTCGCTATCCGGCCGCGGCAGATGGTGATTTGCTATCGGCGATCAGAGCATGGATGTCCTGAACCGATAGACCAGGATAGGCTTGATAGAAGCCGATCGGAGTGCGGTTTGCCCCTGCAGCAAAATCGACGAATTCCTGGAGGTACTTTCGGCAGGGCGACGGCGGCGGATTCTTCGTAAACTTGAAGATGAGATCGAAGACCTCTCCGATGTTCTTGGTGAAATCGGCGATGTATTTGTCGAACGAGCCATCATAGACCGTGAAGAAACCTATCTGGTTGTTCTCAAGTGGAACGAATTGGGCGAAGTGCGGCGTGCCGACTTTATCCAGATCTTTCGTGGTCCCACTACCGCGTGCGCGCAAGATAAGTTTGATCGCGATGAAATGAAAGTATGACTTGATTGGCAAGATCACCAGAAATGGATGTAATTCGCCGGCCCCACTGACATCCGCGGCCGCTGCCAGAGCCTTGACCTCCTTGGCGGTGACCTCGGGGTACGCGGTGTAGAGATTCACCGCCTGGAGAAGATGCGCCTTGGTCCATTTCACGAAGGCGTCAACGTTGGCCGCGACCGGAGTCGACGGAGGACTATCCACGCGCCCGAAGATAGCATCGAATACCGGCCCTGCGAGCTTGGCGAGGTCGGTCATGAGTTGACCAAAGTCACCGTCGAAGTCACCGAGAAATAGCAGGGTTTTTTCGCTCAGAACTGTGAAACGTGAGTAGTGAACCCGGCCGATCCTGTCGGTTGCCTTGAACAGATTGGGCATAAGAGCAGGAAGCTGCTCGGCGATAGCCTTCGCGTCCGATGGCGATTTCAAGGGAAAGCTGACGGTGAAATGGTTCTGGCTCATGATGCGATACCCTTCGCCCCTTACGGGATCATGCCGCAGTCGAACATCTTGTTCAGGACCGGCGCGGCAATTTTGTTGATGAAGGCTATCCGCGCCTGTGAATCGTTGCGCAGAAACTGGATCGCCTCCTTCTCCTTATCCGTCGGCGGCTCGTTCTTATGCGCCTTCAACTCGTCGCAAGTTGCCGTCTGGTATTTCTTGATCACCTTGTCAGCCGCAACGTCCAGGAGCATGCCCTGGGCGGATGCGGTGCCGGCAACGAACAAGGCTGCAATTCCCACGACAACGCCAATTGATTTGCTCACGTTAATCCTCCTGTTATGCCTGCAACTGATGAACCTTGGCCAAATCAAGGGATCATGCTGCATTCAAACATCTTGTTCAGCACAGGCGCGGCGATCTTGTCGACGAAGGCCACCCGCGCTTTTGGATCGGCCTTCAGCAAATCCAGGGCGATCTTCTCCTTCTCCGATGGCGCCTCCGCCTTTAGAGCTTTCAACTGATCGCAACTTGCCGCCTCGTATTTTTTGATGACTTTGTCGGCCGCCGCGTCGACGAGCACGCCCTGTGCGCCGACGGCGCCAGCAACGATCAAAGCTGAAACGAATGCTGTTGCGCTAATGGATTTGTTCACGTTGCGCTCCTCATCGTGTGTGGTTCAGGCGTCCTTTGGCGGCAACCGATGGCTGTTCCGGTGGCGCCACGGTGGGCGCCACCTCCTCGGCTGATCACCCTAGTCGCGCGCTCGGGCGGTTGCCTCTCGCACCTTTACCTCTTCCGCAGCGGTCAACTGCGCCGGTCCGAGATTGAACGTGACATTGGCGATCTTTCCGTTGAACCGAAACGGCACCTGATAATCCAGGTCATTCACTCCCGTACGTGTGTCGATTCCGACATCGAAGCTCTCATCACCTGGCAACAGGAAAGGAACGGTCTTTGGGACCTGCAAGGTTCGCACTTCTTTGCCGTCGACTGTCAGTACGCCCGTGCCTCCCTTCGCGATGCCGGGGCCGTCATACCTAAAGTCAAAGACGATCTTGTGCTTGCCGGCCGGGATCGGATTGTCGCCCGCCCACCGGGCCTGCAGGAGCGCGAGCATGTTGTAATTGAACACGGGCACGCCCTTGAGCAGATACAGGCCGAACCCTCCCCAGCGTCCGCCCAGGGTGGCGATCATGCCGTCTCCGTTTTCGGGGACATCGACGTCTGCGGTGATCTTGAACGACCTGTTGAGGATGTTGGGTGCGTTTCCGGTTGGAATGCCGGCCATCTCTCCAGAGTAGGTAAAGACGGTTTGTCCAGCGGTGGCGCTTGGCCGGGGCGCGATCGCTCGCGCAAAGGACGAATTGTCCAAGGGAAGCACGTTGTATTTGGCCGCCTCCTGCACGAACAGTGCCTGCATCTGCTTGACCTTGTCAGGCATTTTGGCCGCGAGATCGTTGGCCTGCGAGTAATCCTCCTTGAGGTTATAGAGCTCCCACTTGTAGTTATTGACGTCAGGCATCGGTGAATTGAGGACCCACGGCCCGACCGGTGGCGTCGTGTTGGCGTACCAGCCATCGTTGTAGATGCCACGGTTGCTGATCAATTCGAAATATTGGGTCTTGTGCTTCGTCGGTGCTGCCGCATTTGCCTTGTCGAAGGTGTACATCATGCTTACGCCCTCGATCGGACTTTGCTTGATGCCGTTGACCGTCTGCGGCGCCTTGACGCCGGTAGCCTCAAGGATTGTCGGCACGATATCGATGACGTGGTGGAACTGGGTGCGGACACCACCGGGGTCGTTGATGTGACCGGGCCAGCTGATTGCCAAACCCTGGCGGGTGCCACCGAAATGTGATGCCACCTGCTTGGTCCATTTGAACGGCGCGTCGAACGCCCACGACCAGGCAACCGCCATGTGCGGATAGGTTTCTGCCGAGCCCCATTTGTCGTAGAACTGAAGTTGTTCTTCGACCGGAATCTTCAGAATGCCATTATAGGAAGTGTACTGGTTTGGTGTTCCGAGCAGCGTCCCTTCAGGGCTGGTGCCGTTGTCGCCGGCAATGTAGATGATCAGCGTGTTGTCGAGTTTGCCCATGTCCTCGACCGCCTGGATCACGCGGCCGATTTCATGATCGGTATAGGCTGTGTAGCCTGCAAATACTTCGGCTTGGCGGGAAAAGAGTTTCTTTTCATCGGCCGACAGCGTTTCCCATTTCGCGAGGTCATCCGGCCAAGGCGTCAACTGCGTGTTTGCGGGAACAACGCCAAGCCGCTTTTGGTTGGCGAAGATTTGCTCGCGCATGGCATTCCAGCCCATATCGAACTTGCCTTTGAACTTGTCGCTCCATTCCTTGGTCGGCTGGTGCGGCGAGTGACTGCCACCAGGAACGTAGTAGACAAAGAACGGCGTATCCGGCGCAGCGGCATTGAGCTGCTTCACGTGGTCGATGGCTTCGTCCGCCATGTCGGTAATAAGGTTGTAGCCAGGCTTGCCGACCCAAGGATAAATCTGGGTGTGATCACGGAACAGGTATGGGGTCCACTGGTCGGTTTCGCCGCCCATGAACCCATAGAAATACTGGAAGCCCATTCCGGACGGCCATTGGTCGAACGGACCTGCGACACTGTACTGGAACGGCGGCGTATTGTGGTTCTTGCCAAACCAGGACGTGGCATAGCCGTTGCCGGAGAGGATCGTCCCGATTGTCGCCTTGTCCGGTGTGATGATCGAGTCATAACCCGGATATCCCGTCGATAGCTCCGAAATTACGCCAAAGCCCGCGGAGTGATGATTGCGACCGGTGATCAGTGCCGCCCGCGTGGGCGAGCAAAGCGCGGTCGAGCAGAACTGTGTGTAGCGCAAGCCGGCATTCGCGATCCGATCCAGCGCCGGCGTCGGAATAACGCCTCCGAACGTACCGTTAACGCCATAACCCTGGTCGTCGGTCATAATGAGCAGCACGTTGGGCGCGCCCTTGGGTGGCACCACGCGCGGCGGCCACCACGGCTTGGAGTCCTTGACACTCTGCTGGATCACTCCACCAAATTTAGTGGGGGGCGGAGGGAGCTGCTTGCCGTCGATCGTGATCGTTGCACTCGGCGAACCCGGAGTGCCATTGATCGTCTGCGCCATTGCTCCGGGTAGATGACTTGCGCTGAGGAGAAAACTCAATGAAAGCATTGTTGTCGTCTTGTTCATTTTGCTGCTCTCCTTTAGCCAATTCAATCAAATCCGAAGCCGCCTCTGATTCTCTCACTGCACCTTGATGCCGAGTCTTTCTCTCATGCTCTTGAACACGATATCGATCGCCTGGATAATGCGGAGCTGAGGATTGGCCTTGCAGTACACAATCAGCTCGTGTTCGGCTTCCCTGCCTTTTCTGATATCCATGTAGTGTCGCTTTGCGAGGCCGTTGTACCAGCCGCTGTACCATGCGCTCAGCAGATCGGCTTGATCCTGCCAAGTGCCCGCGAGCTGCGCGCACGTCAAAGCCTGGATGTCGAGAAATCCTTCGGCGTCAGCATAGGTGCTGAGATCTACTTGGGCTTTGGCGGGCGAACCTGCCGTCATCATCGCGACGCCCATTGCGACCGAAATCAATACTTTGCGCATTTTTTTCTTTCCTTTGAATTTGCTCAGGGACTATCGCTCGACCGAGCTCCCTACCGACAAACGGTAGTGATTCGTCCATAGACGTCTACGACCTGGGCACAAGCTGGCGCCACCACCACGGGCGCTCCGACAACCACAGCTCCCACGCCAACGCCAACTGCGCTTCGTCGCGCAACGCCGGCATAACTCATCGGCGTGAGCGGGCGTCCGATGATTGCATGAGCCTGCGTCATCAAATGAACCCGCGTAAACATCGATCTGGGCTCGGTGGGTGAGACCTTCACGCTTCCAAAGAGACCCACGGCGACCGCCATGGCGACGAGTGCAACCTGCGTAACTCTGATCATCGTTCGTTTCATTTGTTTGCTCCTGCGACTATGCCATGGGGAACTTCATCAAAGTTTATCAGCGCTTCTAATGCCACCTTGTTCGCCCCTGGCGGCGGTGTGAAAGCAAAAGCGTCGGCGGCGGCAGGAGCGTCCGTTTTCCAATCCTTGATACGAAGCGTGTACTGGGGAGCCGCACCGATACCCTTGCTGGTGATCACATATTTGCGTGGGATGGGACGGGCACCGACATCAATCCAGATCTGCCAATCGATATCCCTGTTGCGAAAAGCGAGGTGCTCGCACTCGACGCCGTCGA
>Ga0137407_10003222_pt1 | contig 10834 bp, 11 predicted proteins | sample CZOMad2_2_16fung_FD_108410 | JGI IMG/M metagenome (GOLD analysis project Ga0137407, IMG submission 108410) | Vadose zone soil fungal communities from Angelo Coast Range Reserve, California, USA - CZOMad2_2_16fungal (Illumina Assembly) | ecosystem: Environmental > Terrestrial > Soil > Vadose...
GCGCTACATCGCTGCGCCGCCGCGGGCTCCCAGGCCCGCCCGGCGCGTCGGAAAACGGGGCATTAGCTCAGCTGGGAGAGCGCCGCAATGGCATTGCGGAGGTCGCCGGTTCGATCCCGGCATGCTCCACCAGTCCAAGTCCCAGTAACAGCAGCGGAATCGGCGCCCGCGCACTCCATGCCAGTTGCGCGGCGAGGCCGGCCTGCTACACGGGTGCTACACGACTGCACGGGTGATGAGCAGCGCGAACCTTGTGTGGGGTGGAGCGGTCGCACGACTCCGGGCTCGAAAAGCCAATGCCGGCTCGCTCACGCTCTCGAGCTGGCTGCGTATGGTCGGGCTGAGGGCCGCGAAAGCAGAAGAGAAGCGGACAAAGGAGGTCTGAGATATGGGCAGCGTGATCAATCGCAGCAGGCGCCGGGATAAGCCCTGCTGGTACGTGAAGTTTCAGGAGTACGGGCTGCAGCGCATGGTCCACTCGCACCAGCCGACGAAGGAGCTGGCGCGGAAGTTCCTGGCGCAGATCGAGGCCAACATCGCCGCGGGAAAGGTCGGGCTCGTCGAACCGACGGCGGAGGACTTGGCCAAGAAGCGCATCACCGTCCGCGAGTTGGGCGCGCGGTTTCTCGCCGAGTACAGCAGTCCCCGCATCAAGAACATCGAGCGCTACCGCAGCATGGTTGGCTACGTATTCAAGAAGCACCTCTATCCGGCGTTCGGTGACCGGCCGGCCGGAGACGTGACTCGGCAGGATCTAGGGCGGTGGCGCGACGTGAGTCTGGCTGCGGATCTCGCCAACGAGTCGGTCAAGCTGCACCTCGCGTACACCAGCCGCATGTACAACTGGGCCCGCACCGAGGGGATCGTCACCTGCGTCAATCCAGTGGAGAACGTGGAAAAGCCGTCGGCGGCCGGCCACGATGACTTCACGTTCCTTTCGAAGGACGAGGTGGGGGCGCTGCTCACGTGGGCGGCGGGACACCAGCCCACCGAATACCCTCTCTACGCGATCGCCGTTTACACCGGCATGAGGCTGGGCGAGCTGTGCGGTCTGCGCTGGACAGACGTGGACCTCGACCGCGGCACCATCGCGTGCGCCGGTCGTATCGGACGGCCCCCAAGAGCGGAAAGGGACGGCATATCCGCATCAACCCGCGGCTCGCGCCGATCCTGCGCGTCTGGAAAGCACAGTGCCCGACCAGCGCAGAGGGGCTGGTCTTTCCCGCCCCGCGGGCCGATGACCATGGCAAGCTGACCGCGGAGCAGGTGCTGGAGCTGCGGCAGCGCGTGGCCCTCGGCGAGCGCCGGTCGGTGTTGGCGCGCGCCTACGCCGTGAGCTGGACGGCGGTGGCCAAGATCGTACGCGGCGAGCGCAAGCCCCGCGCTCCCGAGCCGGGAATGCGGTCCAAGGATGGGGACTACGGATTCCAGGCTGCGCTGGCGGGGGCCGGATGCCACCACGTCCGTTTCCATGACCTGCGGCACACGTTCGCCAGCCATCACATGATGGCGGGCGGGTCGATCCTGGCCCTGCAGAAGATCCTTGGCCACTCCTCGGTGAAGGTGACGGAGAAGTACTCGCACCTGTCACCCGACTACCTGGCGCAGGAAAGCGCCCGCGTCTCGTTCGAGAGCACGCCCGCCGGGGTGGTGCCGTTACGGCAAACAGGAACGGTCAAGAGCACCTCAGGAGGGGCATGATCATGAACGTCGGAGTCTATCTGCGTGTAAGCACAGCCGAGCAAACGGCCGCGAACCAGCTGCCGGAGATCCGGCAGCTCTGCGCCGTTCGAGGCTGGACGGTGATCAGGGTCTACACCGATACGATGAGTGGCGCCGCCCGACGGCGCCCTGGATTCCAGGCGATGATGGCCGACGCCGCGCATCGCCGCTTCGACGCGGTGGTGATGTGGAGCTTGGACCGTTGGGGGCGCGGCCCAGTCGCGGATGGCCTGACCGCCATCGATCACCTCGACAAGCTCGGCGTCGCCGTGGTCAGCGCGCGCGAGCCCTGGCTGGACACGAGTGGCCCGTTCCGCGAGGCGCTGATCGCCTTCGCGCTGTGCGTTGCGCGGCTGGAGCGCACCCGGCTGATCGAGCGCACCAAGGCCGGGCTCCAGCGCGCTAAGGACGAGGGCGTCCGCCTGGGGCGGCCGCCGGTGAGCGATCTGCGGCTGGCAGAGGCCCGGCAGCACGTTGTGCAGGGGCGGCCCGTGGCCGTCGCGGCCCGGCTGGCGCGCGTGGGCGAGGGCACCCTGGGCCGGCACCTGCGCGCCCGCGGCCTGCTGCAGGCGGGCGCCAAAAAGGGTTGCTCGGCCTCGGCGCCATAGCGCCCGCAGAATGGTGTCCCGCGGCAGATCACGGCGGCGCCAGAACCGGCCCTTTATGGCGCGCCTGCCGACTTGCACACTAGGGACCGCATCGCGACCGACGCCGCCGGGCAGGGATGCGGCAGCGGCTAGCCCCGACCACCCAAAAAAATCGAGCATCTGGCGCATCGAGGGCACAACCGGCATTTCCTCGGGAGTGCGTGCTAGACCTTCAGCATGCTGTCGAAGAGCCAGCAGACCATCCTCGACCTTATCCTGGGCGAGGTGGCAGGTACGACGCGCGGCAATTTCGTGAGCGGTCGGTTCCTGCGCGGGAAGCTAAAGGGCATCCTTCCGCCAGATCTTCTCGCCCGGGACTTGGCCGAGCTTCAACCCGCCTACATCTCATCATGGGGGACGGGGCGCCAGGACAACTATGCCCCCCCGTTCGACGGCCTGCTTGCCTCATCTCACGCCGACCATGCCAAGGCAGCGCTTCTTACGATCCTGCGGACATGGATCGCAAAGAGGGTCGATGACGTGGAGTTCCGCATGTTCTCCTGGCCGGAGGTCAAGCAGGCGATGCCGCCGGGGGCAGACCAGGATCAAGCAAGGGACGCGACGGAACTCCTGTTCTTCGACTTCGTGGCCAAGCTCAGCAAGCTCGGGCCGATCGGAACGGTCGACCGCGGGGTCTGGCACTGGTACACACCAGAAAATATCGAGACGCTTATGACGCCCGCAGGGGAAACGGGGAGTCTCGACGACTTCATCGCGACCATCCGGACGGAACTCGCCCGCAAGGAGCCGATCGCGGAGCCCGCGCCCTTCTTGGACAAGGACAGACCCGCCATGCCGCCCTCCGGGCCGGAAGAAGAGAATGTGACCCTTGAGGAAGCCCTCCGACGAGTGCTGAAAGCATTGATCGACTTCAACCGTGAAACCACCGCCAGCGGTACCAGCCGAAAATGGTACACAGGTCCGCAGCTTGCTAGCGCGACAGGTCTGGACGCTTCAGCGATAAACGACGCCATCGGGTGGCTAGCTCCCCGAGACATGGTGAAATCACTTGGGGGCGCAGGAACCGCCCCATTTCACTTCATGCAGGTTCAGCTCAGGCCGGACGGCCGCGCCTTCTACGAGTCGCGCGAGAAGAGCGCGATCGAGACCGAGATGCTTAAGAAGGAGTCGCATGTGGACCCGAGAAATGTTTTCGTCATCCACGGGCGCAACAAGCAGGCCCGCAGCGCGATGTTCAACTTCCTTAGAGCATTGAAGCTGAATCCCATCGAGTGGAGCGAGGCTAGGCGGATGGCGGGGTCTGCCTCTCCGTACATAGGCCAAGTGTTGGCGGCGGCATTCGCGAACGCTCGCGGTGTCGTCGCTGTCTTCACCGGGGACGACGAGGCACACCTCAGGCCCCACTTGCGCGAACCCGGAGAGCAGGAAGAGCAATTGACACCGCAGCCTCGGCAGAACGTTCTTTTCGAGGCGGGGATGGCGTTCGGGTCACATCCAGATCAGGTCGTGCTCGTAGAGGTAGGCCAGCTCAGGGTCATCAGCGACTTGACCGGACGGCATGCCGTCCGCGTTAACAGCGACGGGCACTGGCGCCACGACATAGCTGATCGCCTCGAAACCGCAGGTTGCTCGGTCGACAAGGGCGGACGTGACTGGCTTGAGGCAGGTGCTGAGCTCGAGAAGCTGGCGGCGGCCGCTTCCGATCCGACCTTATCGGCGCCGAAGCGTGCGCGCCCGGAGTACTCCACTCCAGAGATGCAGAGGCTGTTCGGCGCGCACGTCGAGGAGGTCGTCCAGGCAGCGTCCGGCACGGTGACGATCGATCTGCATCAAGAGCACCGAAGCGACAAGGCGTGGTCCGAGTTGTCGATCGAGCAGATGAAAGAAGAGATTCACCGGATCGCTGACCCTACTGACGATTATACGATCAAGTCCGAAGTGGGTGGCATCATCATGATGCGATTTCACCGTCGTGTACGTGTGTGACAAGGAGGCCCTAAGAAGCAACCCGAGCGTTGTGAAGGCGCTTTCCTAGCGAGGCCCGACCGATGGATGTTCCAGATCGTCCTTTAGCCGCGTCGCAACATTTCCTTCGGATCGTCGCCGCGTGGGGCCGCGATCTGACGCCCCGCATGTTGAAGATCATCGAGGCGCGAAGCGAACCTCACCACCTGGGTGCTGCCGCGGCGAATCTGTTTCGGCTTCCGAGACTTTGCGAAGGCGTCATTCTCCTGAATGACGTAGAGCTTTTCGATGAGGCCGCGACGTTGGTGCGAGTCATCGCCGAACTCGCCATCGGAGCAGCTTGGGTTGGCACCAATGATGAGCGGGCGTGGGACATGGCGCGTGATCTCGGAGACGCCGCCAACCGCGGTGACGCGATGAGGCTGGAACAGCTCGGTCTGAAGCCGGCCCATGAGACCTTAGACGACGCAAAGCGCCTGCCGCCGTTGCGCACGCGTGCAGAGCAGGCAGGAGCGGACGCCTTGGCACTCTTCGCTGGTGTGTATGACATCCTTTCAGGTCCCAGCCACAGCCCGCTCACTCCACTGGGACATCTCGACCCAGATTCGAGGGGTCTCTTCGGCCGAGGAATTGCCGGCTTCGCGGTCCAAGCAGCCTCTCGACTTGGCTATTACGCAAGCACCAATTTGGGAATCACGGACGGCCGCGAGTCGGTTCAGGCGGCCCTCGCCAAGTGGAGTGCTTCAGGCGGGTAGAAGGGGGGCCCGGCGTGGCTGGTTCTTATACTGACCCACTTCTACGGAATGGCGAACCGCGCTTCCCGTCCTCCGGTACGGAGCTACGCCCACTCAGTGAGCATAGATTGTTGAGGACCCTGATGCACTGCGATCCAAAGCTCTGGACCTTCTTGGCTGCCCAGAACACTTCGCTCGACCGGGTCATCCAAGACGTGCTTCGCGATGCCGAGCATCCGCTGCACCCGGCGATGCTCTCGCTGCACGCTTCTGTCGGCCCGGCGAGCATCGAGCAAGCTCGCTCAACAGCGGTATTCCCGTTGCTGTTTGGTGACCGGTCGGCCGTGGACCAAGACTACTGGGCTCGCATTTGGGCAATGACTTCTGAGCTGGGACGGGACTTCGTTGAGACCCGCATTCGCGTACTCCGGTCACAGACCGCGGATAAGCGCCCCCCTCCCTATGCCCACGCGGCGCTATCCGGGGTTGAGCCCGACGACGACTTTCTAGTGCCACTCAGATCAATTGAAAGGGATGGATCTATCAAAATTGGCGGGATCGTATGTCAGGCAACGCAAACGAAGCCATCGCCCAATTCGATGTACTGGGCGATGGGCGTGCTGCGCGGGATCAAGGGATGCCAGGTAAGGATTCGGCTTGACCCGCTCCTCGTCTGCCCGGTGGACGAGTACTCGCAAGTCGCGTACTTGATGACCGTTTACGGGGTACCTTTGGATTGGCAGGATATCACTACACTTCGAGCGGAGCGGCATGGCAGGTGGATGCCGGACCCTGGTTGGCAGGACGACGTGGCGTTCACCGACGTGGTTTGGACCCCGCGGGACGACGGTGTGCATTTCCAGTGCGAGGAGGTACCCAAGCCCGAACTGGCCGACGCGCGGGGCGCGCGGTACTTTCATTCGATCTACCAGCGCGAATCGGGCAAGTTCATTCACGCGGATGGAGCACTGCGCATCTACTCAGAGCCTGAGCTTACGGACCGCCAGGGGATACATCTGAGAAACACCGGGAAGGTCGGTGCGCGCGCAAAGGTTTTCGTGGCCGACGGCGAGATCGAGGCGCAGGCGTGGTGCGAGTTAGTTGGGGCCTACTTCGTCTGGAACCGTGATGTGGAGTCGTACGTAGGCGGCAAAACCATGGTGCTTGAGACGGACACCCCCTAACAGACGGGCGCCCCCTAGCTCGCCCCAAGGCCCTTGTTCCTGCTACACGGGTGCTACACCGTTGCGGGCCTTAGCGTCGATCTGGCGCGTACAGCGGTGTGCCGTTCCGACCGGAACCCCTCGAAACCACGCGGCTTGTCCAACAGGCGTTGACCGGGGTGGACGCGGCCGCGGAAATGGCATTGCGGAGGTCGCCGGTTCGATCCCGGCATGCTCCACCAAATGAACCCTCGAACCGGTGGCTGAATCCGCGCTTTCCCGTTTATCGCCTCTCGCTCCGCTCCGGCCACCGTGTCACTTGCCGTGTCACTTGCGACGGAACCTGCTCGAATGGGCGGGGTGTACGAGTTTCAGTGTGTCGGCCGGTTGGATTCACATGAGGCCGACGGATCGTTTTCCCGAGTTGTGGATTTGCGCTCGACGCGGCCTGGAAGGCCAGTCGCTGTCGCGTCTGAGCAGCGTCTACTACTACAGCAAGCAGGCAACGCCCTGCGATCCAGGCGGCGCCGAATACGAGCCAGCCGGATGGATCCGCATTTTTCGTGAGCCTAGTCGGATGCCTCAGAACCCGTTTCACCCTGCCGAAGACGCAACGATGGTCGAAACCTGCTGGCTGGCCCACGAGTACGGCCACCATCTTTCCAAAACACGCGGAACGCGGACGCCGGAGTACGAAGCCGCCCTGGGCGTCTTCAGTCAGTTCCGCGCTCCACCGCATGGCGTCGAAGTCCGCTGCCCGACCAAGGCCGAACAGGCGCTGATCTTGTCGGAAGAGTCTCTTGCCTGGAGCAACGGCTATTCCGTCCTCAAGGACTTGCGCGTGACGGAGTGGACCGAGTTCGAGGACGAGTGTGAGAGGTCGTTGTCTAACTACCGGACCACCTTCCAGAACATGGAGAAGCCGGATTGGGGACGAGTCTGCGCTGACAACGCGCCAGCGTCCTCGGAGGCTCCGCTCGAAGCGGCAGACGGAACTAGATAGCCGCTACAGCTTCGAGATCACCGGCCGCGCACGCTCCGCCTTGGGGTGCGTGTACCGCTCGACCATCCGCAGTGACTTCCAGCGTCCCAGAGACTGGATGGCCAGCATGTCCTGCGTCTCGCCCGCCGCGATGGTGGCTGCCGAGTGCCGTGCGTGGTGATGCGCGGTGATCCCCTTCTTGGTGATCTTCGCCTTCTGGATGGCGTAGGCGAACGCCTTCTTGACGTTAATCTTGCCGAAGACGGGCACATCCCGTTCGAGGGAACCGCGCACGGCGATCTGCAAGTACGTGCTGATCGAGTTCAAGAGGCCGTCGCACACGCTGACCCGAGATGACGTCGCGCAGGGAGCGAAGTACAGGGACGATCTCGCGCCGTACGCGCAGCAGAAGCCCATCCAGGTCGTCATGATCGGCGGCAAGCGCGACCCGAAGGCGTCGCCCATGTACCCGACGACGGACCTCAAGACCGTCACGTACGCTGACCTCGCCTCGACGGCGCGCGCGAACCTCCGGTGGCTCGGCGAGCAACTTGCCCCGGGTGCCCACATCGATGCGTAGCGTCTCGTGGGTGGACCCGGCCGGCAGGAGTTGTCAAGCAGATCGCCGGGCGAGAGTCGGAGTTCTTCAAACAGGTCCCAAGGCCGGAAAAGGACCACCTCGCTGCATACCCGCAAGTGCTGGCGGGAGCGCTGGGTGTTCTTCTGGCACTACGCGATGCGGTTGCAGGCCGGCTATCTCGAACGCCTTACTTGGCCAGAAGCGGACATTTTCATTTTGCTGCTACACGGGAAGGACGGATAAGCGAGGTTCCGTCGCCTCGCCCTCCTCCTGCCTCCTCCCCACCAGCCTAGCAGAGCGCGGCGGGAGGCACACTACCCGTCCTCCGCGCAGGGATCGGATTCGGCGGCGTCTTCCTCATCACCACGGTCGTCCTCATTACCGGCGCGCTGGCCGTCGCGCTGCTCGGCATCGGCACGGCAGGCAAGAGCCTTGAGCAAATCACTCGCGAATTGGAAGACACGGCCGGACGCCGCGGCGCGCCGGCCGTTCCACGATTGAGCTAGCCGCCGTCGGTCCCGCCATCCACTCCGCCGTCCGTCCCGCCATCGGTCGAAGGAGTGCCGCCATCGCCGCACACGAGGGCAGGCGTTGGCGAACACGCGCCGTGGTGGTCACAGTCTCCGTGTTGATCGCCTGTACCGCCGTGCTGCCCGTCGCAGTGCTCCCCGTCGCCGTGCTCCCCATCGCCGTGCTGCCCGTCGCCGTGCTCGCCATCCTCGTCGTCGTCATCCTCACGGCACTGATCACCGCGATCGTCGTCCTCGAACTCTCGCCGGACCGACCCCTTCTCATTCTCCCGATCCTCCGAAGACATGCGCACGGAGCACCGGATGTTCGCCTTGATCAGGCCGCGATTCCGCGGATCGGTCGGGTCGAGCAACTCGCCGTCGCGTCCGATGAACCAGCTCTTCGGATCGAGCGTCAAGGTGATGTTCTTTGTCCCCGGGCCGACCTGGAACGAGCCCTCCTGCTTCTGCTGCACGCGCATCCCGGTGGTGAATCGGAAACGCGAGCCGCCGAAGGAGCCATCGACCGCGATCGACGCGTGCAGGTCCTTCATCTCGGAGAGACCGCCGTCCCCGCCGACCCCGGCGTCCGCGCTCGCCTGACGTCGGCTCACCGTGTTGATGACGAACCTGACCTCCTCGTAGTTGCCTTGCGGGACTTCGACGTCGAAGACCTGGTGGATGCCGCCGGCGAGATCGCTGCCCGCGACGTCCACCAGGAAGGGGCCGATGTGCACGTCCCCTCCGGGCTTCACGCAGACGGTGCCGCCGTCGGGACAATCGCAAGAAACCTTACCCGCATCAGGCATGCCGCCGTCGGTCCCGGCGTCCACGGCGACGGGTGCCCGCTCCAGGTCGATCCTGCGAACCACCACCCGCACGCGATCGACGAGCAGCCGGCCACACAGGCTGATTCCGGCGTCGCTGGTGCCGGCATCGGGCGGCACGCTGGCGTCGGCACCGGCGTCGGTGGACTGGCCAGTCGTGGTGGTATTCAGGGTCAGCGAGGAGCTACGGCCCGAGCTGCAGGCAGACGTCGCCAGCGCAACGAAAGCCGCGAGACCGACCCAGGACTTGATCCAGGATGCTTGCGATCGCGACGTCCTCGACATGGTGTTCCCCTGCTGCTCCGGCGCGTCGAAGCGCCCATCGATCATGGCAGCGGTCGTCCTACGAGCAAGATCAGGGGAGAGCGATCGTCCGCACGCCCGAAGCGTTAGATGGTGGACAAAACCATCGACCCCCCCTTGGTGCCGATCCGTACGGACCAATGGCCCACCGCAAAGGTTAAAGCTCCGCGGCGGGGGTCGTCGCTACACTTCCACGCCGCCATGGCCAGGACGAGAGAGCACCCGATCGCGGTCACGCCGAACCCCAAGCGCGTCCGCGTCTTCTTCGATGGCCGCGTCATCGCCGACACGACGCAGGCGCTCACCCTGCGCGAGGCTACGTACCCGCCCGTCCAGTACATCCCGCGCGAGGACGCCGCGATGACGCTCCTGCAGCGCACCGACCATAAGACGCACTGCCCGTACAAGGGCGACGCGGCCTACTACTCGATCCGGACCGACGGCCGGGCCGCCGAGAACGCGGTCTGGACGTACGAGGAGCCGTACCCGGGCGTGGCGGCCATCAAGGGCCACCTCGCGTTCTACCCCGACCGAGTCGATCGCATCGAAGAGCTGCCGTCGGGCTAAGCGGTCGACCCACACGCGTCAGTCGTCGTCGTCACCCAGACGCCCGTGGTCCTTCCACCTTTGCCTCCGGATCGAAGCTGATCGGCCGCAGGTAGTCCCCCGGGTCGGACAAGAACCACAGCTTCGGCCGCACCTCTGCGGGCAGCTTCGCCAGCTCCTGCTCGAGCTCCTTCCTCAAGAAGTACCCGCACGCGTCGCGGTGGATGGGGATGAACAGCTTCTCCCGCACGGCGTTGATGTGCTGCGAGAGCACGCTGCGGCCGGAGACCACGATCGAGCCCACCCGGACATCGGTCTTGGGCAGGCTCGCAAATGCCGCCGGAACCCTTTCGCACCCGATCTCTCCCCGGACCGCGCAGTTGCCGGTGATGTATCCGGCCGTGTCCTCCCACAGCAGTGCGAAGTCACCGACGCGGATCTGCCAGGCGATGATGCCGCTCGGAGGTCCGGCGGTCTGGTAGTCCCAAGAGAGCGGGTCGTCGGGCAGCACGGGGTACAGCGAGAACGCCAGCCCAGGGACGGTCTTGCAGGCCGCGGGCCCGAAGGGGAAGGGCGGATCGGCCACCGGGTCACGAGGCGCGCTCGAATGCGGCCTCTCCGGGCGGGATGAAGGTAACCAAGACACCACAGGAGGTTCCCGCCGGAACCGTATCAGTGTTCGAGACGTTCCTGGAGAAGCACGGCGGGTTCATCGGCGCGCACTGAGCAGCGGCCGAAGACCGCTGCGCCCGAGGAACGCGCCGTGTCGTCACCTGACGATGCGCCAGGTCTTCTCCGGATTGTAGCGATCCATGCGAGAGACGATCTTGCTCGTATCGCGTCCGAGGTCCTTCTCGTGGACGACGCCGTCGTGGTTCACGATGAACGTCGCGAC
>Ga0137407_10003223_pt1 | contig 10833 bp, 10 predicted proteins | sample CZOMad2_2_16fung_FD_108410 | JGI IMG/M metagenome (GOLD analysis project Ga0137407, IMG submission 108410) | Vadose zone soil fungal communities from Angelo Coast Range Reserve, California, USA - CZOMad2_2_16fungal (Illumina Assembly) | ecosystem: Environmental > Terrestrial > Soil > Vadose...
GCCGCCCGGCGTCGAGGCCGACGGCTACGCCGAGGGCACGGCGACCCCGCCGGATCTGAAGGAGTCATTCGCGGTCGGCGCCGACCAGCCGACCGGCGACCCTGAGGTCGACGGGTACTGGTTCCAGCCCAATGCCTACCCGGCCGAGGTGCCGGCGCTGGAGCCTGCTGTCGTGGCTTATCTGGCTCGCATGCGCGGGCTCGCGGACGAGCTGCTCGTGCTGTGCGCGGCAGCGCTGGGGCTGGACAGCGACTTCTTCACCCGGCACACCGGGCATGCCACGCACACGATGAACATCAACTGGTACCCGCCGATGACGCTGGCCGGCGAGCCGGAACCCGGCCAGTTCCGGATCGGCCCGCACACCGACTTCGGCACCGTCACCATCTTGGACCGTGAGCCGGGCCGGGGCGGCCTGCAGGTGTGGACCGAGCAGGACGGCTGGGAAGACGCGCCCTATGACCCCGGCGCCTTCACGATCAACATCGGCGACCTGCTCGCCCGCTGGAGCGGCGGCCGGTGGAAGTCCAACCGGCACCGCGTGCTCCCGCCGCAGGCCGAGGCGCCGGATGAGGATCTCGTCTCGCTCGTCTACTTCTATGAGGCCGACCACGACGCGGTGATCGACTCACTGCAGCCTCCCATCGGCAGGCCGAACGACTATGCGCCGGTCGTGTCGGCGCAGTTCCTGAAGGAACGCCTGGACGCGATCACCGTCGGCTAGCAGGGCAGCAACCGCCCGTCCGGCCGGCTGACTGCGGTGGCTAGCGCAGCTCGCTCATTGGCTGCCGGCCTCCTGCTGCGGGCGGGCTGGCACCGCGTGTACCGGCTTCCAGCCCGGCCGTGGCACGCTCGCCCGCAGCCGCCTGGTGTAGTCGTCCTGCGGATCGTCGAGTACCTGGGACGTCGGGCCGCGTTCGACCACCCGCCCGCGATGCAGCACAACGACCTCGTCGGTGAGTTGCCGGACGACCGCCAGGTCGTGGCTGATCAGGACGTAGGACACGCCGGTCTCGTCGCGGATGTCCGCGAGCAGGTTCAGCACCTGAGCCTGAATCGAGACATCGAGCGCGGCCACCGACTCATCCAGGATCAGGATCCTCGGCTCGGCGGCGAGCGCACGCGCGATCGCCACCCGCTGGCGCTGCCCGCCCGACAGCATGCGCGGCAGCGAACGGGACTGACGCTCGTCCAGGCCCACCAGGTCGATCAGCTCGGCCGTCCGCTCCCTGCGGCGCTGATCAGGCCAGCCATGATGCAGCCGGAGCACTTCATCGATGGCAGCCTCCCCCGTCTGCCTCGGGTCGAGGCTGGTATAGGGATCCTGGAAGACGATCTGCACCTCGTGCCCGCGGCGGCGGCGGTCCCGGAGCGAGCGGGCGGGCCGGGACCGGTCGTGTCCGCACGCGCTGATCGTCCCGCCGGTCGGCCGCTCCAGGCCGACGATCATGCGGGCGATCGTGGTTTTGCCCGAGCCCGACTCGCCCACAATCGCCACCGACCGGGCCGGCTGGACCCGCAGCGACACGTCATCGACCGCGATGAGATCGCCGAATTCCTTGCGTAGGCCGACCGCCTCGAGGACAGGCCCGCCGTTGATCTCAGTCATCGGGCGTCCCCAGCCTGCCGCGGATCTCGCGCACGCGCACGCACCTGGACAACCCGCCATCGAGTTCGACGAGTTCCGGCAGCGCTGCCCGGCAGGCATCCCGCGCGTGGCCGCACCGCGGCGCGAACGCGCACTCGGCCGACGGCGCCTCGAAGGCCGACAGCGGCCGGCCGGTAATGGCCAGCAGCCGGGCCGTTGTCCTTGAGATGTCCGGGCGGGCGGCGGCCAGTGCTGCCGTGTAAGGGTGCAGCGGGTCGTCATGTAGCAAGGCAGAACTGCGGACCTCGACAATCTGCCCGGCATACATTACGGCTGTCCGGTCGCAGATCGCCGCCGCGAGCTCAAGGTCGTGGGTGATGAACAACATGGCCAGGCCGAACTCGCGGCGGAGGTCGTCAAGTATGGCCATGACCTCCGCCTGGGTCGTGACGTCCAGCGCCGTCGTCGGCTCGTCGGCGAGCAGCAGGCGCGGCTCGGTGAGCAGGGCCGCAGCGATCGTCACTCGCTGCAGCATGCCGCCGGACAGCTCGTGCGGATGCTGCCGCAGGCGACGCGCGCCGCCGCCGATTCCGACCTGTCCGAGCATCTCCAGCGCGCGGCGGTTCGCCTCGGCGGCTGGAACGCCCAGGTTCGTGCGCAGGGCCTCCGTCATGAAGTCACCGATCCGCCGGACCGGATTCACGTGCGCGCGCGGATCCTGGAAGATCATCGCGACCTGGTTCCGGTACCGGCGCAGCCCGGTGCCGGACAGAGCAGCGACATCGTGGCCGTCGTACCGGATGCTGCCCTCGACCTCAGCCCCGCGTGGCAGTAGCCGGTCGATCGCCCGCGCTGTCATCGACTTGCCGGAGCCTGACTCGCCGACCAGGCCGAGTGCCTCACCGGGGCGGATGGTGAGCGACACCTCGCGGAGGACTGGCCGCAGCGCCCCCCGTACTATAAGCCGCACGTTCAGCCCGTCGATCTCGAGCAGGGGGGCGGCAACACCCGCCGGTGCCGCGGCGGCAGTCGCGCTTACGGCCGCAGGCTCGTTCATCCGCGTCCCGCCTGAGCTCGCTCGAACAATCGCTCCCCGAGCACGTTGAAGGCGATCACGACGGCAACGATGCACAGTCCGGCGGCGAGCGCCGGCAACGGGTAGCCCTGCACGATGCCCGTCTGATTCTCCGAGATCATGACGCCCCAGTCCGGCTTCGGCGGCTGCACTCCAAGCCCGAGAAAGGAAATGGCCGCGAGATCAACCATGGCATAGCCGAACAGGATGGTCGCCTGGGCGACGATCAGCGGCAGGATGTTGGGGACCAGGTGCCGGAGGCAGATCGAGGTCGCCGAGGCCCCCTGCACCTCCAGCGCGGCTACGTAGGGCTGGCTCCGCTCCCTGAGCGCTGCCCCGCGCAGCACCCGTGCGATGTAGGGCATGTAAGCGATCGACAGCGCGATCGCCGCGGCCGGAAGCCCCGCGCCGAAGATCGCCGTCGCGAGCACGGCGAGCAGGATGCCAGGGAAGGCGAACAGGATGTCAAGCCCGGAGGAGATCACCGCGTCCACCGCGCCCCGCCGCCAGGCCGCCACGACGGCGAACCCGACGCCGGTGACGACGCTCACGATGACGACGACGAACGGCCCGAGCATCGAGGTCCTGGCGCCGACGAGCAGCCGGGACAGTACGTCACGGCCCTGGACGTCGAAGCCGAGAAGATGGCCGCCCCCGGGACCGATCCACGCCAGCGAGAGGTTGGGCAGGTCCGGGTTGTAGGGAGCGAGCAGCGGGCCGAACACCGCCACGAGCGCGGCCGCCGCGATGACCGCCGCTGACGCGATGCCCGCGAGCCCGGTGGACTGCACGCTGGTCAGCATCCATGGCCGTTCGGTCTCGAGCACCGCGACCGGTACGCCGGTGCTCACGTGGCCCGGCTTCCCAGCGAGACCCGCGGGTCCAGCACGGCGTACAGCACGTCAACGAGCAGGTTGACCACGACGAACGCGGTGACGAGCAGCAGTGAGATGCCCTGCACGACCGCGAGGTCCTTCGATTGTGCCGACTGGACCAGGTACGCGCCAAGCCCGTTCAGGCTGAACGCGGTCTCCACCACGGCCGCCACCGCGATCAGCGATGCGATCGTGATTCCGGCGATCGTGGTGATCGGGATCGCCGCGTTCCGCAGCACGTGCCGGCGGATCAGCTGCCTCGCCGGGATACCCCGGCTCACCGCCGTCTGCACGTGCTCACGCTCGCCTTCCTCGCGGACCGCTGCCCGGGTGACCCGGGCGACGATCGCGAGCGACGAGACCGCGAGCGCGAGGGCCGGCAGCGTCAGATGCCGGATATTGTCGAGCAGACCGGTGCCGTTGCCGATGGCGGGGAACCAGCCGAGCTTCACCGCGAACACCAGGATGAGCACGATCGCGGCGACGAACGCCGGGATGGCCGCCGAGATCGCGGTGAGGACCACGGTGCTCGTGTCCACCAGCCCGGGCCGGAGCCCGGCCGCGAGCCCCATGCTGATCCCGAAGACGAGGATCAGCAGGGCGGCATACAGGACGAGCCCGCCGGTCGTCCAGACCCGCGACGCGATCAGGGTCGACACGTTCTCCCGCAGCGTGATCGAGATCCCGAGGTTCCCGTGCAGGGCATTGCTGAGCCAGTACCAGTACTGCGCGAAGAACGGCGCGTTGAGGTGATAACGCTGCTCGAGGACGTGCACGCTGCTCGGGGGCAGCGACCGGCCGCCGGACAGCGCTGCGATCGGATTGCCCGGCGCGAGGTACGTCGCCGCGAAGATGACGAAGCTCGCGACCAGCAGGCTGACCAGCAGCATGGCCAGCCTGCGGGCAAAGAATCCCCAGCGCATCGCCTCAGCCGGTCCCGCCGAGGCTGTTGGCCCAGGGCGCGAACATGTAGGCGAAGGACGCCACCGCGCCGGACAGCTTCTTGCTGAGCATCAGCAGCGCGGTCGGCTGGACGTCGGGGATCCACGGCAGCTGCTGCGCGGTGAGCTTCTCCGCCTGCGCGACAAGCGCTGCCCGCTTGTCCGGATCGGCCGTGCTCCGCGCCTGCTCCATCGCCGAGACGATCGCCGGGTTGTTGAAGTTGTCGTAGTTCTGCGAGCCGCCTGGCAGGACGAGGGTCGCGAGCATCGCGGCCGGATCGGCGTAATCGCCGTAGTTGACGGTCAGGAACCCGTCGATGCCGTGGCGGGCCTTGGGGTCGATGAAGAAGTTGATGTAGTTCTGCGCCGACACGGACTTCAGCTGCACCTTGAGACCGATCGCCTGGGCGGCGGCCTGGTACGCGCCGGCGTCAGCGGAGATGTCCGCGAGCTGGCTGGACGTGCCGATCGTGATCGCCTTACCGGTGGCGCCAGCGTCCTGCACGAGCTTCTTGGCCGCCGCGATGTTGTGGTTCAGCACCGGCGACTTGGCGTAGGCCGCGTTGAACACGGACTGGCCGTAGCCGAACGTGCCCGGGTTGGACAGCCAGCGCGGCAGCAGGGCAGCACCCTTGTACACCGAGTCGACGATGCCCTTGCGGTTCAGTGCCATCGACAGCGCCCTGCGGACGCGGACGTCGCCGAGCGCGCCCTTCAAGCTGGACACGATGAACGCGTCCGTCGACCACCCGGGGCCTTTGTAGACCTTGACGGACGAGCTGTTCTCCAGCTGGTTCAGCGTCGGGATCCCGCCAGCGCTGTAGGAACCCTGGATCGCGCCGGTCAGCATCGCCGAGGTGAACGACGAGATGTCCGGTGCTCCCTTGACCAGAATCTGGCTGACCAGCGGCTTGACCGAGGAGTCCCAGTAGTGCTGGTTCGCGGCCGCGGTGACGCCGACACCGGGCTTGAAGGACTTGAGCTTGTACGCGCCGGTGCACATGATGCTGCCGGCGGGCGTCCCGTAGTTCTTTCCCTGCTGCTGCGCGAAGCTCTTCTCGATGATCACGCCCGGCATCGAGGCAAGCTCGCCGGGAAGCCAGTAGTCGGGCTGCTTCATGGTGATGGTCACCTGGCTGGATCCCGTTGCCTTGATCGAGGCGACCCGGCTGAACACCAGCCCGTAGAACCCGCCGAGCTTGGCGTTCGTGTTCCTGTCCAGGCTGTAGACGACATCGGCGGGCGTCACCGGGTGGCCGTCCCAGAACGTCACCCCCGGCTTGAGGGTGAAGACGAGCTTGGTCGGCGTCGGGTTCGACACTGTCGCGATCCCGGGGCCGAGCGAGCCGCTCGGTGACTGCCGGAGCAGCGACTCGCACATGAGGGAGACCGCGGTGTTCTCCGGGTAGTCGAAGGCGTAGATCGGGTCGAGCGAGTTCACGTCCCGGTACACCGCCCAGGTGACCGAGGAAACCGCGGCGGTGCCCGCCGGCGTCGTCGTCACCAGGCCCTTGGTCGCCGAGACATTGCCCGCCGCCGGGCTGCCTGCCGACCGCCCGCAGGCCGAGCCCGCCAGCGCCAGCGCCACTGCCAGCGCTGTCATGATCGTGGTTCTGCTGACCATTTCTCCTCCTCATGCTGCGCCGCCTCCGCCCGGGGGAGGGCTAGCGCTGGTAAACGAGCCGGCCGCCTACCCACGTCTGCATGACCGCCGCGTCGCCGATCTCACCGGCCGGGATGCGGCTGAGGTCGGCGTCAACCACGGCGAGATCGGCGTCCATGCCTGCCATGATCGCGCCGGCCGACGTCGCCAGGCCATTGATCCGGGCACTGCCCGACGTGTAGGCGGCGAGGATCGACTCCAGGTCGATGCGCTGCTCGGGCAGGAACGGCTCCGCGCCCGCCTGGCCTGCCGCGGCCGGCCCAACGCGGTTCACGGCGACATGCGCTCCCCACAATGGGTTCGGGCTGCTCACCGGCCAGTCGCTGCCCGCGCACATGGCCGCGCCGGCAGCTTGCAGCGACCGGAACGGGTACTGCCATCCGGCCCGGCGCTGGCCGAGGAAAGGGATGGTCAGCTCGTCCATCTGCGGCTCGTGGGCGGCCCACAGCGGCTGGATGTTGGCCGTCGCGGACAGCTGGGCAAAGCGAGGCACGTCATCGGGGTGGACCACTTGCAGATGGGCCAGGTGATGGTGCCTGCCGCTGCCGCCGTTCGCGTTCCGCGCGGCCGCCAGCGCGTCGAGGGCCTGGCGCACCGCGCGGTCGCCCAGCGCATGAAAATGGACCTGGAATCCCTCGCCGTCCAGCGCGGTCACGAAGCGGGGTAGCTCATCCGGGTCGATGAAGTCAAGGCCGGAGGACCCGGTCGCGCAGCCGTCCGCGTCGAGATAGGGCTCGAGCATCGCCGCGGTATGGCTCTCCGCCACGCCGTCGAGCATCATTTTCACGGTGGAGGCGCGGAACTTTCCCGCCTGGCCGAGGCGCCGCCGTTCGACCAGCCCGGGGATCTGCTCGATGCCGTGCTGCCGATCCCACCAGAGGGCGCCCACGACGCGGGCGACCAGGGTCCCGGCCCGCGCCGCGGCCAGATAGGCGGCAAACGGGCCGGCCGCACCATGATCGGAGTCGAGGATGGCATCCTGCCAGCCGGTGATGCCGAGCGACAGCAATCTGGCTTGAGCGGCCAGCAGCGCCCTGGCCCAGTCATCTTCCGTCGCCGCCGGCAGCAGGCGGGAGACCAGATCCGCCGCGCCTTCCTGCAGCATCCCGGTGGGCCGGCCGGCGGCGTCGCGCTCGATCCTGCCATCCCACGGGTCCGGGGTCTGCGCGTCGATCCCGGCCGCGGCGAGCGCCCTGCTGTTGACCCATGCACCGTGGCCATCGCGATTAGGCAGGAACGCCGGGCGGTCGGCTACGACGGAGTCCAGCAGTTCGCGAGCCGGGAGGCCGCCAGGAAAGGCTTCCATCGACCAGCCGCCGCCAGTTATCCACTCATCCTGCGGATGGTCCCGGGCGTAGGCAGCGATGATCGCGGCATAGCCGGCCGCCGTCCGTTCCGCACTGAGGTCGCAGCGCAGCAACTGCTCCCCGGCATACACGGGGTGCGCGTGCGCGTCGATGAAACCGGGGAGCAGGGTTCCCCCGGCCAGGTCAACCAGCTCGCCCGGTCCTGGCGCCGACGCCGGGCCGACAGCGGCGATCTTGCCGTCGTGCACCCGGACGTGCGTACCGCCCGGGAGGAACCGGACGCCGTCGAACACCGTCCCGTTGTGGAAGACAAGCGCTCCCTTCGCGGCGGGCACATGCACCTCCTCGGGCCGAGCCTTGCCGGACACTCAACCATTGGCCCAAAGCATTGTCAATGCCTATGATCAGGATAATGCGGGCATAGGCTCGGGGATGACGGCCACTCGGAATAACCGGCCATGAGGAGGTCGGATGACGCCAGGACCGGCTGCCGCTCGGCCCCGACGGCAAGGAAGGCGGCAGGGTCTCAAGCGCGGCAGCCTGACGCCGGAGCTGATCGTCAGGGAGAGCCTGCGGCTGCTCGACCGGGACGGCAGGGAGGGCTTCAGCCTGCCCAAACTCGGCCGGGCCCTCGGCGCCGACCCCACCGCGATCTACCGGCATTTCGCCAGCAAGGATGATCTGATTCTGGCGATCTCCGACCATCTCATCAGCGCGGCGATGGCCGGCCTGGCCGCCCATGACTGCTGGGTCGACACACTCATGGATGCCGCCAGGCGGCTGCGCGTCACCTACCGCTTGCACCCGGCGGCTGCCGCATTGTCCGCCTCCCGTGCGACCCGGCGGCGAGCCGAGATGGGGATCGTCGACCTCCTCATCGGCGCCGTGCTCAGTGCCGGATTCGAGGGCGCCGAGGCCGCCCGCGTCTACCGGGCGGTCAGCGACTTCGCACTGTCATGGGCCGGTTTCGAGGCGTTCCTGGCACTGGAGGCGAGCGTGCGCGCGACGGATCAGGCAGCATGGTCGCGGGAGTATCTTGCCGCCGACCGCTCGGTGCACCCGCACATCTGGCAGCTCCGCACGGAGTTGCCAGACGTCAGTGACGACGACATATTCGAAACCATCCTGGCGCTGGTCATCGGCGGGCTCATCCGGCGCGCTCCCCGGCCTTGCGCCTGCGCGGCCCACGCGGGCTAAGCATCGAGCCTGCGCTGGCTAGCGTGCGGACATGGCGGCCGTCCGGCAGCCATCAGGCATGCCGGCGGGCATCGCCGTCATCCCGGGCTCGTCAGGCACGGCCGCCGCCGCGCGACCGTGGAGCGTCTCGAAATTTCGGGATATGGGCGTAGTCCGCGAGTGCCGCCGGAGGATCATCTACCCTGCCGCGCATGCGGATTCCACCCGGCGCGCGGGTCTACCTGACCACGACGATCAGCCTGGCCGGGGTTGCCCTGGCCACATGGTTCGGCATGCAGGCAGGCGCGGCCCCGGCTGACCGGCAATGGTGGACGCTGGCGGCCGTGGCCGCCAGCGTGACCGCTGCCGGAGTGCCCGCCTACGAGCAGATCAGGAAGGAGCGAATGCGGGCCATGGCGCAGCGGGCCGCGGTCGATGCGGCCGTCGCGATGCGCGTGACCATGAATGACGCTCTTGACCCGATCGTGCGTCAGCTTGGCCGGGTGGCCACGGCGACCAGCAAGCATGAACGGGAAGCACTGCAGGAGGCGGCGATTCCGATGGTGCTGGACTCGGCGGCCCACCTGGCCGGCTCAGGACGGGTGCGGGCATGCCTGTTCCGGTTCGCCCCCGGGACGCCGGGGATGCTGGTTCCGGCTCAGTACAGCGGCCGCGTCGATGATCCGCTGGAACCGCTCGCCGAGGGTACGGCAGGCGGAGACCTGGTTTTCGGCATGATCAGGCACAACCAGCATCTGTTCGGCCCCGATCTCGACGCGGGCGCGCCGCCGGGGTGGCATGTCACCGCACCGCAGACGTACAAATCCTTCGCCGCCGTCCCGGTCGCCGCCGGGCAGAACGCGTTTGGCATGCTGATGGTGGATACGCTGGAGGCCGGCGGGGTCAGGCGGGCGGACGTGCCGCTGATCAGGCTACTGGCCGGGCTGCTGGCTGACGCGCTGGCGCAGGCCTGAAATGGGCTTTGCTGGCGGCAAGGAAGTGACCATCGGCCGTTGACCCGTCCCGGGCACAGGCTGACACTGAAGTCGTGCGGAAGGGAGCGAAGGTGGCGTTCCACATCACCATCGAGGATCGCGATGACCGCCCCGAGCGGATGGTCCGTGACCCGGATCGCTACTTCGCCGATGCCCGCCAGCGCGCCGAGCAGGAGCTCATGGACCAGGCAAGCTGGCTGTTTCCGTCGCTGCGGTACCGAAAGCGCCGGTAGAGACGTCGGCCGGGCTCCTCGGCTCACCGCCTCCGCCTGGCCGCGAAGACGCCGGGCGGAGGTGCGGGAGAGGGGCGTGCCTGGGCATCGGTGATCGGTTTCGCTCCGGCGGCGAATCGGCCGAGGTCGCCGCCGTGGACCAGCCGGGCCGGGAATGGGTCAGCCGCGGTCCGCCGGGCCAGCGCCGCAAGCGGCAGGGTGTGCCGGGCAGCGGCTATCACCAGGTTGCCGAACCTGCGTCCGCGCAGCACCGCGGCATCGGCGATCAGGCAGGCATGCGGGAACACCGAGCACACCGCCGCCACCCGGGCGCGTGCGTGCGCCAGCGGAGGGCCATCGCCGATATTGGCGGCGTAGATTCCCGACGGGCCCAGCGCCCGGGCCGCGGCGGCCGCGAACTCCGCCGATGTCAGGTGCGCCGGGGTGCGGCCCCCGTCGAACAGGTCCGCCACCACCACGTCAAAGGACCCGGCAGGGACTTCCTCAAGGACGGCGCGGGCATCAGCGACCCGGATGCGCACCCGGCCAGCCCGGCCCCCGCCCGCCCGCCGGCCGCGCTGGCCGAGTGGCAGCCGCCGCCGGACGAGTTCCACCAGCGCAGCGTCCGACTCGACCGCCAGCTGGCAGGACCCTGGCCGGGTCGCCGCCACGTACCGTGCCAGCGTCAGGCCCCCGCCACCGAGATGCAGCACGCGCAGCGGCTCCCCGGCTGGCGCGGCCAGGTCGACCAGGTGCCCGATCCGCCGCAGGTACTCGAACTCCAGGTACAGCGGATCATCGAGGTCGACATGTGACTGCGGGGTGCCGTCCACCAGCAGCGTCCAGGCCCTGGGCCGGGCGGGGTCGCCGATCAGCTCCACGACGCCCGAGCCGGCGTCCTGCCGGACGCCCGGCTCGCCAGTGTCCTGCTGCCGGCGCGGCACGACGACCAGTATCGTCCCTCGCGGTCAGGAAGACCGGACCGGTCCCGGCCGGCCCGC
>Ga0137407_10003226_pt1 | contig 10825 bp, 8 predicted proteins | sample CZOMad2_2_16fung_FD_108410 | JGI IMG/M metagenome (GOLD analysis project Ga0137407, IMG submission 108410) | Vadose zone soil fungal communities from Angelo Coast Range Reserve, California, USA - CZOMad2_2_16fungal (Illumina Assembly) | ecosystem: Environmental > Terrestrial > Soil > Vadose zone...
GAAGGACCAAGTTTCGCAGGACTAGAACTTGCTCGCGATGACGCGCCAATGCGAGACGCAAACTTGTGAGAGTACTCGCAGGAAACGAAACTTGCCGCATAGGTCGACATACTGATTCTGCGATCGCAGGATTCCGGCCGCGAGCGGCTACACCCCGGCCATTTTCAATTCGAGAGTTTTACCAGAGGATGAGAATGGAATGTAGTGTATTGCCTGGCGGGGTTTCTGGTTGATTCGGCGGGAAGCGGGTAACTACCAGGTATAGCCGACGCGGCGCTCGAGATCTTTGTAACGGGGATCCGAACGCATGAAGTCGTAACAGCGGCGGATGCGCAGGCTAGCTATTTCATCGCTTTTTTCCTGATACGCCTTCTCCAGCCATTCCAACGCGTGGTCCTTGTCGCCCAAGAATGCGTACTCCTCCGCGATGAAACCCGGATCGATATAGGAATGTTCCCTGCGCTTTTTGTACAGTTCGATGATGCGATTCACGGCCGCTTTATAGCCAGATTGTTTGTAAATGGGCTGAACTTCGTTTACCAGAGCCAGATCTTCCTGACTGTCATTGAGCGTAGCGTTCTTTTTCAGGGCGTCGAGCCACAGGTCATAGTGGCCTTGGTAGCGATACAGAGTAGAAAGATCTCCATAGGTCCCGGCGAAGTTCGGATCCATCTCGATAGTTTTGTTTAACTGAGTAAGCCCTTCATCATCATGCCGCGCGTTCAGCAGAACCTGGCCGAGGTTGTCATTAAATTTCAGGTTCAAAGGATCGAGTTCGACAGCGCGACGCGAATGCGTGATGGCCTCATCGGAGCGGCCGATCCAGGAAAGTTCCAAGCCGAACCAATGATGAGCATTGGCAAAGTTCGGATCAAGTTCCAGAGCGCGGCGGTGCTCGCGCTCCCAATCGGCCCATTTCCATTCCGAGATGTAATACTGCGATAGCGCTTCATGTACCTCGGGAAGTTTTTCGTTCAAACTCAGAGCTTTTTCCGCGGCTTCCTTCAGCTTGGGCATACACTCACTCTTCGGGATGGGCGCGTATTCACTGACGACAGCCCAATAATTCGCAGCGCCGACGTAGGCTTGAGCGTACTGCGGATCCCGGACAGCTGCCTGTGTGAAGTAGTCACGTGCCTTGGCCAGGCCGTCGGGCGTCCGCTTGGCGAAATAGAACTGACCTTTGAGAAACAATTGATAGGCTTCCGGATCCGCCGTGCCTTCCTGAGTGAGCTTGGCCTTTTCTTCTCCGGAAAGGCGTTCGCGCAAGCGCGATGAGATTTCAGCGGCTACTTCGCGCTGAACGGCAAGCGTATCGGAGAGCTTGCGGTTGTACTGTTCGCTCCAGAGATTGCGATTGGTGCGCACGTCGGTCAATTCGACGCTGACTAATAATGCGTCATTGTGCTGCGTGACGCGGCCGGTCACGATGGCGCCGACGTTCAGCTCGGTCGCAGCTTTCTGCAAGTCCACATCTTCGGACTTGTAACGAAACACCGAGCTGCGCGGGCGCACCGTTAGGTTCGGCAGCTGCGAGAGACTGCTGATGAGACTTTCGGTCAAGCCGTCGCTCAGGTACTCGGTGTTTGGATCAGCGCTGACGTTGGCAAACGGAAGCACCGCGAGCGAATCGATGGAAGAACCGGAATGCGGCGCTAGCCAGCGATGGGCGCCGAAGCCAAGTGCGGCAGTCGCCAGAATGACGACAGCAGCTGCCGCTAAAAACGCTTTCTTATGGCGCGTCAGAAGGCCCACAGCAATTTGCGAATCAGAAGCGGCGGCGACGCTGGGCACGGACATTGCGTTTGAGGAGGATGGCTGAGCGGTTGCGCCGGAATCGCGTTGTGTGGGCGTGCCGGAAAATACGACCGAGCGGCTGGTATCGGTATCACGCTTCAGGCGCTGAAAATCGGCGCGCATCTCTGCGGCGTGTTGGTAGCGGAGGCGGGAATCCTTATCGAGAGCTTTGTTGATGATGCGTTCAAGGTCACCGGGAACCTGGCTGTTGAGTCGCGCGAGCGCAACCGGCGGCTTGTGGAGCACCGCATCAAAAATTGAGCCGGAGGTGTCGCCGGGAAACGGCAAGACACCGGAAGCCATCTCGTAACACACGATGCCGAAGGAAAACAGATCTGTCCGCGCGTCCAATTCCCTGCCAAGAACCTGCTCCGGTGACATGTAAGAAACAGTTCCGAGCGATGTTCCGGGGCTGGTGAGATGCTCTTCGGCGAGGGTGTCGCCGGCGTCGGTCATTCCACTGGGCGAGTCGGAAACTTTCACTTTGGCAAGTCCAAAATCGAGAATCTTGGCGTGGCCGCGTTTGGTAACAAAAATATTTGCCGGCTTGATGTCGCGATGAACGATAACTTCGGCGTGAGCGGCGTCCAGCGCATCGGCCACCTCGATGGCGATTTCCAGAATGCGATCGAGCTCCATCGGGCGCCCATGAATTACATGTTTCAGCGTGTTGCCATCGAGAAATTCCATGGCAATGAATGCGCGCGAATCATGCTCGCCGATGTCGTAAATGGTGCAGATGTTGGGATGATTCAACGCGGAAGCGGCTTGCGCTTCGCGCTGGAATCGCGCCAATGCCTGAGAGTCTTTGGCAACTTCATCGGGCAGAAATTTCAGGGCGACAAAGCGCTTGAGGCGTGTGTCTTCGGCTTTGTAGACCACGCCCATTCCGCCGCCCCCCAGTTTTTCCAGGATGCGATAGTGCGAAACAGTTTGTCCGAGCAGCGACTGGGAATCCGCCATTTAGAATGCAACCCCGAGGACTAGCTTCGTGGCGCACATCATATCAAGTGTACTTGCAAAGCGGGAAAGGACTTGAGGGAGTATCGGAAAACGAAAGGACTGCCTCGCGCGTCACATGATTTGCGACTTCACGGGACAGGCCTTTGCAGCAACGAAATGTTCTCCGGCTGCTGTACCAGGCACGTCAGGTGGGCTTTCATGCTTTTCGGCGTTTCCGGCTGGCATGGCTCAGGAAGAGTGGTGCTCCGAGAGACCTCGAGCTCTTTTGGATGGGACGCGCAGCGGAAGAAGTCGGGGGACCTATACTCAACGCTCAGAGATGATGTTACGTTCCGTCAGGAATGGGAGGCATGAACGAAGTACTGATCTTCAGCAATTGCGAGACGAAGGTAGGATCGCCCGGAATCCAGTTGCCCATGACGATGCGGCCGCCCGGTTTTGTGACCCGCACCATTTCTTTGGCGACGTCGAAGGGTTTCGGCGCGAACATGGCCCCGAACATGGATACGGTTACGTCGAAGGAATGGTCGTTGATTCCTTCCAGATTGGAGGCGTCGCCTTCCTGGAACTTCAGCTGGGCGAGACCGGCCGCTGCGGCGCGCCGGTTCCCGGCCTCGACGAGGTTGCTGGCGATGTCGATTCCGACGACTTCCGCGCCAAGATGGGCCAAGGGAAGCGCGGTGGTGCCATCGCCGCAGCCGAGGTCCAAGACGCGCAACGGCGGTGTTAGCTCCAGAGATTTCACAACCGCTTCTCCGGATTGGCGCATGAATGCAGCGATCTCTGTGAAATCGCCTTTTTCCCACAGCGCTTTATTTGGATTCATAGGGCTCCCTGAGACTAGTCTGTGTGTCCCGTATACTGTATCGAAATACTTGGAGAGGATCCTTCCAAGGTCCGCAAATGGATTGGATCGGTAGGCCCAACCGCCTTTTAGGCACCGCCCCGCGGGCGGTGATCGCATCGGTCAATATGGCGGATTCCCAAACCGCCGCCCATCCGGATGGACATTTAGCCACTACAACCTTACGGCTCCAAAACGAAGGGTCACGTTAATTCACCTTTAGGCGTGCGTCGAAAAACCTTGAAAGACGCAGTTGGCGATTGGATCAACGGGATCCCATCCATTCCATACTCTTTCCTGTGAAACACGTTTGTCCCGCGATCGTGCCGTTCCGTCGCGGGAACGCGTTAGCTTCAACTCCTCCGGCTTAGTCGCGCCGCGAATCGTGAAGAGCCCGTCGACTCGAACACTTTCCGGCCCGGTCTGCACAATTTGAATCCATCTGAATGTATTTATTAATCAGCGGTAACCTGCTCGCCCACGAGGTGGCGCCGCGCCAGCCGACCGCTGGACAGAGCAAACCATAGCACCACGCCCTGGCAAAGTAGAGGCACGATGAAGGCTCGTTGAATGTTGGAATGATCGGAAATGTAACCCATGATTGCGGGACAAATCGCCCCGCCTATGATCGCCATAACTAAAATTGACGAACCGACCTTTGTGTGGGGACCGAGACCTTTCAAGCTCAAGGCGAAGATGGTTGGAAACATGATCGAGTGGAAGAAGCCGAGCGCAACGATGCCATAGCTAGCTAATGCGCCGCCTGCAAATAGTATGAGACTGATACAGAGCAGAGAGGCGATCGCAAAGGCCGCCAACAACGAAGATGCCCGGATACGTTTCATCAAAACTGAGCCGGAAAATCGACCGAGCATGAATCCAAGCAAGTGAAGTTTCAAATAGTTAGCTGCTGCGACGTCCGAAGTTCCAACCTTTACATGTTCCACCAGGCGGATCACAAAACTGGCCGCACCAACCTGCGCTCCGACATAAAAAAATAACGCCGCCACACCGACGACAAAGTGAGGAAATCGCAAAATTTCCCAAAGCTCCGCCGTTCCAGAATTGAGTTGCCTGGAAGCGCCTCTTGCTATCGGCGTCTCTGGCAGCGGGGAAAAAGAGACAAGAACAGCGACTGCCAAAAAGATAAGGGCGATCCCCAAGTAAGGGAGCTCCACGGCCTTGGCTTCTGTCACTCGAAATGCCTCCAACTGTGCGCTCGAAAGAGTTGCCCCAGATGGCACCGTGGGCACGTGCGACAGAATAAAAAACGACCCGAGAATCGGTGTCGCAACCGCCCCAACGGCATTAAAAGATTGAGCGATGTTGAGACGCCGCTCGGCACTTTCTGGAGGACCCAGTATCGTTACGTAAGGATTCGCAGCCACTTCGAGAAAGGACTGGCCACACGCCATAACGAATAGGCCGAACAAGAACAGTTCGTAGGCGCGAATCGATGCAGCTGGGATAAACAGGAGCGCCCCTAGCGCGCAGATCAACAGCCCCACGAGAATTCCGCGCTTGTATCCGACTCTCTCCATTAACCAACCGGCGGGCAACGCTGCGAGAAAGTACCCCCCGAAAAAGGCGGTTTGGATGAACGAGGACCTGAAGTCGGTGAGACCAAACGCTCTTTTGAAATGAGGAATGAGTATGTCGTTGAGATTGACGCCGATAGCCCACAAGAAGAACAGCGTCGTCACAAGAATCAACGGCGCAATGTACCTGCGCTCCGTGAGAGAAACGCTTGCCGGCCAGCTTCGCTCAGACTCTACGGCGACTTGTGTCGTGGGCATCGTTTCCCAACTCTCCTTCTCGCGTCGCACTTATCCTGGAACACAGCCAGGGTCACATCGCCGCACGCACAGGATTTCGCAACCTTCCCAATGAGGTAATTTCGATCACAATCTCGTCGCCCGGCCTGAGCCACCGCTGAGGATTGCGCCCCAGACCGACGCCGGCAGGCGTACCGGTGCTTATGATGTCGCCGGTTTCGAGGGGGGCGATGCTGGAGATGTAAGCGATTAACTCAGGGATCGGAAAAATCAGTTGCCGCGTATTGGACGACTGGAGCACTTCCCCGTTCACCGCCAGTCGAATGTCCAGTCGGTGTGGATCCGCAATTTCGGGTGCCGAGACGATCGCGGGTCCAAGTGGAGCAAAGGTGTCGAAGCTCTTGCCGAGGCTCCACTGTGACGTTGAGAGCTGAACGTCGCGCGCGCTCACGTCGTTCAAAATCGTGTAACCGAACACATGCTTGCTCCAGTCCGCAGCCGCGATATTCTTCCCTCCTGGACCAATGACCACAGCAAGCTCCGCCTCATAGTCGGCTTGCTGGGTCAACCTGGGCAATTCGATCGCTGCGTCCGGTCCCACAATGGCTGAAACCAGTTTGAAGAAAACTGTGGGCACTCGTGGCAACTCCATCTTCGATTCTGCCGCGTGGTCTCGGTAATTCAGACCGATGCAAAAAATTCGAGGAGGCCTGGCGATCGGCGCGAGCAATTTAACGTTGCTCAACGGCAGGCGTTGACCAGACGTCTCGGCCACGTCCGCGATGTCGGTGGCTGCGGCTAGCCCATTCGCAATCACCGCAAGCGTGTCCCGATAATTGCCGACGGATGTGAGGTCAATAACGGAGTCTTCGTGAAGCAAACCGGGTCTCGCAGTACTGCCGGCTCCTGCAAACGTTACAAGTCGCATTTAACCTCTTGCATCTAACCCCTCCATACCACACCATCGGGATAGGAATTAGTTACCAAAGCAGATTCGCGAATCTCAGTGCTGTATCCCGGTTGTCGTGGCAGGAGGTAGTGCCCCCGACGAATCCTGACCGGGTCGACGAAGTGCTCGTGTAGATGATCCACGAACTCCGTAACCCGGTCCGCAACCGACGTCGATACGCACAGGTAATCGAAGATTGCGAGGTGCTGCACGCATTCGCAAAGGCCGACGCCTCCAGCATGGGGACAGACGCTGATGCCAAACTTAGCCGCCATAAGCATTACTGCAAGGTTCTCGCTGACACCGGCTAGCCGGCAGCTGTCGATCTGGCAAACATCCATTGCTCCCGCCTGCATGAACTGCTTAAACATCACGCGGTTGTGACAATGTTCCCCGGTGGCGATACGAATCGGCGCGACTTCGCGGCGAATGCGCGCGTGCCCCAGAATATCGTCAGGGCTGGTGGGTTCCTCCATCCACCACGGATCTGCCCCGGCTAACTCCTTAGTTCGTTCGACGGCTTCGAAGACATCCCACTTCTGGTTGGCATCCATCATGAGCTTATTTGCTGGGCCAATCAGGCTTCGCACAAGATGCGCACGGCGAAGATCATCTGCGCGGTCACCGCCGACCTTCAGCTTGAAATGCGTCCATCCTTCACTTAGGGCTTGGCGACAGAGTTCTCCGATTCTGTCATCAGTGAAACCAAACCAACCCGCCGAGGTGGTGTAAGCAGGGTAGCCGTGTTCCTCTAACTGTTTGACTCGTGTTTCTTTGCAATTGGAAGCCGCTTTCAGCAGGGCCAAAGCTTCGTCACGCGTAAGTGCGTCGATGATGTAAGTAAAGTCAATCGCGTTGACGACCTGCTCAGGTTCAAAATCCGAAAGTAGTTTCCAGAGCGGTTTACCCTCAACCCGCGCATATAAATCCCATACGGCGTTCAGGAGAGCCGCGGCTGCCAAGTGTACGACTCCCTTTTCCGGGCCCAGCCACCGGAATTGGCTGTCTCCTGTCAACCGTCTTGAGAAGGCGGCCAGGTTGTCGGTGAGCGAGGCCAGACTTCGTCCCACAACGAATCTCGAAAGGTATTGGATTGCCAACACGCAAACTTCGTTCCCATGGCCCAGGGTAAACGTAAAGCCGTGACCTTCTACGCCAGCGTCCGTTTCCAGGATGCAATATGCCGCGGAGTAGTCCGGGTCTCGATTCATGGCGTCGGAACCAATTTGTTCGCGCGAAGTTGGAAAGCGCAAGTCAACGACGCGGACGTTCTTGATCGTGGGAACTTTCAAGGGAACTCCAGTCTCCTTTTCCTCAAAACCGTTCAGAACTATGCTGCAGACCAGCCACCATCGATTGGCAACACGGCGCCGTTGATGAATTCTGCTTCGGCCGAACAGAGATAGCGCACAAACGCTGCCACCTCCTCTGGTTTACCCAGCCGACCGATCGGCTGGCGAGCAGTTATCTCTGTTCGAATCTTTTCCTTCTCATGCGGGTGATACTTCTCAAGATAATTCTCGACAAAGGGCGTCTCAACGGTCCCAGGACAAACACAGTTGATCCGCAGCTCGGTGGGAAAATCCACTGCAATTTGCCGGGTCATCGCGATCACTGCGCCCTTGCTCGAACAATACGCCAAACGTTGCTTGACTCCGACCAAGCCCGCAACTGAGCCAACGTTCACAATACTTCCGTGGCTTGCGAGCAGCAGCGGCAAAGCGAATCGTGTCACAAGGTATACGCCTTTTACATTTACATCCTGAATGCGAAGAAAGTCCTCGACCTCGGTGTGAAGGATGTCTCCTACGTGCCCGATACCCGCGCTGTTTACAAGTATGTCGAGCCGTTCGAGCCCCTCGAATGCTGCTCGAATCGAGGCAGACTGAGTGACATCCATGCGTATCGCCCGTCCCGTTCCCAATTCCAACGCTACTCTTTTCGCCGCTTCTTCGTTTGCGTCGGCAACAATTACCCGGGCTCCCGCTTTCGTGAGCTCCCGGCAAGTCGCCGCTCCGATGCCACTTCCTCCACCCGTGACCAGGGCTTGCTTCCCGTGCAGCCGGAACGATTCTGCAGTCGTGGATGAAAGACTTCGATTCATTGGAGGGTTATGCCCCGCTTGCTGGCATTTTCCTGCGCGCGAATAAGAATAGACGACGAGGGATCCTCCCTAACGAGTGCCTCCGTCATGACTTCATTTATGATTTCCGCGAATGCAGCCAGATTTCTAGAACGTGGCAACTGTCGCGCTCCAAGAGAGAGTTCTTCGAGCCGTTCGTAAACCGGTATCTCCTTCTGAACTTCGCGATTCCTCCACGTAGACAACCTCACGCCCACCGCGCCATGCCTCACAATTCCTCGGTCTTGTTCAGTACCAGCAATAAACCGGAGAAAATCGTAAGCGGCTTGTTTCTCGCGGCTCCCAATTCCAATACCCATCGTCCAAAAAACAGACAAAGAAACGGGAGTGCAGGACTCATTCACAGGAATCGGAGCTATGGCCACACCACCTTTGAGACGAGAACCCGGACGCTCGCAGCGCGCCGAAAATCCAAACCAATTCACCATCATCGCAACAGCTCCGGAGAGAAAAACGTCTCCCGCGCGAGTCGAATCACACTTTCTCGCTTCCGGATGGCAGGTCGAAGCGTCCAGAATCAAGTTCCGGTAATAATCGAGCGAAGCCCGGGCCTGTGGAGTGTCGAGTGTGATGTTCCCTTGACCATCAGTAAGTTCCCCACCCCGACTCCATACCTGTAATGCGAAATCGTAGAGTGTATTGTGGCCATCGGGAAAAGCAGCAAATAACGTGCCGTACAGACCGGCCTCTGGACGCGTGAAGAAGCGTGCAACATCCCGGAACTCATCCCAGGTTTTCGGAGGAGCCAGCGGGTAACCGTATTGACGTAGGAAATTGTCCCTCTCCGATTTCGATTCAAACAGGTCTCGGCGGTAGATCAAGCACTCCGGGCCGTCATGCCAAGGCAGTGAATAGACTGACGATCCGAAATAGAGAGGCGCGACGAGCGAGTTCGCCCATCCATCGGGCCAGTCGGGTATCGGTTGACGCCGCACGTAGGGGGTCAAGTCCTCCAGCGAGCGCGAAGCTGCTGCTTCGGCGAGCCAATCCGTGACGACAAATCCCAAATCCCAAGACCCATCTTTCAGGCCACCATCCGAAAACAATTCTACGTGCAGCGACTCCACGTCGAAAGGAACGGCCTCGACTTCGCACGACGGGTTCAAACGAGTGTAAATACTGATCTCCTCGGCTAGTGCATTCTCGAAATCATCGAATTTTCGGACCGCGATACGGACACGTGATTTCGGCATTCTGTGCACGCCATCCACTAGCTTGAAGTATGCGTGACGCTCATGGGAACACCGCCACGTTCGCTTGAGACGTATGCCGCTTCAACCACGCGCATCGTTTGAATTGCGTGCTCGACGCCGTTGGGCAGCTCGCGCACCGTTCCTTCGAGGAAAGCTTGTAGCGCACCCATCGAACCGATAAAGGCGTCGGGAAACCAATCCCCGCTGACAGGCAGCGTCCTCCATTCTCTGCCTTCTGTGAATTTCAACGAATCGGATTGGCCCAGTGGATAATTGAGGTTTACTCCCATCGTCGCGTGAATCGCGCCTTCTGTCCCTTCCCATTGCACGAAGCTGCGCTGCATTTCCGGGCCGAAATCGTGACTGTGGTTGGTTGCAAGGTAGACACGCTTCCAATCGCCATAGTCGAAGACCACCACCGACTTGGTGGCCGCGAGTTCAGGGGTACGTGGACTGCGCACAGTCTTCGCGTAAACGCTCGCCGGTTCCCCAAACCAAGCACGGACCAAATCGATGTAGTGAATGCTGTGATAAAGAATTTCGAGTCGCGGCGCACTCGCCAAAAAACTCCATAACTCCCAGGGCATGTGCACATTCACTTGAATCTCCATATCGTGAACTGTCCCAAGTACACCTGTCCGGCTTAACTCTTTTGCGCCCAGCATCACTGGCGCATAACGCAGTTGAAAGTTGACGGCTGCCGTAAGGCCTTTTCCCCGGCACACCTCAAGAATCGCCTCGGCCTCCGTCAGCGATTCGCCCATCGGCTTTTGCATCAGAACCGCAGCGCCTTCCGGAACCGCTCGAAGAACGTTGAGGAGCGCCGATGCGGGCACGGCTAGATCAAGAACGCACTGGGGCGGCGAAGCCTTGAGGGCCTCTTCCAAGGAATTCGTCGCGAGAGGCACGCGGAAACGAGCCGCCAAATTTTCCGCCTTCTGTCGGTCAACGTCGACAAGCGCTGAAACGGGAAATCCGGCCTTTGTGTACGCGGGAAGATGGGCGTCCCTGGAAATTCCTCCCGCGCCGATGACGATTACGGGACGAACCACTTTGGGCAGCGGCATCTTTGCTGCAGCAAGCGCGACGGCGATTCGTTCTTCATTCGCTGACTTTGCGTGAACCAATTCGCACCGCTTTGTGAGGCTGTGTCACGCGACC
>Ga0137407_10003228_pt1 | contig 10823 bp, 7 predicted proteins | sample CZOMad2_2_16fung_FD_108410 | JGI IMG/M metagenome (GOLD analysis project Ga0137407, IMG submission 108410) | Vadose zone soil fungal communities from Angelo Coast Range Reserve, California, USA - CZOMad2_2_16fungal (Illumina Assembly) | ecosystem: Environmental > Terrestrial > Soil > Vadose zone...
CGGGGGACGCGATCCCCGCCGCCCCGAGTCCGTCCGCGTGGCCCGCTCCGCCGCCTACGGCGAGTGCAGCGGCCGGCGAGCCGCCGTCCGCGCGGCCCTCGCCGGCGCCTGATGCGCCGCCCGGACAGCCCTCGCCCGCTGCGGATCCCGCGCCGGCCGGCCCGTCCGGCGGGCCCCGGCACCGGGAGTATCCCGCCCCCCCGAGTCCGTCCGCATGGCCCGGCATTCCGGCTCCGGATAACCGGTCAGCGGCTACGGACCCGCGCGGGATCGACCTCCCGGCGCCCGGTCTGCCCAGGACTGGCTTCCCGGCCACGGATTCGCTCCCGCCATCCGCGCCACGTCCGCCCGCCGGGCCGGTTCTGCGGTCGTCTTCGCTCCCGCCGTCCGGTCCGGTTCCGCCGTCGGGGTCGCTCCCGCCGTCGTCCTCGTTCCCGCCGTCCGCGCCGCGTCCGTCGTCCGGGCCGGTTCCGTCCGCCGGTTCTGTCCCTCCGTCCGTGTCGCCCTTCGCGCCGCCGGCCGCCCGGCCGCTTGACCCGCTGCGGACGCCGCCTTCGGTTCCCGCCGCGGCGCCCTCCGCCCGGCCGGCTGCGCCGCGGGCCTCGGCTCCCTTCGCGCCCCCGGGAACCCGGCCGCCGGAACCGCTCGCCCCGCCGTCAGCTCCGGCCGCTGGCGGGCCAGCCAAAGCCCGGCCCGGCCGCCCGGCCCGGCCGCGCCGCCCGGCCTGGCCGCCAGGTGGCCTGCGGGCGAGCCTCACGCCGAAGCGCATTGTCGCCTTGATCTGCGCCATCGCCACGCTCGCCGTGGTGCTGGTCAGCGCCGGATCACCGGATCCTTCCGCGGAGCCGACCGTGCAGCAGTTCCTGCTCGCCTGGGAGCAGGGTCAGTACCGCACGGCCGCCTCCTTGACCACCGGCGAGCCGACGGCCGTGACCGCCGGGCTGCGCACCGCGTACCGGCAACTGGACGCCGCCAACCTCGTCCTCAACATGGGCCGGATCACCCAGCACGGAGACAACGGCGCGGCACAGTTCAACGCCTCGATTGATCTGGGCCGTAGCGGCGCGCCGTGGGAGTACCAGGGTCGGCTCGTCCTCCGGATGGTTGACTCGACGTGGAAGATCGTGTGGAGCCCCAGCGTCATCTACCCGGGCCTGCGGCCCGGATTCCGGCTCGCCGTGGTGACCAAGATGCCCCGGCGGGCCGGGCTGCTCGATGCCACCGGCAGTCCGCTGGCCCGGCGCTCTCTGGTCTACATCGCGGGGGTTCGTCCCGGGAGGCTTAACGATCCGCGGCGAACAGCCGACAAGCTGGCCGAGGCAACCCACCTGGACGCCAATCAGGTATACGGCGACATAGTCGCGGCGCCATCTGCCCATTTCTTCGAGCTCGCCCGGCTCAGGCCGAGCGTGTATCACCGGCTGGCCGGCAAGCTCCGCCACGTGCCCGGACTGATCATCAAGCAGGCCAGGCTGCGCCTCTTCGACAGCACGGCCAGATCGATAGCCGGATCGGTCGGCACTGAGACGGCCCGGATGCTGCGCGACGATGGAGTGCCGTACCGGCCGGGCACCACCGTGGGACTGTCCGGACTGCAGCTGGCCTACCAGCGATCCCTGGTCGGTACCCCGACCACGGAGGTAGTCGCCGAGAACGCGGCAGGCCGGCAGGTGTCGGTGCTGAAGAGCTGGCGTGGATCCCCGGGCAGGCCAGTGCGGACGACCATCGATGCGGCCACCCAGGCTGCCGCCGACAGCGCGATCAGGTCACTGCCAGGCTCCGCGGCGATCGTCGCCGTCCGCGCCTCCGACGGCAAGATCCTCGCGGTCGGAACGCACCAGGTGCACGGCATGCCCGCCGTCGACGCGCTGAACGGCCGCTACCGGCCCGGCCAGACCTTCACGATCGTCACCACCGCGGCCCTGGTGACGGCAGGCTTCGATGTCGCTACGCGAATACCGTGCATGAGCCAGAACCAGGTTGGCGGACGGACGTTCAAGAACAAGCCGCCGGAGTTGGCACTGGGCCCGCAGCCTCCGTTCGGCATGGATTTTGCTCGTGCCTGCGGAACGGCTTTCGCCGGCTTGTCGCTGCGGCTGCACCCCAGCCAGCTGACCTCGGCAGCCCGGAGCTTCGGGCTCGGTATGCCGTGGCGCCCGCCGCTGCCGCTGCGGGCGTTCGCTGGCTCGCTGGCGAGGCCGGCGAGTGTCGGCCAGCTCGCGGCTGACTCGATCGGCACCGGAACGGTACGGACCAGTCCGCTCAACATGGCGCTGGCCGCCGCCGCCGTCCGGGCTGGCGTATGGCACTCGCCGTCCCTGGTGACCAGCCCCAAGGGGTCGGCGCTTGGCCCGCGGGCCACGATCCGGCCGCAGGCTGTCGGGACGCTGCGCTCGCTGATGCGGCGCACGGTGACGTCGGGAGCCGGACGCGCGGCTGACGTGCGCGGCGGGCCAGCCTACGGGCAGGTGGGCAATGTGGCCATCAGCCATGCCCGGCATGGCCTGCGGGCCTGCTGGTTCGTGGGTTACCGGGGGGATGTGGCGTTCGCCGTGCTTGAGCTGACCAGGTCGCCGCGAAAGTCAGTGGCCCACGTCGCCGGCGACTTCCTCCGTGCCCTCCCGGCGAGTTCGTAACGCTATCGTTACCTGCATTTTAGTAACGCAGAGCAACCATCTGGCTTCATTATGGCGTCTTCCTCAGTGACTGGGGTGCCGCTTGGGGGGTTGCGGCCCAGTCACGTGAGGAGAACGGGCCTCATCTCGGGGGAGGCCCGGTCGTGTGAGACCGGCCCCGACCCTGCCGGTCGACCCCCGTGGGTGCGATCTTCGGCCACCGCCAGCGCCCACGGGGGCTCTCATCTCCTCGTAAGGTTGATGCCCGATGGCCCGCTCGGGGGGGCAAGCCATCGGGCTTCTTCCTTGCCCGCGTCCCGGTCCGCATCCTTGGCCCTGCCCGGGCCATCGCGGTTGGTGGCAACGCCGGGATCGGGTACCGTTGATCGCGACGCGGAATCCGGTCAGCCCGGGCTGCGTTGACAACTCAATAGGGGGTGACAGGCTTCGACTTTGGTAGTCGATCCAGGGGAAGCGGGCCGAGGGCTGCGGATACGACCTCGCAAATCCCGTGACCGCAAACACTAAGTGCCAACGCAAAGCGCACTCACCTCGCCCTCGCGGCCTGACCGCGAGTTAGGGGTTGTCAGCCCGGGAGAGCCTCCGGCCCGGTGTCTGGCATCAGCAAGGAGGATCCACCGTCCAGCCCGGCCGCGGGACTAGACGGGACAACAAACAGCGGCTGAGCCCGTCGGCGAATCGCCTGCAGGAACGCCGGGGCTGAGAAAAGCTAACGCAGGCTGCGCCCGGAGAAGCCCTGGTGAAGTACCGAAGGACGCGGGTTCGATTCCCGCCACCTCCACCACGATCGCCTTACTCCAACCCGCGTCCGCGAAGGACGAGGCGAGCGAGTCGATCATGGTTACACGGCTCACGGCCTCGCGTTCCACCAGGGATGCGAGGCCGTTGGCTATCTGTGCCCCTGCCCGCGTCTGAGGCGCTGCCTGGCGGCCGTACGTACGCGGCCCTGTCTGTCGCTGCCGCCAGATGGTGTACGCCTCAGCCAGCACATCGAAGGCCTGGCTAGCGCAGACCTCTCTCAATTTCCGTTTCTGCCGTGGCTGGACCGCATCGCGGACACTCAGAGAGCAATCGGAACGGCAGGGAGCCTGATGGATGCGCGCCTGCTGGGCACCGGGCGCCTATCGATGTGCACATCGATGGGCCTATAGCGCCATCAATGTGCACATCCATCAGGCGGGCGGCGCGGCGCGGGCCGGCGTCCATAATGCGAGCTGCGCGTCGATCAGCTCGGTCAGCCTGCGCTTGGTGAAGCGGTCCGGGTACAGCAGGGCGTGGACGCTGAGCCCGTCGATCAGCCCGGCGAGCAGCTCGGTCATGATCTCCGGGTCGCCGTCGGCCAGTTCGCCCCGCTCCTGGGCCGCCACGATCAGCTCGCGCAGCACGGCGCGCCAGTGCGCGGACTCGGTGCGCTGCACCTCGCGGAGTTCGTCGTTGACGAGCGCCCGGCTCCAGAAGCTCATCTCCAGGATCGTCTCGCGTACTTGCTGCTCGCCAAGCGGAACAGTGTCGTAGCAGAACGTGCGGAGCGCCTCCAGGCCCTGCTGCGGCTCCAGCAGGTCGCCGAGCCGTTTGTTGATCGTGGCGTGCGAGATGTGGAGCGCCTCGAGCAGTATGTCGTCCTTGCGCTCGAAATAGTGCGCGAGCACCCCGGTCGAGTAGCCAGACTCACGGGCGATCTCGCGCGTGGTGGCGCCGTCGATGCCGCTCTCGGTGATGACTTTCCAGGCCGCCGTGGCGAGTTCGCGCCGTCGCTGGTCGTGGTCGACGATCTTCGGCATACGGCTCCAGACGTGGACGGATCAGGTCTCAAAAGCGTAACCGGATCATATCCTTGTCTTATATCGGACGTCCGTCTATAGTAACCAGCCTCCGCACCTGCCCGCTGGAGGCTGATCCTTGGACACTGAGGCACGCAACGGCTCCGCGCTTCCAGCCCGTGGCACGCCCGAGCGTGCGCAGCTGACCGGGCTGCTCTCGGCCAAGGCGAAGCTGGTCCGCAGGGAGACGGTGCGCCTGTCGCGGATCGCGGGCGCGGGTCATTACACCGGCACCTTCTCCGCGGCCGAGCTGTTCGCGGCGCTGTACTACGCGCAGCTGCGCTACCGGCCCGCTGATCCCGGCTGGCCGGACCGGGACCGGTTCGTGCTGAGCAAGGGGCATGCGGCGATCGGGCTCTACCCGGTACTCGCCGATGTCGGTTTCTTCGACCCCGCGCCGCTGGACAACTACACGCGGCTGGGCAGCATGTTCGGCGACCATCCCGACATGCGCAAGATCCCCGGTATCGACTTCAGCTCAGGCTCGCTCGGGCACGGGCTGTCCACCGCGCTCGGCATGGCCTTAGCGGCACGGGTCCAGGGCCGCTCGTACCGGACGTACTGCCTGCTCGGGGACGGTGAGCTTGCCGAGGGGCAGGTATGGGAAGCCGCGATGGCGGCCGGCCACTTCCGGGCAGGCTCCCTGATTGCCATCGTCGACCGCAATCAGCTGTCCATCGACGGCCCGACCGAGTCGATCATGGGCGTCGAGCCGCTGGACGAGAAGTTCCGGTCGTTCCGGTGGCAGGTGCGCCGCATCGACGGCCATGACCTCGACGCGATCCTCGACGCGTTCAGCGGCCTCTCCGATGCGCCGGACGGCCCGCCGCAGATGATCATCGCCGATACCGTCAAGGGCCGCGGCGTGCAGCGGATGGAGCTCGGCGCGGGCTGGCACGTGGGCAATCTCGTCGGGGCCGACTACGACGACGTCATGGCCGAGATCGAGGGCGGGCTCCGGCCGGTCGCGGCGGGAGGCAGCGATGGATGAGGAAACCCGGGCCGCCGTGACCGGGCCGGGGACGACCGCGGCCGAGGCCGGCCCGGCCGCGCAGGAGATCAGCGAGGTCTTCCGGGGCAGCGCCGGCGAGTCGCCGGCGCTGAAGCGGTCCGGGGCAGCGGGGGCGGCCAAGCCGGCCAGCACCGTTCGCGGCATCCAGCGCGCCGCGGTACCGGCGTTCGTGGCCGGCCAGGAGCTTGCCGACCTCGCCGAGCACGACCAGCGGATCGTGGTGCTGACCGCCGACCTGGCCGGCGCGGGCCGGACCAGCGACTTCGCGGCCCGGCACCCGGCCAGGTTCTTCAACATGGGCGTCGCCGAGCAGAACATGATCACGGTCGCCGCCGGCCTGGCCTCGGCGGGACTGCGGCCGTACCTGAGCACCTTCGCCGCCTACGCGGCCCTGCTCGGCTGCGAGCAGATCCGCACCGACCTCGCCTACACCGGGATGCCCGTCCGGATCCTCGCGCACCATTCCGGCATGAGCCTCGGCTACTACGGCACCAGTCACCACTCGCTCGAGGATCTCAGCGTGATGCGCGCGATCGCCGGCCTGACCGTGGTCTGCGCCGCCGACGCCAGCCAGCTCCGGGCCATCCTGCGGGCCTCGCTCAGCCTGGCGGGCCCGCTCTACATCCGGATGGGAAGGGGCCGTGATCCCGAGGTCTATCCGGAGGTGCCCGCGGCGTTCCAGTTCGGCCGGGCGGCCAGGCTGGCCGAAGGCAGCGACCTCACGCTGATCACGACCGGCTCGCAGGTACGGCCCTGCCTGGACGCGGCCGCGCGGCTCGGCGCGGACGGCATCGGCGTCCGCGTCGTGGACATGCACACGATCAGCCCGATCGACGAGAGCGAGGTCGTCGCCGCCGCGACGCAGACGGCGGCGGTGATGACCGTCGAAGAGCACAACGTCACCGGCGGCCTGGGATCCGCGGTGGCGGAGACCCTGCTGGAAGCCGGCGCCGCGGTCCGGTTCCGCCGGGCCGGCGTCCCGGATGAGCACGTGATCCTCGGGCCGCCGGCCGCGCTGTACGCCCACTACGAGCTGGACGCCGACGGGATCGCGGCTCGCGCCCGCCGGTTCCTCGCGCCCTGAGGGAGTTGTTCGCCTTGACCGACCTTGCCAGCCGCGAACGCGTCAGGACGGCGGACCGCGCGCTGCGGGAGCGCGCCCGGCGGGTCATCCCGAACGCCATGTACGGGCACCTGTCCGCGGTCCGCCTGCCCGCCGAGTACCCGCAGTTCTACGACCGCGGCCAGGGCGCCCGGGTTTGGGATGTGGACGGCAACGAGTACATCGATCTCATGTGCAGCTTCGGACCCAACATTCTTGGATACGAGCATCCGGTGGTCGAGCAGGCCGCGGCTGCCCAGCGAGCCCGCGGTGACACGCTTTCCGGCCCCGCCGGGTGCATGGTCGAACTGGCGGAACTGCTGGTCGACCGGGTGGCGCATGCCGACTGGGCGATGTTCGCGAAGAACGGCACCGACGCCACCAGCCTGTGCCTGAGCGCCGCGCGCGCGGCGACCGGGCGCTCGGCGGTGCTCACCGCCCGGGGGGCGTATCACGGCTGGTCGTCGTGGTGCAATCTGAAATCCGACGGCATCCCGCCCGAGGACCGCGCGAACGTCTATTACTACACGTTCAACGACCTGGCGAGCGTGCGGCGGGCAATCGACGAGGCCGGGGCGGGCAACGTCGCCGCGGTGTTCGCCTCGCCGTTCCGGCACGACGCCGGGCATGACCAGGAGATGGTCGACCCGGAGTTCGCCAGGGGCTTGCGCGCGCTCTGCGACGAGCACGACGCCGCCTTGATCATCGACGAGGTCCGGGCGGGCTTCCGGCTGCATCACGGCGGAAGCTGGGAGCCGCTGGGCGTGCTGCCCGACCTGAGCGCCTGGAGCAAGGCGATCGGCAACGGCCACCCGATCGCGGCGGCGCTGGGCAACAGCAGGTTCCTCGGCGGTGCCGAGCAGATCTTCGCCACCGGCTCGTTCTGGTACCAGGCGGTCCCGATGGCGGCGGCCATCGCCACCATCCATGCGCTGCGCGACGAAGGCGCGATCGAGACGATGGAGCGGGCCGGCCGGCGGCTGCGGGACGGGATCAGCCGCCAGGCGCGCGAGCATGAGATCGCGGTGCGCCAGACCGGGCCGGTCCAGATGCCGAACCTCAGCTTCCCCGGCGACGTCGAGTTCGCCAGGGCCTCGGCGTTCTGCGCGGCCGCCGTGCAGCGCGGAGTGATCCTGCACCCGCGGCACAACTGGTTCCTGTCCGCGGCCCACACCGATGACGACATCGACCGGGCGCTTGACGCGACCGACGATGCATTCCGCGCGGTCCGCGCGCAGTCTGGCAGTGACGAGAGCAAGGACGGGACACGATGAACAACACCACTGATCGCCGTGGCCGCTGGCCAGGCACGCCCAGGACCCGGGCCCTCGCTGCGCTCGCCGCCGTCGGCCTGGTCACCGCCGCCTGCGGCGGCTCGAATGGCCCCGTGAGCACCGGGGGAGGCCCCGCGCCCTCCTCGTCGAACAGCCAGACCCTGGTGATCGCCCGCAACATGGACCTGACGTCGACCGACCCGTCGAACGCGATCTGCGACACCTGCCAGTTCGTGTTCAGCGCGACCTACGAGACGCTGGTCGGGCTGTCCAACGACAACAAGACCCTGACACCCCGGCTCGCGCAGTCGTGGAGCGCCAGCGCCCACGACACCGTCTGGACGTTCAAGCTGAACCCGGCGGCCAAGTTCTCCGACGGCAGCCCGGTGACCTCCGCGGACGTGAAGTTCTCGCTGCTGCGGCTGAAGTACCTGAAGGGCAATGCGTCGTACCTGGTCAACACCGTCGACAAGATCACCACGCCGGACCCGCACACCGTGGTGATCACGCTGCACGGGCCCAACTCGGAATTCCCGAACGCCGTCAACGCGTCCTACACCGGCATCATCAACGAGAAGGTCGCCACGGCACAGGGCGCATCGGACGCCACGAACGCCGCGAAGACCGATAAGGCCGACACGTGGTTCCAGTCGCACTCCGCCGGCAGCGGTCCTTACGAGCTGCAGAGCTTCACCTCCGGCTCACAGGTGACCATGGTGGCCAACCCGAACTACTGGGGAACCCCGGCGCCGATCAAGCGGATCGTGGTCAAGCAGGCGGACACCGCCGCCGGGCAGGCGCAGATGCTCCAGGACGGCGAGGCCGACATCGCGATGCAGATCGACCCGGTGACCGCCAAGAGCCTCAGCGGCGTCTCCGGGATCACCGTGAAGACCATCCCGTCCTTCAACTTCTTCTGGATCGGGATGAGCCAGCAGATCAAGAACCTGACCCAGGCGCCGCTCAGCGCCGACATCCGGCACGCCATCGTGGACGCGATCGACTACCAGGGCCTGCTCAACACGATGGTCTCCGGCCAGGGCAAGCTGGTCGCCGCGCCGATCCCGAACGGCTACCCGGGCGCGGCCGGGCTCCCGCTGCCCAAGCGGAACCTGGCCGAGGCGAAGCGGCTGCTGGCCAAGGCCGGGCACCCGAACGGGTTCAAGCTCACGCTGGCCTACCCGACCATCAACGCCTACGGCGTCGACCTCGGCCAGCTGGCCCAGCTGCTCCAGTCGCAGCTCAAGCAGGCGAACATCAACCTGACGCTGCGGCCGGCGACGTTCTCGGTCAACATCAACGACCTGAGCACGAACAAGCTGCCGATGGAGCTGCTGTACTGGGCGCCGGACTACTACGGCACCGCGCAGTACTTCAACTACTTCGGGCTCATCCCCGGCAGCTCGTGGTCGCAGCTGTCGGCGGCGTCACCGACCTCGTCGCCGGTCGTGAACAAGGCCGAGACGAGCTTCTTCAACCAGGCGCTCGCCAGCGAGGCCCAGGCGCAGCGCGACCAGTTCTTCCAGCAGGCCGGAAAGCAGATGATCAGTGACGCGGTGACCGTCCCGCTGTTCAGCCCGGACCTGGTCCTCGCCTACCGCTCGAACCTCAAGGGCATCGACTACAGCGCCTGCTGCAACATCAAGCTCTGGCAGCTGTCCCGCTCCTAGCGGTACCGCCCAGCGGCTGCCGCGGGTCCCGCGGCCGCCGCTGGCCAGGCAGGCGGACGGAGAGTGAGAAGAAGCGGCATGTCTGATTCGACGGCCGAGCGCCTCCGGGTGCTCGTGGTGACCGGCGGCCATCCGTTCGAGATGGAGCCTTTCCTCGATATCTTCCGGGCCAACCCCGGGATCGACTGGACCCATGTCCAGCCGCCCGCGGCGCGGGACTTGTTCCGCCCCGGCCGGGTCGGCGAGTGGGACACGATCGTGTGCTATGACATGCAGGGCATCGCGTTCCGCAAGCCGCTGCCGCCGTTGCTGGAGGAACCGCCCGCCGACTACGCCAGCGGCCTGGTCGGCATGCTGGAGCGCGGCCAGGGGATCGTCTTCCTGCACCACGCCATGTCCGCCTGGCCGCGGTGGCCGCTCTGGGCGCAGATCGTCGGCGGCCGATGGCACTACGTGCCGGGCGAGTTCGACGGCCGGCAGTGGCCGGCGTCGGGGTACACCAGGGAGGTGACGCACCGGATCACGCCGGTCGACCCGTCGCACCCGATCTGCGCCGGCGTCGAGGGCGGCTTCGACATCGTCGACGAGGTGTACCTGAACCCGGTGCTTGAGGACCGCATCGTGCCGCTGCTGCGGACCAGCTACGAGATGCGGCCGGAGAACTTCTACTCGGGCGAGCTGGCGATCCTGGGCCGGATGTACGACCGTGAGGGATGGAGTCATCCCGTGGGCAGCGGCCTGGTCGGCTGGGTGAAGACGGCAGGGGCCAGCCCTGTGGCGTACCTGCAGCCCGGGCACGGGCCCGCGGCCTACGCCAACCCGGCGTTCCGCACGGTGCTGGCCAATGCCATCCGCTGGGCCGCATCCGGCGAGGCGCACCGCTGGGCCGCCGGGCGCCCCTCGGCCCTGGCCGGATGACGCCGCCCGAGCCGGATACCGCTGGCGGCCGGGCATGAGCAGCTACGTAGTCCGGCGGGTGGCCGCGATGCCCGCCCTGCTGCTCGCCGTGGTCACCGTCACCTTCCTCATCACCCGGCTGATCCCGGCAAGCCCGCTGACGTCGATCCTCGGCCCGCGCGCCCTGACGGACCCGTCCGCGGTCGCCGCGGCGAAGGAGCACTGGGGCCTGAACGGGCCGCTGATCGGGCAGTACTGGCATTACCTGGACAACATGCTGCACGGCGACTTCGGGACGTCGTTCGTCACGAAGAACAATGTGGCCACCGACCTGGGGGTCCGGTTGCCCGCGACGCTTGAGCTGATGACAGCGGCGATCATCGTCGCGGTGATCGGCGGGATCGGCATCGGC
>Ga0137407_10003229_pt1 | contig 10821 bp, 13 predicted proteins | sample CZOMad2_2_16fung_FD_108410 | JGI IMG/M metagenome (GOLD analysis project Ga0137407, IMG submission 108410) | Vadose zone soil fungal communities from Angelo Coast Range Reserve, California, USA - CZOMad2_2_16fungal (Illumina Assembly) | ecosystem: Environmental > Terrestrial > Soil > Vadose...
TCAAGAGCTCGACGTACGCGACGATGCCGCCGTCGTACTTGAAGTCGTGGCTCTTGTCGGAGCGCTCGTCCCGCATCAGGATGCGCAGCCCAGGGTTGAGGAACGCGAGCTCGCGCATCCGGTTGGAGAGAACGTCGAAGTTGAAGTCCGTAGCCTCGAGGACGGTCGCGTCGGGCTTGAACGTGACCTTCGTGCCCCGCAGCGACGTCGTCCCGATCGACTTCACCGGCCCCTCGGGAATGCCGGTCTGGTACCGCTGCTTGAAGATCTTCCCATCGCGATAGACTTCGACCGCCAGCCACTCGCTGAGAGCGTTGACGCAGGAGACGCCGACGCCGTGGAGGCCTCCGGACACCTTGTACGAATTGCCGTCGAACTTCCCGCCCGCGTGGAGCTTGGTCATCACCACGTCCAGCGCGTCCATCGGCTCCGTCGGGTGAGGGCCGACGGGGATCCCGCGGCCGTCGTCCTGCACCGACACCGAGCCGTTGGCATGGATGGTCAGCTCGATGGTCCTGGCGTAGCCGGCGAGCGCCTCGTCGACGGAGTTGTCCACGACCTCGTACACGAGGTGGTGCAGGCCCTCGGCGCCGACTCCGCGGATGTACATGTGCGGGCGCTTGCGGACGGCTTCCAGCCCTTCCAGGACCTTGATGCTGTCAGCCGAGTATTCACCCGGCGCAGGCACCGGAGACGGTGCCCGCTTCTCGTGCGCTGTCTCCAAAATCTCACCTCTGGAAAGTACCGGGAATTATCACCCGAAACGGCCAGGAAGCAAGGCGAAAAGACCTCTCCATCACTCTGAAAACAGGGTATTTTCTGGAGTGATCCGCCCGCCCTCCACGCGCTGGAAAACGGCTTCCCGGACGGCGCTTTTCGCGACCAGTTTCGGGTCTGTGGTCGTGAGGACCACCTGGCCGTCCAGAACAGCCAGATACGCCATCAGGAACGAGTTCCGCGCCGGATCCAGCTCGCTGGAGACGTCATCCAGCAGCAAGAGCGGCGCGCGCCCTCGGAGCGATCTCAGGTTCTCGATCTCCCCGATCTTGAACGCGAGCACGATGGCCCGCGATTGGCCCTGGCTCGCGTACAGCCGCGCCGCCCTGTCGCCGAGCGTCAGCCCGAGGTCGTCCGCATGCGGTCCGACGCTCGTGTATCCGCGCTCGCGATCGCGCGGAAGGCGCCGCCGCAGCGCCTCTAGCAGGCGCTCCGCGAGCGCTGCTCCGCCGCCGGCCAGGCCATCCGAATCGCGACCGGCGGCGAGGTAGACGAGGTCCAGTGACTCCTCCCCGCGCGCGACCTCCGCGAACGCCCGCTGCGCGTGAGGGCGGATCTCCTCCAGGACCTCCTCGCGCCGTCGCCGGACTTTCGCCCCCAGCCTGGAGAGCGGCTCGTCGAAGCTCGCGAGCAGATCGGGCGGCGCGTTCTGGCGCAACAGCTCGTTGCGCGCCCGCAGCGCCCGCAGGTAGTCGCGGGAGTCCGCGAGATGCGCGGGATGCCGGTTCTGGGCCGCCCGATCGAGCAGCTTGCGCCTCCCCTCGGGGCCTCCCTTCACGACCGCGAGATCGTCGGGCGTGAACGCCACGGTGGCGAGACCGCCGAAGAGCTCGTCCGGGTCGCGGACCGGTTTGCCGTCGACGCGGGCGGAGCGCCCTTCCCTTCCCACCTCCACCTCGACTTCCCGCACTCCTCCAGAAAGCTCGAACCGGCCGCGCACGAGCGCGGCCTGCTCGCTGCCGATGCGCACCATCTCGGCGAGCTTCTGCGCCCGCAGCGGCCGCAGCGTGCTGAGCAGGTGGCAGGCCTCGAGGAAGTTGGTCTTCCCCTGGCCGTTCGGCCCGAAGAGCACCGTCGTGTGCCGCCCGAGCTCGATCGGCGCTTCGGCGAGGTTGCGGAAGGCGCGGGTGCTGACGTCGAGCAGCAGCACTTACTGCTTCACGCACATGTCGATCGGCACGCCGGCACCGGCGCTCCTGCACTGGTACGTCGCCGGGCACCGCGGCGGTGGCTTCTTTGCCTTGGGGGTGACGTCGACAGGCGCCCCTGGCATGACCTTCTGGGTCCCCGCCTCGAACGAGGCGCAGGGAAGGACACAGATTCCCGCGTCGAGCGGCTTTCCCTGCGCATCGCTCCGGTGCACACAGCGCTGCGACCGATGCTTGCACTCGGAGTTCTTCCGGCAGCTCTTGCCCATGCCGACCGTGCGTGGGTCCCGGGAGATCTGCTTTGGGAGCCGCCCTTCGCTGGCGGCCGCGAACAGGAGCGCTGCCAGCAGGAGGTGCATTCAGATGCGCATCGGCATGATCACGGCGGTGTACCGGGCCCCCGCGCCCGGATCGCCCGCCGGCTTCAGCACGCCGGGAGACAACTCGTCGCAGAGCTCGACGTTCATCTGGGCCGTGTCCACGACCTGGAGCACGTCCATCAGGTACCGCGCGTTGAAGCCGATCTGCAGCGGCTGCCCCTTGTAGGAGACCGGAATCTCCTCCTTCGCATCGCCAAGATCCGGGTTCTGCGAGGTGACCCTGAGCGACCCCTCCTGCAACTCGAAGCGGACCGCATTCGTGCTGCGATCGCTCGAGAGCAAGCTCATCCGTTTCAGCGTGTCGAGCAGGCGGGGCCGGTCCACGATGACCGTGCGATCGGCTTCCTTCGGAATCACCTGCTGGTAGTCCGGGAACGTGCCGTCGATCAGGCGCATCACCATCGTGACGTCGCCCCGGCGGAACACGCCCGATGTCTCGGTGAATCCCAGCTCGCAGGCGCCGGTCTGGTCCTCCGACAGCAGCCGGCGCAGCTCGAACAGCCCCTTGCGGGGGACGATCACGCCGCGCTTGAGGTTGAACTGCCCCTCGAGCGGACGCTGCACCAGGCTGAGCCGGTGCCCGTCGGTCGCCACCATGCGGACGTTGCCTTCGCCGGTCTCGAAAAAGACTCCGTTCAGGTTGTGGCGCGTCTCGTCGGCCGAGATGGCGAACTGCGTCTTCTCGATCATCTCGAGCAGCGCGGTAGGTTCGACCGGGACGAAACTGACCTTCTCCGCGCGCGGAAAGGGAGGGTAGTCCTCCGCCGGCTGTCCGACGATGTTGAACTCCGCGGCTCCCGAGGTAAGCCGGACCCGGTTGTTCGCCTCGCGCCGGAGCACCAGCGACTTCTCCGGGAGGGCGCGGACGATGTCGTAGAGCTCCTTGTGCTTGATCGCTACGCCGCCTCCCTTCCGCACCTCGCATGGATGGGTGCCGGTCACTCCGATCTCCAGGTCGAAAGCGGAGACTCGCAGCCTTCCGTCCTCGGTCGCCTCGAGCAGCACGGAGCCGAGGATCGGCATCGTGCTCTTCTTCTCGACGATGCCCTGTGCTCGGTACAGCGCCCGGGAGAACTCGTCGGTCCCGATCTGGAGCTCCATCTTCTGCGTACCTTTCTAACCAGGAAAAGAGGGATCTCGTAGTGCTCTTAGAGCTTGTGGATCTGTGCGTTGGGCGGGTTGAGCGGCAGGATCGTTGATCTTTGGTCTGCGGACAACTGATTCGGATCGCTGTGCGAGGGCTGTGCGGCGTTTGCCGCGGCCACGATCCACATGGTGCGCGCAGCGTTTTGCACAGGCGGGCGAGCAGTCACTAGGAATTCAAGCGGCGGAGGAGGGACTGCACCGTCTTGGACAGGTCCGGCTCCTCGTTCATCAACTGTTCGATGCGTTGCTCGGCGTTGATCACCGTCGAGTGGTCCTTGCCGCCAAACTTCTCGCCGATCACCGGATAGGAGAGGCCGGTGATCTTCCGCGTCAGGTACATCGCCACCTGGCGGGCCCGGGCGATGTTCTGCTGCCGGCGATCGCCCTTGATGTCCTGCGGCTTCACCTGCATCGCCTCGGCGACGATCTTGATGATCGTCTCCACGTCGGGCTTGTCCCCGCGCACCACGAGGATGTTCTTCAGGACGTCCTGGGCGAGCTCGACGGTGAGCGCAGCGCCGGTCAGGCTGGCGAACGCCGACAGGCGGATGAGCGATCCTTCCAACTCGCGGACGTTGCTGCGGATGTGCGTCCCGAGGAAGAGGGCGACGTCGTCGGGAAGGGCGATGTGATCGGTCGCGGCCTTCTTCTTGAGAATGGCGACCCGCGTCTCCACTTCCGGCGGCTGGATGTCGGCGATGAGGCCCCACTGGAACCGGCTGCGCAGCCGCTCCTCGAAGCCTTCGATCTCGGTGGGAAGCTTGTCGGAGGTGACGAAGATCTGCTTGCCGCCCTCGTGCAGCGCGTTGAAGGTGTGGAAGAACTCCTCCATCGTCTGCTTCTTGTTGCTGAGGAACTGGATGTCGTCCAGCAGCAAGATGTCGCACTTCTCCCGGTAGCGCGCGCGGAACTCGGGCATCCGGTGCTGCTCGAGCGCGTGGATGAGGTCGTTGGTGAACGACTCCGAAGACAGGTACACCACGTGGCAATTCGGATTCTGCCGCAGCGCGTGGTTGCCGACGGCGTGCACCAGGTGCGTCTTGCCGAGCCCCACGCCTCCGTACAGGAACAGAGGGTTGTAGGCCTTGCCCGGCGCGTTCGCGACCGCGGTGCAGGCGGCCACCGCGAACTGATTCGATGGTCCGACGACGAAGGAGTCGAACGTGTACTTGGGGTTGATCTGCAGTTGCCGCGCCCCCGCGGGTGCCTCGGACGGGGGAGGGGAGGTGGCCGGAGGCCTGCTTTCGGGGGCGGGGGGCGCCTCGGCGACTTCCTCTCCCGGGGCGCGTTCGCGGACGACGAACTTCACCGCGCAGGTGCGCCCCAGTTGGGCCTCGAGGTCCTGCAGAAGCACGTCGAGCAGGTTGTCGCGCACCCAATCGATCATGAACCGGCTCGAGTGGGCGAGCGTCAGCTCGTCGCCCTCCAGGCTGACCGGCTTGATCGGCTCGAAGTAGGTCTGGAACGTGTGTCGTGAGAGCCGTCCTTTGAGGCGATGGATCGCTCGCGTCCACAAGTCCGTCGCCGCCCGCTCCGAATCCAGCGGATTCACTACCGTAGGGCCGTCCACAGTGTTGTTCACAGTTGTGGACAAGGAGCCAGGCATCTGAAATCCCCCAGGAGTTTCGGAAAAAAGACACCTCTCGAGCGCGCGTCGCGGCTCGCGGACGTGGGTTTCGCTTTCTCCGGAATGTCCGCCTGCAGACAAAACAAAAAACAGCGCCGCGGACCCTAGCAAACGGTCCGAAAGCGGATCAAGCAAGATCTCCAAAGTGGCTGGATCGACGCAGGATCGTTGCTTGCGTGCAAGAATTCGTTTGGTCGGCAAACGATCCGTCCGCGCTGTAGCCGCGGCGCGTACCTTCCTTGACTTGCCGGGGTACGCGTGGTTTCTTGCCGCGCTTTTCGCGCTCAGGAGGCAGTCGTCGTGAAGCGCACGTACCAACCGAGCAAGGTCCGCCGCAATCGCGAGCACGGGTTCCGCAAGCGGAACTCGACCAAGGCGGGCCGCCGGGTGCTCAAGCGCCGCCGGGCAAAGGGTCGCAAGCGGCTCGTCGTCAGCGCGCCGAGGAAGTAGTCAAGGGAGGGCCCCTTGGCGGCCTTCGCATTTCCGAAGAGCGCGCGCCTGCTCCGGCGCGCCGACTATGTGGCGATCAAGCAACGCGGCAAGAGCTTCGCGGAGGGTCCGCTTGCGGCCAGCTTTCGTCCGCGGGACCCGGCTCCGACGGGAATTGCCGTCGCAGGCGCGCGCGTTGGACTCACTGTGTCGTCGAAGGTTGGGGGCGCCGTGACGAGAAACCGGATCAAGCGGCGCTTGCGCGAGGCCGTCCGGCTGGAGCTCGCCGGTCTTCCCCCCGTCGACCTGGTGATCGTGGCGCGCGCCTCGGCGTCCACCGCGTCGGTCGAGGAGCTTCGAGGGTGGCTACGCGGCGCGGCGACCCGTATGAGATCGGTGCCATGATGCGCCTGCTGTCGCTGCCGCTGCTGGGCTTGCTCTGGGTCTATCGGACACTAGTTTCGCCAGTGATTACAGTAGCTTGTCGCTATCATCCCAGCTGCTCGCAGTACGCGCAGGAGGCGGTGCGCGCCCACGGACCGGTGCTCGGTTCCTGGCTTTCGCTGAAGCGCTTGCTCCGTTGCCATCCGTGGGCGCCCGGTGGGCCCGATCCCGTGCCGCCGCCGTCGCGAAAGAGACTCGCATGAAGAGCCAGAACCAGAACCTGCTCGTCGCCGTCGCCATCTGGCTCGCCTGCATGTTCGGGCTCTACCTTTTCTTCCCGGAGAGGATCGGGGCCGGGAAGCGCGCCCCGCAGCAGAAGCCCGAGGCGCCGGCCCAGGCGCCCGTCACGACAGCGCCCGCGCCGCCTGCGGGTCCGGTGGGCAGCGGGGCCACGGTTGCCTCGAAAGCGGCCGATGTTCCACGTGGAACGCCGGGTCCAAAGCCTCCCCTGCGCACGGTGACGTTCGAGACGCCGCGCGTGCGCGTCGTCGCCACCAGCGAAGGTGCCGCGATCCAGAGCGTGCAACTGCTCGGCGAGAAGTGGACCCGGCACAAGGGTACGAAGGAGGAGTCCCAGATCGACCTGGTCTCCCCGCGCGCCGGCGAGGCGCTTCCCTTCACCACCGTCGTGACCGGCACAGATGGGAAGGCGCTGGTCACGGCCACGACCGCATATGCGCTGGTGAAATCCGACGCCACCAGCGCGACGTTCCGGGCGGAAGAGGGAGGGGTGACGATCAGCAAGACGTTCTCGGTGAATCCCGAGCACTACGGGATCTCGCTGCTCGTCGAGTTGAAGGCGGCGCAGGGGATCTCCGGCCAGCTTTCGATCCTCTCCGGTACGCACGCGGAGGAGCCGCAGGGAGGGTTCTTCGCTCCGCACACCAGTACGCCGGCGCGGACCATCTGCGCCGCGGGCAACAACAACGTCGAGCGGTTGGCCATCGGCGCAAAGCACCCGGTTTTCGAGGCGCCCTCTGCCCAGTTCGCCGGCATCGACGAGGAGTACTTCCTGAGCGCAGTCATCCCGCCGGCAGGCGTCCCTGCCTCTTGCCGCCTGGAGGCGCACGGCGAGAAATCCGGGTCCCTGATCGCCTCGCTCACGGTCCCCGTGCAGGTCGCCGCCGGCGGGGACTCGCAGCTGCTCTTCCAGGGCTATGCCGGCCCGAAGGACGAGTCCGAGCTCATGGCGGTGGCGAAGCCCCTGAAGCAGTCGATCGACCTGGGGTTCTGGGCGGTGATCGCCGAGTTGCTGCTCGGGATCATGAAGTTCTTCTATCGGGTGGTGCCGCCGCACAACTGGGGCGTCGCCATCATCCTGCTCACGCTGGCGATGAAGGTCCTGACCTTCCCGCTGCAACACAAGAGCATGAAGTCGATGCAGGAGATGCAGCGGATCCAGCCCCAGCTGGAAGAGCTGAAGAAGAAGTACGCCGGTGACACGCAGCGCCAGAATCTCGAGCAGATGAAGCTCTTCAAGGAGCACGGGGTGAACCCGATGGGCTCCTGCCTCCCGATGCTGATCCAGATGCCCATCTGGTTCGCGCTCTACAAGACGCTGCAGGTCTCGGTGGAGCTGTACAACGCGCATTTCATCCGGGGCTGGATCGAGGACCTGACCTCCAAGGACCCGTACTACATCCTGCCGGTCGCGATGGGCATCACGATGATCCTCACCCAGGTCCTCACTCCCGCGCCCATGTCGAACCCCAGCCAGAAGACGATGGGTTACGCGATGAGCGGGTTCTTTTCCCTCCTGATGCTGACGCTTCCCTCTGGCCTCACCCTCTATATCTTCACCAACAACATCCTCTCCATTGCGCAGCAGATGTATCTGCGCCGCAAGCTGCGTCCTCCTCCGGTCAAGGCGAGCGGCCAGACCGTGGAGGTGGATAAGAAGAAAGACGATCGGTCCGGCGGTAGCGGCGGCGCCTCCGGCCGCGCGAAGATCCGGGCCTGATCGGATGGCGGACCCGGGGAACAGATCCGCGAGGAAGAATCCGCTGTTCGGCGCGGCGGTGGTGAAGGCCGTGCTGCGCAAGCGCGACGGCGTGACCGCGAGCAGCGCGCTGTACGAGGGCATTCTCCGCGACCTGGGCGTCACGGACGACCAGGTCGAGGCCTACCTCTCCGCGCACGCGGACGAGGTGGAGCAGGCCCTTCGCAGCCACGGTCGCCGGGGCGATTAGAGCGGCGGTCGCAATGCTGCCCGGTCAAGCGCGAGTTGGTCGCATCTCGTGGGCGGATTGGGATTGGTTGCAGGCCCTCCGCGTCGCCGCGGAGCGGTTATGACATGCACTGCGGTCCCGGCCACCGGAGGCGGGTTTTCGAGGATCCGCAGTTGGTTGGCAGTTTCCCGGCGGGCCGGAAACAGCCTTGCAGACGATGGATGGCGTTCAAGGGAGGCGCGCATGGCGGACGTCCAGGGAACCTTGTTCGTGGCTCGGTCCACCGGTCCCGGAACGGTGCGCGAGGAGAAAGTGCCGTTCGAGGACCTGCAAGCGCTGCTCGATGCCTGCTCCGCTGCCGAAGGAGCAGCGCTCGTGCGGGTGCAGATCGCAGGCACCAGCGCCGGCCAGCGCAGGCGGCTGGTGCTCGATTTTGGCTACTTCGGCCGCGAAGGCGAGGAGTGAGCGTGGACGCCGCGCAGCTCAGGAAGATCGAGGAAGGGGCCGGGCAGATGGGGATCCGGCTCGCCCCCGAGCAGCTCAAGCAGCTCGGCCGCCATGTCGATCTGATGCTCAAATGGAACAAATCGATCAACCTGACTGCGATTACCGATCCCGACGAGGTGGCGGAGAAGCACGTGCTCGATTCCCTCGCCGTGGTGCCCGTCCTCCCTTCGGGGAGCCTCCTCGACGCAGGCACCGGAGCCGGATTCCCCGGAATTCCCGCGGCCATCGCCAGGCCCGACCTGGAAGTGGTGCTGGTGGACTCCATGCAGAAGAAGGTGGCGTTTCTCAAAACCGCCCTCGCCGAGCTGCGCCTGCCGAAGGCGAGAGCATATGCGGTGCGGCTGGAAGGGAATCCCTCGAAGGAGGACCTTCCCCGCGTGCACGCGGCGGTGTCGCGCGCCTATGCGACCGCGCAGGAATGGCTCCAACTCGCCCAGCATTACGTGCTGCCGGGGGGCGTGGCGATCTGCATGCTCGGTCCGTCGGACGCGCCGCCCGACCGCCTCGGCGACCTGGCCCTCAAGCAGCAGCTGGCCTACACTCTGCCATACTCGAAATCCCAGCGCCGCCTGGCCATCTACAAGCACCTCTAGAGAGCCGAACCGCCTGCCACCCGTCGCGAGGGCGCTGAGTCCCTACGCCGAGGCGCTCTGGCCCTGTTCCACGTGGAACAGGCTTCCTTTCAACCGCAGAGCGCGCAGAAGAGCACCTTCCTTTAGCTCCTCCCCGGCCTTCACGCCGATCACGTCGACCTGGTAGCCGGCTGCCTTGAGGCGATCGTAGGGGATGCGAAACTCGGAATCCTCGAAGCCCTGTCCTAGAACACAAGCGATCTTCATCGGTGTCTCCCGTCGGGGACACCATGGAATGGTGTCCCCCGTCGCCAACCGGCCCTGAAGATGCGGGCCGTGGCGCGCTCGCGGAACCCCTCTTCGCGCACGGGGAAGGTGCGACCGGCTCCTTGATCGATGTCGGACCCGCGTGGTACTCGCGCCTCACCACGGAGGGGGAGGGCGCATGGCGTTGGTGCTCGCGGTCGTGAACCAGAAGGGCGGGGTGGGCAAGACGACGACGGCGGTGAACCTCGCCGCTTCCCTCGCGGCCCACGAGCACCGCGCTCTCCTCGTCGACCTCGATCCGCAGGGCAACGCCACGAGCGGCGTTGGGATCGCCCGCGATCAGGCCGATCGGACCACCGTCTACCACGCCCTGCTCGGCGAAGCAGATGCGCGCTCGGCCGTCTTGCCCACCGAGGTGCCGAATCTGTTCCTGCTGCCCTCGAGCACCGACCTGGTCGGCGCGGAGCTCGAGCTGGTTTCCATGGAGGAGCGCGAGCTGCGCCTGCGGGACGCGCTCGAGGCACTGCGCGACGCCTACGACTACGTGCTCATCGACTGTCCGCCCTCGCTCGGGCTGCTCACCATCAATGCGCTGGTCGCGGCGGACCGGGTACTGGTGCCGCTGCAATGCGAGTACTACGCGCTGGAGGGCCTCGGGTCCCTGCTGCGCACCATCGATCTGGTGAAGGGATCGCTCAAACCCGAGCTGGAGATGGAGGGAGTGGTCCTCACCATGTTCGATGCGCGCAACAACCTCGCGCGCCAGGTGATGAAGGACGTGCAGACAAACCTCCCCGGCCAGGTGTACGACACGGTGATCCCGCGCAACGTCCGGCTGAGCGAGGCGCCGAGCCACGGGCGCCCCGCCATCCTCTACGACATCGAATCGAAGGGCGCGCAGAGCTACCTTCAGCTTGCGGAAGAGTTGCTGCAGCGCCACCGCGCCGCGGCCGCCCAACTCAAGCACGCGTAATTGCAGGAGAATCGAGTGACGGAATCGAAGGCGCAGGTGAAGCGGCCGGCCCTCGGCCGGGGGCTTGGAGCGCTGATTCCCGGCGGCTCCCCCGCGGAGCGCAAGGGCGTGATGAACCTCGGGATCGAGGAGATCCGTCCGAACCGATCGCAGCCTCGCCGCCATTTCGACGAAAGGCAGATCGAGGAGCTGGCGGAGTCGATCCGCAGCAAGGGAGTGCTCCTGCCCCTGATCGTCCGGCGGGACAGCGACGGATACGTGCTGGTGGCAGGCGAGCGCCGGTGGCGCGCGGCACAAAGGGCTGGGCTGCGCGAGCTGCCGGTGATGGTCCGCGAGGTCACCGACAACGAGTCGTTCGAAATCGCGTTGATCGAGAACATCCA
>Ga0137407_10003230_pt1 | contig 10816 bp, 3 predicted proteins | sample CZOMad2_2_16fung_FD_108410 | JGI IMG/M metagenome (GOLD analysis project Ga0137407, IMG submission 108410) | Vadose zone soil fungal communities from Angelo Coast Range Reserve, California, USA - CZOMad2_2_16fungal (Illumina Assembly) | ecosystem: Environmental > Terrestrial > Soil > Vadose zone...
CATAGCGAAACTGTCTGTAGAAAAATCTTTGGAGAAATCCCTTCCTTCTTTCAGTTGCCAGCCAATTGTTTTACCAAAATCTTCCGTCATATACATAAAACCAAAGTTTGGCAGCGTATTTGGCTTTTTGCCTGCCCAGTTAAATCCATTGCGCCATGCACCAAGATTTGTAGTTGCGTCTGATGCCCCGGCCATGTTATCTACCACACCGGTTGCCAGCAGATCATTTCTTACGGCATTGTAAAAGTTCGGCAAACCTTGTGTTACCCCGCCCACGGTTATCAATCCTTCTTTCCTGTAGTTAATGGGCCTGTTTTTGGCAAACTGAATTTGTTTAAAAACAATAATAGTCCCTATGATCAATGCAATAGAAAAAGTGAATTGCGCTACTACTAAAACCTTGCGTGGCAGCGATGCGTATCTGCCCACCTTAAAGGTGCCTTTCAACACTTGTATAGGGTCAAACTTTGACAAATACAATGCAGGGTAGCTGCCGGAAAGTAAGCCAGTAATGCAGGTAAATGCCAATGTGCAAAGCCAGAATGCAGGGCTAAACAATGGCAGTTGTATATTTTTACCTGAAAACGAATTGAACAAAGGCAGCAATACAATAACCAGGAGAATAGAGAATATAAATGACACGAAAGCTACCAGCACACTCTCACTTAAAAACTGGCGTATGAGCTGGCTGCGCAACGAGCCGACTGCTTTGCGTATGCCCACCTCTTTTGCACGCTTTTCGCTGCGCGCCGTACTAAGGTTCATAAAATTAATGCAAGCAAGCAGCAGCACAAATACGCCGATGATAGAAAACAACCATACAAATTGAATAGCCCCCTTGGCGGGTTTGCCGTCTTTAAACTCGCTGTACAAATGCCATTTATCCATAGCATACATGTAGGCGCTTTCAACCTGGTCACCTTTATTTTTATGCGCCATCACAACATTCTTGATCTTCTCTGTCTCTTTATCCATATCCACGTTGTCAGCCAACTGCACGTAGCATTGCCAGGAACGGTTATTCCAATCTGTGGTAGCATCTTTCACCCATTGTTCCGTGGTGATATATTTCTTCCAGGGCAAGAAATATTTTAAATCGTATAAGGTACTGTTATCCGGAAAATCCTTGAACACCCCTGCCACTTTATAATTGTCTTTGCTATCAAGCCTGATTATTTTGCCAATGGGGTCTATATTGCCAAACAATGTTTTGGCCATGGAGGCACTCATAATAATGGCCGAAGGGTCTTTCAATCCATTGATATTTCCTCGTAGCATATTCAATGAAAACATCGTTGGAAATTTATCTTCTACCCACTTGCCAATGCCTGAAATTGTTTTGTCGCCTACAGTAAGTGCGCTCCCGCTCCACCTCGACATAGAAATGTTTTTAAAGTCACTTCCATACTTTCTGCGTAGCTCATCAGCAATGGGTTGGCAAACCCGCGGGTCGGTACTCATCTTTCCATCATCACCAACAGTGGTGGTCATTATCTGTGCAAGCTGCTGGTGATTGGTAAAAGATCTGTCGTACGTAACCTCATCCCATATCCATAAACCAATAAGCATGGCAACCGCCATGCCTGCCGCAAGCCCCAGCACATTTATGCCGGAATACACTTTGTTTTTAGTAAGATTTCTCCACGCGATTTTTAAATAGTTTTTGAACATAACCTTTGATATATTAATGAATAATGTGTTTCGCTTTTAGCTGATATTCCTGTAAGCGAGTTTGAAATAAGTTTTAAACATGCGTATGATATTTTTGAAGTCACTACTATCCGACTGCCAATCGGTTAAAATTCGTGCCAATTGCATAATATTTTGACCATAACCATTTTATGCATTTCCGGGTTGACGTACCGTTCGAAAATGTTACAGCAGGTGTGCGATTTTGTCGAGAATTGACCCGTCCTGATATCGCTGTAATCAGATGACATTTGTAAGATTAAATCTTAGCGGCCATTTAACCATTGCAAGATCAAATTCAGTCTTTTACATATCATCCTATCGTCAACCACAAACTTTAAAATCTCCTTAACTTTATTTATAGGATAATTGCCCCTATGAATAAAGTGTTTTTTACTTTACTTATATTTTATTATCAGCCTGCTTTTCCTCAAGCGAGAGAGCTTTCCAAAGAAGAGTTTGTCAATGAGATTTTCAGCCAGGTAACTGACAGCAGTTTTTCAAAATATTATCTTTTAAATCAGGCTGAACCCTGCAGTTTCAAAAAATTCGATTATGAACAGTTGCTTCAATACTCGCTCAAAAAAATGGTCAGCATTGATGTATTGAATGAATTGGCAAAAAATGCCTCGGCTGTTTTCAATGAAAGTTCCTGGTCGCAGGAAAAAATGGATAAAGCTGTTTGCATCGATGCAAAAATGACTGAATCGGTATTAGATCCTACAGGGGATTTAAAACACAACTCATCGCTTACTAAAAGAGAAAAAAGAAAAGCTATAAAACTTGCAGAGAAAGAATGGCAAAAGAAACCATTGGAAGAAAAACTTGTTTTTTGTTTTTCAAAGCCTGTTTTTACTGACGATTATCAATACGCCGTGATTGATATGATTTCCATGAATGGCCCCATCTCCAGTGCAGGATCAACTTATTTTTTTAAAAGGGCGGGGTCTAAGTGGGAATTGATCGGCAAAGTATTTGGGTGGCAAAATTGAAGATTGTAGCCGGGGTCAGAGGTCAACATAACGAACCTTTATCCATACATCTTTGTTCCTTCCTTTATCATCGGTACAGGAAATTTTTACAGGCCCTTCTTCAGGAATAAAAAATTGCCTGGCTTTTGCTTCAGCGGCTTTATAGAATTTATCATTGATATACCAATACACTTTGCCAACATCATTGCCTACATTACAGCTTAGCTGCAGTCGCTGAGGATCTTTTTTACTAATCAGGTATTCATTGCCGTTTGAAGGGGCAGTAACAACCGGCGCCCCATCCCTGAATATTTTTTCACAGGCAGGGTTGTGCGCAGGAATTTTTTGATATGCAATCCTGTTTTCTTCAAAATACCTTTCCATATCCGGCGTAATGACTTTATAAAATTTTTTCTTATACCCGTTTACCGGCATGCAGGTTCTGCAATAAGTTATTTTTTCATCAGCAGATACAATCATCTCCCGGATATTATCGCATTTTTTTGCGGTTGATATCATGGGAATAAAATAATCCGTCGACAGGTCGCTGCAATGTTCGCCCGGAAGTAAACCGGTTTCAGAACATAGCATACGGATATCACAATCTTTCGGCTGCTGAAACCATTCCTCATCGGTATCATAATCGATGGTATTAAAAATCTTAAAAAGTAATGGAGTGGCCACATTGGCGCCGCTGAGTTCCGGAATACCCAAAGCAGAAAAATTGCCGACCCATATACCTACCGTAAAATGTTTATTGTACCCGATACTCCATGCATCACGACGACCATAGGATGTTCCCGTTTTCCACGCAATCTTTGGTAAATGTGTAGTGCTTTCCCAATTCAACGGAAAATCCGGGCGGTTGATCTTTGAAAGTATCTGGTTGATCATGAATGTCGCGGCGGGGGTTAAGATCGTCAGACCGGGACGGTCAGACGAGGTTGAAGCAACTCCGGTCTGACGGTCCCCGTCTGACCGTGCACCCGCGGCAACTTGCCGGTACGCAGGCGCGACAAACTTTCCTTCATTTGCAAAAATCGAATACAATCCCGTCAGTTCTTCTAACGTTGTTCCGCAACCGCCAAGAATCATCGATAATCCGAGTTTAGCCTGGTCTTTTTTAACCTGCTGAAAATTGCAGGCCGCCAATTCCCGGATCAGGGTTTCTTTTCCCAAAGCACGCAAACTTTTCACAGCCGGGATATTGAGAGAATGTTCCAGGGCATATTCCATCGTGACATACCCATTGAATTTCTTATCATAATTTTCGGGCGCATAACCATCATAGTTGACCGCTACATCTGTGATCACCATTTTCGGAGTCAGTAATCCCTGGTCAATGCATAGTCCGTATAACAAAGGTTTCAATGTACTTCCCGGCTGACGGACAGCAGCCGCTCCGTTTACCTGCCCCGCATCAGTAGTGTCGCTGAAGTCAGATGAACCAACATACACGATTACATTATGAGTCATATTATCGATCACCATCACGGCTGCATTGCGGATATTTTTTAAACTGAGTGCACGTGAATAATCTTCTACCATTTTCTCAACTTTTCGTTGTGTGTTCAGCTCGATATTTGTTTTTATGATATCTCCACCCTGCCTTTTCAATTTATAGGCAAGATGAGGAATAAAAACCGGTACGGTTCCGCGTTTTGCAATAAGCGGTTCATTCAGGGCATCCTGGATTTCTTTTTCTGTAAAAACCTTTTCTCTGGCAAATTTTTTAAGCCATTTGTTTCTTTCCTGAACAATATGATCGTTATTCCTGCCGATAACCAATGAAGAAGGGCGATTGGGAATGATCGACAAAGCAGTGATCTCTGCCAACGATAAATGATCTGGGTTTTTTGCAAAGTAAAGAACGGAAGCAGATTTCACTCCTTCAATATTACCTCCGTAAGGAACCAGGTTCAGATACATTTGCAATATTTCATCCTTACTGTATTTAATCTCCAATTGAAAGGAACGGAAAATTTCCACGCATTTGTTCCAGTAGTTTCTTCGTTTGGGTTCCAGCGCACGCGCTACCTGCATTGTAATAGTAGAAGCACCCGAGACACGCTTCCAATGAAAAATATTTTTGAAAAAAGCCTTACTGATCGAAAATGGATTGATTCCCGGGTGATAATAAAAATATTTATCCTCTTTCTCAATGATCGTCCTCCTCAGCAACGGTGAAATTTCATCCAGCTCCGTCTTCATTCGCCATTGCTGGTTTTTTGTAAGAAAGGCATGGATCACTTCGCCCCTGCTATCTGTTATGATGGTGGAATATTCGATCTTATCCGGCAAAGGGAAAAGCAGGTTAAGCAGAAAAAAAAGAAATGCTGTGCTGATTGCTGAAAGAAGCAATATTTTAAAAATGCGTTTTTTATATTTGAAACGAACTTTCATCGGTGTTTAGGGTGATTCAAACTGGTTGCTAAAAAATAAAGAGAATAAATGAAAACTGTGGCTCAAATTATTGTTAAAACGATTTCCGATCAGAAAGATTGAAAAATGCCAGGCTCCTAAGCTTCGAACTGTTAATATTTTCTTCATATTTAAGTTTTGCACCTGCAATAAGAATTACCCGCAATTCAAAGATATGTCATACTCTTCTTTTTAGTACCTTAACATCCTCAACTGATAACTCCCCTCTCTATGCGTATCAAAGTAACGTTGCTAACAACCGCAACGGTTGTTATTTTTTTGCTTGCCTGTAATCGTAATTTTGTTGCCCTGGATTATACCAATGCGCAGGATGAAGTGCCGCCACTTGGCAATCTTATCTTTCGTTTTGATAAATCGCTCGTGCATGATTCTCTATTGAACCGATGGGATTCCGCGGAATATATTTCCTTCGAACCGAAAATTCCAGGCCGCTTTCGCTGGGAACATCCCGATGAACTGGTATTCTCGCCTTCACGGCCACTAACCCCGGCAACTAATTACAAAGCAACTTTAAAATCTGATATTCTGCAATTCAGCAAATATGCAAAAGTGGAAAAGGCTGACAATATCAGTTTCCATACGCCAAACCTGAAGCTGGATAATGTCAGCACCACTTGGGTGCTACAGGATGAAAACAGCAATGCTGCATTGCCACAGGTTGATTTATCTTTTAATTATTCTGTCAATCCAAATGCATTGAAAGAAAAATTAAAGATTGAAATGAACGGACATGCTGTTGATTATACGCTGCAGACCTTATCCGCAAGTAATAAAATTTCTCTTCGTCTCATGAATATAAAAATGGAAGATGAGGATTACCAGGCGAAGATCAGCATTGAAAAAAATCTTATCCCGGAAGGCGGGACAAATGGAACGCCTGACAAATCGGAAATATCATCCGTCATTCCATCTCCTTTCGTTTTACGGATCAGCGATGTGGTTGCAGAACCTGATGGCGTGGGTGGAACGATAAAAGTTACTACCAGCCAGCAGGTCAGGCCCGATCAGCTTGCTTCATTTATTAAATTAAATCCGGCTGTAAAATTTAAAACAACTATTGAGGATGATGGTTTCCTAGTCAGCAGCGATAATTTCGACGCAACACAAAGCTATGTGCTAACCATTGCAGAAGGATTGCGTGGAAGAATTGGCGGCACACTGAAAGATGAATATAATACCAATATTGCTTTTGGCAACGTAGAACCCGCTATCAGTTTTGCAAATGGAAAAGGCGTTTATCTTTCTTCCAAAGGAGAAAAAAACATCGAGGTTAAATTGACCAACACACCGAAAGTAAAAGTGGTGATATCAAAAATTTATGAAAATAACCTGGTAACAGCGCAGCGCTACGGATATTATCCAAAAGAATCATCAGATAATAATAATGATGACTGGGAATATGGTGAGAATAACAGCGCCACTTTGGGTGATATCATTTATGAACAGGAAATTGATAGTCGTTCATTGCCTAAATATGGCAATAGTCGTTTATTTAATTTCAGTATTGATGACAAGATCAAAGATCTGAAAGGCATTTACCATATTGTGATCCGTTCTTCGAAAGAGTATTGGGTAAGAGATAGTCGTTTTATTTCTTTATCCGATATCGGGTTGATTGCAAAAGAAGGGAAAGAAAAAATAATTGTTTTTGCAAATTCCATAAAAAATGCAGCGGCCATCGAAGGAGCAAATATTGTTGCTTATGGAGCCAATAACCAGGTATTGGGTATTGGATCAACCAATACCGAAGGCGTAGCAGAAATCGCATACTCACGAAAGGAGTTTGCCGGATTCCGGCCGGCAATGATCATCGCGAAAACGCCGGATGATTTCAACTATCTTCCTTTCAATACTACCAAAGTGAATACTTCCAGGTTTGAAGTTGGTGGCAAGCACAGCAATAATACGGGTCTCGATGCATTTGTTTATCCTGAAAGGGATATTTACAGGCCGGGCGAGAAATTAAATTTTTCAGTTATCGTCCGTGATAAGCAGTGGAAATCGCCGGGCGATATTCCTGTCAAACTAAAATTCCTGATGCCGAACGGAAAAGAATTGAAAGAATTTCGCAAGACCCTGAATGAACAGGGTTCGCTTGAAGGAAATATTGAGCTGGCAACTTCGGCTATCACTGGCAGTTATTCGCTGGAAGTATATTCATCGAATGATATTTTACTTACAACACAGGCTTTCCGCATTGAAGAATTTGTTCCCGACAGGATCAAAGTAACCGCGAAACTCGATAAAGAGTTTTTAATGCCTGGCGACAATTCGCAATTGACTATCCACGCGGTGAATTTCTTTGGACCTCCTGCTTCCAACCGCAATTATGAATGTGAAATACAGGTGCTGCAAAAAACATTCAATGCAAAAAAATATAATAATTACAATTTTTCACTGGGCAGCCAGAGTTCCATCTCCGACAAAGTAACACGGGAAGGAAAAACAGATGACAAGGGGGATGCAGTAGAAAAATATACAGTTCCGGATATGTTTAAAAACCTTGGCGTATTACAAGCGAATTTTTATTCGACCGTATTTGATGAAACCGGCAGGCCGGTAAGCAGGAAAACTTCCGCAGATATTTTTACCCAGCAAACTTTTTTCGGCATAGCGTATGACGATAGCTGGTATTATCCATTGAATCAACCGATAAAATTTCCCATCGTCGCGCTTGATAAAAACGAAAAACTCCTGCATAATGCAACAGCCAAAGTGGATGTTGTGAGACATGAATATAAAACCGTGTTGACAAAAAACGGTAGTTATTTCCGTTATGAATCTCAAAAAGAAGATAAATTGATCCTGACAAATTCAATTACTGTGAGTGGAGAAAATACTTCTTATTCATTCACACCAAAACTACCTGGCGACTATGAGTTGAGGGTTTCCATTCCGGGCGCTAATAGTTATGTCAGCAGATCTTTTTACAGTTATGGTTCCTGGGGTTGGGAGAATTCTTCATTTGAAGTGAACAATGAAGGGAATATCGATATCCAGTTCGACAAATCTTCTTACTATACGGGTGAAACTGTAAAGGCATTGTTCAAGACTCCATTCAGCGGCCGCATGCTGGTAACGATGGAAACAGAAAAAATAATCTCTTATCAATATGTGAATGTAGATAAGCGAACAGCTTCTCTTGATTTGAAATTGACGGCAGAGGCAGTACCTAACGTATATATCACAGCGACATTAATCAAGCCGCATGATATCTCCGATATTCCACTTACCGTTGCACATGGTTTTGAAAATGTGAAGGTGGAAGAAAAAGACAGGAAAATTCCAATACAGATCATTGCGGAAAAAGCAGTTCGCTCGCGGACGCATCAGAAAGTTACTATCAAGGCTGCACCAAACAGTATGGTTACGCTGGCCGCAGTTGATAATGGCGTGTTGCAGGTTTCAGATTTTGCAACGCCAGATCCTTACGACTATTTTTATGCAAAGCGTGCGCTTGAAGTGAATGCTTTTGATATCTATCCCTTATTGTTACCCGAAATAAAAGCAAGGCTCAGCAGCACCGGTGGCGACACAGAATCTGATATGACCCGGCGCGTGAATCCCATGCCGGCCAAACGATTTAAGCTCGTATCGTATTGGAGCGGGATCAGGCAGGCGAATGGAGATGGTGAAGCAGCTTTTGAATTCGATATCCCACAATTTTCAGGCGAAGTAAGGTTGATGGCCGTTGCCTATAAAAATGAAAGTTTCGGATCGGGCGAATCGAAAATGACTGTTGCGGATCCGATTGTGCTGAGTACAGCATTACCAAGATTCCTGAGCCCGGGTGATTCAATCAGCGTTCCTGTAACCGTTACGAACACCACGGCAAAAACAGCGACGGCACATGCACAAATAAAAACCAGCGGTCCTGTACAGTTTGCAGGCAATAACCAGCAATCTGTAGATATTCCGCCAAACAGCGAAAGTCGCTTAACCTTCAACGTTATTGCACAACCTGCTCTCGGTGCGGGGAAAGTGACAGTGGAAGTAAACAGCATGGGAGAAAAATTTACTGATGAAACCGAGATCAGCGTGCGACCGGCATCTTCTTTGCAAAAAATCACCGGGAGCGGATCTGTAAATGGTGGCAATACACAAACATTGCCGTTAAAGGCAAATGATTTTATTCCTTCGAGTGTGAGTGATGAGTTGATAGTGAGCAGATCTCCCGCTGTAGAACTGGCAAAATACCTGGATTGGCTGGTCATGTATCCTTATGGATGCACTGAGCAAACCGTGTCTGCGGCTTTTCCTCAATTATATTATGGTGATATGGCTGATATGTTGCACATGAATAAATCCTCAGCAAGCGCCAATGCAAATATCCAGGAAGCGATCCGGAAAATAAAAATGCGGCAGTTATATAATGGAGCCGTTACATTATGGGATAATGAAGGAACGGAAAACTGGTGGTGCACAATTTATGCCGCTCACTTTTTACTGGAAGCACAAAAAGCCGGTTATGACGTGGACAAAAATCTTATAGAAACCATGCTTGGTTATATCAACAACCAATTGAAAAACAGGAAAACGATCGTTTATTATTATAACCGGAACCAGAATAAAAAAATAGTTCCCAAGGAAGTAATATATGGATTGTATGTACTGGCGATGTCAGGTCATCCGAATGTGAGTGCGATGAATTATTATAAATCCAATCCTGCTTTGCTAAGCCTGGATTGCAAATATTTATTATCTGCGGCTTATGCACTGGCGGGGGATAAAAACAGTTACAAACAATTTTTGCCATCGCAGTTTGCGGGTGAAGAATCCGTACCGCAAAGCGGTGGTAGTTTCTATTCTGATATCCGGGATGAATCTCTTGCACTGGATGTTTTGCTGGATGTGGATCCGGATAATCCACAGATACCTTTGATGGCAAAACATGTTTCCGAAAAACTGAAACAACGTTATTGGTATAGCACGCAGGAACTGTCTTTCAGCTTTCTCGCCCTGGGTAAAATTTCAAGGCAGGCGGCGAAATCGACAGCTACCGCAGAAATAAAAGTGAATGGAAAAACAGTTGCCACAATGAATGGAATTGATATGAAGCTCGCGACAGAGCAATTGAAAGGGAATAATGTGGAGATCGTTACCAGGGGCAATGGTCGTTTATATTATTTCTGGCAGTCATCCGGTATCAGTGCCAATGGTACTTACAAAGAAGAAGATAGTTACTTGAAAGTACGCAAGCATTTCTTTGACAGGTATGGCAGGATGATCACCGGGAATACTTTCAAGCAGAATGATCTTGTGATTGTACAGATAACACTTGAAAAATCATATAGCACGGATATCGATAATATTGTGATCACGGATTTGTTGCCTGCAGGTTTTGAGATTGAAAATCCGCGAACAAAAGAAATTCCCGGAATGGATTGGATCAAGGATGGTTCTGCTCCAACAGCATTGGATGTACGCGATGACAGAATAAATCTTTTTGTTGATGCAAATTCATATAAGCAGACTTATTATTATGCTGTGCGGGCCGTATCGCCCGGTATTTATCGCATGGGGCCAGTGAATGCAGATGCGATGTATAACGGCGAGTATCATTCGTATAATGGAGCGGGGGTGGTGAAAGTGATTCAGTAGCCCCCTCCCGACCTCCCCCGGTGGGGGAGGAGCTAATAGTAACTCTCTGTTTGATAAAAATAAAATAGCAACTTGCCAAGAACTCCTCCCCCACCGGGGGAGGTCGGGAGGGG
>Ga0137407_10003231_pt1 | contig 10816 bp, 11 predicted proteins | sample CZOMad2_2_16fung_FD_108410 | JGI IMG/M metagenome (GOLD analysis project Ga0137407, IMG submission 108410) | Vadose zone soil fungal communities from Angelo Coast Range Reserve, California, USA - CZOMad2_2_16fungal (Illumina Assembly) | ecosystem: Environmental > Terrestrial > Soil > Vadose...
CGTCATCTTCCCCGTCCATTACAGACCCGTGGAAGGTACACGCGGCACTTATCGCGTGAACATGCGCCATGGCGTCAGCCGCGTTCGCTCGGGCCAGCGGTTCACAATGGGCGTCATAAGCCCCAAAACACCGCAGAGTTCAACAGTTTTCAACCGACTGCTTGCAACAGATTCAATATCAATAATTTAGAAACAACAGAATTCAATAAGGGTGTGAATCTGGTCGGGACAGGTGGCCGACCTCAAAGGAAGTCCTCTCGATTTAACACAAAAATGCAGAGATGTTGAACAGTGTTGAAATACGAGGCTTTTTAGTGTCACATTTTTACCTCATCGCCGGATTCGATAACATTCTGCAGAAGCCCCCAAGACGTTCAATTCACAGAGTTTGCTGCTCGCCCGCCATGCTAGACCACCTGGTGTTGTTCCAGGACGCCTACCGGCTACTTACGCTCAGATAACATGAATCAGAAATTAGAGATTTCTTAGATGATCGCAGCTGTTTTTCACGTGCGGTAAGCTGTTTTATAACGAAACCAGGAAAACATGGGGGCACTCAACCTACTGTGTGATATAGAATTTCGCGAATCTTAATTTTACAAATGAACTGGCAAGAACTCTCCGACCATAAGCTGGTTGAATTGTGCCTTGAGGGCAATCAGGACGCATGGGTTGGGTTTCTGCGTAGATACCGTCTTCTCCTCATTCGTGTAGCCGCCAAGACGCTTCGCGTGGCGGGAGTAACATCTACCGCCAGCCTACTTGAAGATCTGTTTCAAGAAAGTCTGGCGCGGATCTTAGGCAAAGATATGAGGGCACTCCGCGAACTGAGGTGGCTGCATGAAGGAAGCCTTCGTGGGTTATTGCTGAGTACTGGTACAACTGCCGCGCAGGACTGGTTACGCAAGGAATTTTCCGAAAAAAGAGATAAAAGCAAGGAAGATTCCCTTACGAATTTGGACATGGTCGTGCCAACTCCGACTGACCTGGCCACAACACTTGAGCAGAAAATCTTGCTCGATCAGTTGATGAACTGTCTGCAAAGGCTCATACGCGATGAAGCAGATTGCATACGAGATATCGCTATTTTCCGGCTTTTCTATGGCTATAGAGTAACGGCTGCAGATCTGGCGCGCGTTTATAAGATGAATCTTCGGAAAGTCGAGAATACCCTAGCGCGTCTTGCTCGTCTGGCACGATCGCATTGCCTTTAGAATCAATGAAGAGTGAGACTTTTCGTCGGAAAGATAGGGTTCATTGGTCTTCTTACGTTTCTTAGAATAGGAGGCAAGTTGCAGCGACAAGAACATTTGAGCGATGCTCAGATCGAGCAATGTGCCAATTTAAGCCCTGGCGCCTGCCCGGAACAAATTGAGTCGCATCTGTCTGAATGCGAATTCTGTTTAGAGCGTCTGCTGCGGTGGCAACGAATTCAATTCAAACGTTTTGAGATGGTTGGCATGAGGCAAGAGCTTAATCCTGAGTGTCCTGGTGACAGCAAGATACAAGAGGTTGCTGCTGGGGTCGCCTCACCTGGCTCTAACGCCCGGATACTCAAGCATGCTGCCCAATGTGATCATTGCGGACCTCTGCTGAATCAGTATTTTGAGATTTTCTCAGAAAAATCCTCTTCCGAAATTGACGCCCTTATCGATCAGTTGCCCAGCTCCAAAAAAGGTTGGGAAAAAGAGAAGGCACACGAAATTGCGCGGCAAATCCGCAATCAAAAACCCGCTCTGCATCCATGGTGGCTTGTGTTGCGGCCGCGCATTCTGGTGGGAGCAGCCAGCCTGGCAGCTCTCACAACTGCGGTGTTCCTCTGCGGACCAGTCGTGGTAGATGCCTGGCAAATCAAAAAGGAGCAGAAGTTGGTGGCAGTGGCGTTTGCCAAACACCGTGTAACAGAAATGCGTTTGACAGATGCCCTCCCTGGTGCCTATCGGCCGGTGAGAGGCACAATGGGATCCAATAATCAATTGGACGAGCTGAGCCAGCCGGAGTTGAACAAGGCATGGAGTCTGCTGACCGACAAGCTCAATTCCGGCGGGAAGGTGGATCCGCGATGGCTGCAGGCCCAGGGCAGACTTCTTCTTCTAAAAGATATTGGCAACGTGAAGGTCGCAGAAGCCTCCTTTCATGAGGCGCAATCCAAGGGTTTGCACGACCCCAGCGTGGAAATCGATCTGGCGGTCAGCTACTTCGAGGAAGATATTGGTAAGGCATCACCAACGCTTAATTCTACTCCCGATCCCTCCCGCTTAATTAGATCCATTGATCTGCTCACCAAGGTTGTCAACTACCCCAAAGTGACCCAGGAACAAAAAACTGTGGCCTTGTTCAATCTAGCCATCGCGTATGAAAAATCCGCAATGTGGCCAGAAGCGAAAAAGAGCTGGGACAAATACCTGGAGATCGATCGGACTGGCCCCTGGTCCGATGAAGCCCGCCTAAGGCGTGAAGCAGATGATAAGCGCATGCAGAAGTCTAGAGGCCAGATATCCTTTGATCCCGCCTTTTACCTTGCCCACCAATCCGACCCAGCTGTCCAGGACAATATCGAAGAGTATCAGGAGAGGGCCGCGCTTTCATGGCTGCGTGACGCTGTAAGGCAACCGGGCGGCGCCTCATCTCAAGCCACCAGTGCTTTGGCCATTCAACTAAAAACAAACCATTTTGACGCTTTATTGAGTGATTTATTCAGGCGGGTTCGATTGGATGACATGCCAGCCTTATCGGCACTTAGCGCGGCGTTGTTGGCCAATCGACAAGATGCCGTTTCTGATGCGCTAAAAAATGCTCGCATCTCATCGGATCTTTTTGCGAAGAGTCATAACGTGGCTGGTGAGCTTTGGGCCCGTTTCGCGGAAGTTTATGCGTACCAGAGGGGACAGTCCGGAACGGCTTGTCTTAACGCGGCAACCAAACTCGATCAACGGCTCGAAGCTGCAGGGTATCCTTGGTTGCGAGGGCATCTAGCCCTGGAAAAGGCGACCTGCCGCAACTTCGTTTCGAATTCCAAGGATAAGGATGCTGAGATTGAAGCCGATCTGAAAAGAAGCCAACTCTTAGCTACCCAGTTCGGCTTTCCCATCCTGCACCTTCGAATTTTAGGCATTTCCCCTGGCATAAAACGACAGCAATCCACTACCTGCGACCAAACCTGGAGTCAGGAACTAAAGGGAATGGAAGAGTATTGGAATGGTGTCTACCCGCTGGAGAGGCTCTACCAGTTCTATTCCGTGTTGGAGCAGTGCGCCGAACAGGAGCACTACTGGAATGCGGCCAAGACCCTCATGGATTCGATGATCATAATGCGGCTCAGCATGGATGAACAAGACCGGGACTTGAACGTCGTAGTCGCTTTGCATCTGCATTTGGCAAGCATTCTTACAACTTTGCGTGACAACGCAGGCGCCGAGAAAGCAAACCAGCAAGCTGAAGCCATTTTCAATCAGGGGGAAGGACAAAATCAATACAAGGCGATTATCAGAATTCTTGTGGCTGCATGCCAACTGGAGCGCGGCAAAGCAGAGGCTGCTTTGGCAACCCTGTCGCCGGCGCGTGCAGTTATCGAGCATACTGACAACCATTTGGTCGTGATTGATTTTAGAAGAGTGATGGGAAAGATCCTCCTGCACCTTGGCCGGCTGGCTGAGGCCGAGCAAGAGTACCAGTTGGGAATCGAACGTGCGGAGCAATCTCTTTCCGAGATGGAACAAACGCGGCAACGAACCCAATGGGCGGCAAAAACAGAAGAGCTCTACGGAGGGTTGGTGCAGATTTGGTTGGAGCAAAAAAGGGTTGTGGATGCCTGGAAGTTGTGGGAGTGGTCTAAGACGCGGTCGATTAATGCGCAGGCGCATACTGCCGCCCTACCTCCTACGCCCGCTTCCTGGCGGGAACTGCAACAACAAATTCTTGATCTTCAAGTCCCTTCAGAGCCCGGAGTTCATTTGGTGTATGCGGTATTCAGCGATCGCCTGCACGTTTGGGCGGTGGGCAGAGGCGAGATTCGTTCAAAGTGGGTAGAAATACGGCAAGAGAAATTGGAAAACCTCGTCGACGATTTTACCAGGAAATGCGCCAATAAATTAACTTCTCTTGGAGAATTGCAGCAGCAGGGGAAAACGCTGTTTGCCCTCTTGGTAGAGCCCTTTGAGGACGAATTGAGCGCAACACAAACTGTGGCACTTGAGGTAGACCAACAAGTGTAGAAATTGCCGTTTCAGGCCTTGAGAAGTCCTCAAGGCTGGTATATGGCCGAAAAATATTACATCGGGTACTCTCCGGGCATCCTGGTAGAAAGGATGCTTCGAGAGGCCGGGAGCATGCAGGCACGGAATGCTCTCCTACAGGTGCAGGCGTACCCGCGATTCACTGCAAACCTGCCAGAGATTTCAGATCGGTTTGTCAAACCAACAGTCCTAAGCGGCGCAACTACGAGCAAAAGCGAGGTGCTTGCGGCCATCCGGCGAAGCGACATTTTGTTCTTTTTCGGACATACGGTGCCGGACGGAAGGGGCGTTGCACTCAAGTTAAATGACAAAGAATCGCTGACCGCAATCGATTTTACCCCCGGGAACAGTGCCTCGCTCTTCGCTGGTGGTACTAGCGGCGTGTTCCACGGGTTTAACCGGGCAATACGGCCCGTTGGACGCTGATAGCATGATTCGCGCTTTTCTTGCAGCAGGCGTTCGCAATGTAGTGGTGAGCCAATGGGACATAGACAATCTTAGTACTGCGGACCTCATGAGCAGCTTCTTCCGCGATAGCCTAAAGGGTGAATCTCCCAGCGTGGCAATGACGAACGCTCAAAGAGAATTCCTGCATTCTCACCGTGAAGATATACAACAGCATCCATATTACTGGGCGGGTTTTATTGTAGTTGGAAGAACAGACTCGAGCGCTCCATCGCCCACTCCCGTGGCGTCACGATAACTAACGTTACAAAAATTGCAAATCTTTTCAGGGAACAGCCGCAGCTCTGCGTTTTTAACTGACAAGGAGCCCAGGTATGAAAAAGTTTTACGTTCTATTGGCCGTGCCCATCTTAGTGGGCATAAGCATGCTGAGCGCATGCCGGCACCGCGATGACGAGCATTCTTCAGCCACTCCACCGGCCACTTTGAAAGTGGTCATCAACGGACCTTTTGCGATTGTGCGGCAAAAGTCTGATCCTTCGAAAATTGTCGTGTTCACGCCCAGAGATCCACAAGGTATCCATGTTTTTTATGTTAATGATCTCGAACATAGTTGTGACATGCAAAAGAACTACCACTTTAAGCTGTTGTCAGAGGGCATGAAAGCCGCGGCGTCTCCCGCAATAGACCCTTATCTGGCGGACTTTACCGCTGAAACCGACTTGTGGAACCGTGAAGATTACTTTGTCACCATCGAGCTTCCAGTTCCCAGCAAGATTACCTTTGCTCCTCCGCTGCACCCCGTAAAGTTCGAAAACGGTACAGCAGGGTACATGACGACCAACTTTGTTCTGGAGTATCAGGTCGCAGAACCTGGCAGAGTTCGACTGGTTTCTCCTGAGTTAAACGGCGTGCATCCGCTCGCCACCTCAGAGTTGCAAGAGCAATATGCGAAACTCTGCAGCGGGGCCGCGGCTGGTGAGCACTTTCACGATAGCTGCATCGAGATAAGAAACCTGCTGGCGCAATGTGCAGGCCTCCGAGCCAAGGTGTTCTTTTTTGGAGCTGGCATGCCGCTGACCAAGCAGACCAAGATGAGCTATGCTGAGGAAACCTATCATGCGGTGCACTTCTTCAATGAAGTTTTCTTGAAGTCCTTTCCGCATCTGACGAGCAAGAAACTGTTTTCGGCAGAAAAATCCGGCCAAGAGGGCACTGATGGTCCAAGGGCCATGCTGATGCAGGCTTCGCTGAAACTCCCAGTGTCCCGTATTCGAGCGCTTCCTGTGTCGGCGGTTATCGACTGCAAGGCAGGCGGCATCATCGTTAGCATTACGCAATAAGAAATTCAAACAGTGCTGGCTAGGGGTAAGGAGACTTGCCCCTAGCCAATAGCCACCCCTGCCGTCGTGGAATTTTCCACCTGTTATTTTGACGCCAAGTAGCTGCTTAATCCTTAAGGCGCAGGCTTCAATCAGCAGTACTGCTTCTAGTTCATTCACACTCGAAGCAAACTGCGCCAATCTATCACAACGATAAAACATTGGCCATTGTTCTACCTGGAAGATTAGGGAGAGCGGATAGAGCTACATTTCTTAGAGTCGAGTGCAATACTGCATCTCAGTCGTTGCAAATTTAAGTGACGCCGACGGTCTCCGGCTGTTAACGATTTGCAGGCTATTGCGCGAGGCTCCAAGTCGGCGCAAACACTTCCTGACTGCTAAGACATCTCTCCGAAAACGTCTGCGATCCAACTATTTCTTCGTTGTGATCGATAAGTTTTTTAGCAGCTTTTAGGGAAACGCGCATTATTACCGTCTTTAATCAATCAGTAGTGAGAGAAGAACGAGACCGTGAGCAGGCGGCCGTTTGGAGAAACTTATGGGCGACGTACTTAAAATTTTAATCGAGTGCAGTTTCGACAACCTATTTGTGCTTACCGGTCTGGGTTTCATGGGAATCGCGATTGTCGGAAACATATGGAAGATCCAGCCAGGGAAATGGGGAAGACTCGGTTCTGCGATGCTGAGCCCGATATTGATCTGCTCCGGCCTTTGGATGCACACGCACGAGCACATCGACCAGTTTAAGGTTGTCCGGTTGGACTTTCAGGCTGCAAGCAATGCATATATCGGCTCATGTCCAGTTGAATTCAAGTTCCCCCGGGCAGATTGAGGCAAGCGGTGCTGGCATGGTTCGCTATGAAGTTGAGTACAGCGATGGAACCAAGACTGCTCCCCTGCAACTCGATTTTGATCATCCTGAGATCAAGCACATCAAGATAAGCCGGCAGTTTCATCAATCGCTGTTTGATGGCTGGGCCAGGATCAAGATCCTTTCTCCTGAGAATGGGGAATCAGCGAAAGCTTCCTTTGCGGTGACCTGCCAAAGGCCTGTAGCAACCAAGGCGAAGTTAAAAAGTGGAAAGGCGGTTGAAGTAGCCAGCACGCATGGCCCTCATATAGAGATGGCTTCGTCCAGTCGCAGATGAAGTTTAGTTGCGATGACTGCACTAACGCACCGTGGCATGCGCATCGTCGGTTGGTGCAACGGAATCGCCTCGAGTAGCAAATAACCAACGAAACGGATCCTCGACTTCAGTTTGAACGCCGAACGAAAGTCGGAGTTTATTACTGGATCAATACCGCTCTTCCACACGCGATGCTCCGCGCGGAAGGCCCCAAAGTTCCACTTTTGCCAAACCGCAAACCGCGGCTTATTGAAGGAGAACCACCATGGTCAATAAAAGCAATGATCCAAGTCATGGCGCGCATGAGAAATCGATTCGCGTCAATGTTGAATTTCGCGGAACAGGCGAGGGGAAAACACCGCCTGTGCGCGCTTACCTCTTCGATCTGTACGGGCGTTTCGTGACTTCACAACCGTTGGAAGGCAAACCGCTCACGTTTCCGGTAAACGAGGGCCAGAAGTATCGGGTTCGAGTTGGGCCTGACCTGCTAAAGGACTCAAAAACAGCACCCGCGAACTTGACGGCCCAACTTGATCAAGCCAAGGCATTCAGCCATGATTACATCCCCGCGATTCATGGCGACAATCTCTCATTGAGCATCAACCAGCAGTTCTGGTCATGCTGGTTCTTTCCGACATGCATCGATGTGCATGGCATTGTTCGCAAGCTGCTGAACCCCGGCAGCACGCAGCCCGTTTACGCTTCGATATGCCAAGGGACAGTGCAGATATTCCAGGTGGACCTCGCGTGCACCCTGGACCTGTTGGCACCACCCTTTTTATTCGAGTTACGAGACCGGCTCGTGGACCGACTAACGCTCCAGGTGCAACAAGGCCCTCCCATCATCAACCCCGGTGATCCCGGTCCCGAGAGAGTGATCAACAAAGTCTCGCAAGCGCGCCTCAGTCAAATGGGCGCGGGCATCGTACAGAGTCAGGTTCTGGCAGCGAACCGCGCCGCTGTCTCGATCAATGCCAGTAGGAGCGGTTTCAGTAGCGCAAGTTCGCTTTCCGAGGCGGCCACCACGCTGCGGATGTTGGATGGTGCCAATTTGAAGCAATACCTTGTCCTCAACAAAGCGTTCTTGTTTTGGCTCTGGTGCGAACTGATTCCCGACTGGGCGTTCTGCTGGCAGGAACTTACCGAAGTCCTGATTCAGTCCGACGGTTCGTTCTCCGCGGAGGTTTGCTTCTGGTGCCCGGAAGACTTTCCCGACCTTTATTTCGAGGTTGTGCAGAACATCGCGGGAACGGAGCGCGAGATCTACGATCCGCAGATCGCCTGTAGTACTTACTATAACTACGACGGTTCGAGGTCTGTTGATATCACAGTGGACGATCCAGAGGCCATCGCCTGCCCGCCGATCAATCCTGGCCCCAACTTCCTTTACGTGTGGCCCAATTACATTGGATGGGAAGATCTGTGGTATGTGAAGGGACTGATCGATGGAGTGGGCCCCGACGTGGGTCTATTGCCTGGGAGAACTCCATGGGGCGGGACGCTGCAGATCAAGACGCAAATGCATCCCGATTTGCCAACCCCGGGGATCAGTTACTTCCGCTGGTCCTATAAGTTCCCTGGCGATCCAGGTTTTACCCATATCAGCGGTCCCTTCACCATCCGGAAGCAGAAGACAACGTATATCGCGCCGTCTACTGTGATCATTCAAAATACCCCGGTGGCATTCGTGCCGCAGACCGTTGGTCCCAGCACCGACTTGTTCGCCATTCCGCAACATCTTCCCGCTGACACGCAATGGATCGATTTCCCCTATGGGAACTTCGACAGCACCCTCGGTGCGATTCCAGATCCGAATGCCGCCATTGATTGTCGGCTTGGTCTGCTGCCAGGGCAGAGTGGCATGTGCACTCTGAAGCTTGAGATGTTTGACAACGCGGGCAATCCTGTTGCAAGCGATAACATGGGAGGTCCCGCTACGTTCGCTTACCTCTTGGCCGAATCAGTCGCTACCCGTGGGAACCTTCACTAACGCTCCGGCATACAACATCGACGGAGCTGGAAACTTGACCTTCCAGATCCTGATCGACAACAACCACACCGTTGCGCAGCTGCCCAAGGTGAAGACGCCGATCAGTTCCACGGATACTGATCCGTGCGGCATCCTCCACTGCACGAACGGCAGCGACCAAGTCGACATTTACTACGTCGCCTTCCACCCCAACGGCTTCCTCAACTGGAACCTCGATGTCTCGCTGGGAATCATGGGAACAGTGGTGGGCATTCCGCACATTCCGCTCACTCCGCTACCAATTACGCCGGAACCACCAACCGACGTCAGCTCGGGATCGCTGGGGTCCCCCGCTAACTTTGCCAACCCGGCGAATGCCCTGCTCCAAACCTGTACCGAGGGTGCGTTTGCAGTCAACCTGTACTGCCATGCGCGTGCAACAAATGGGTACGGCCGGCAGTATCAATACGACTGCTCGGCCACTATTGGGTTCGCGCTACTGAAACCATGTGTCTGTAAGTAGCATCGACAGAGCTTCGATTCTGAATTGGAGTGGCGAAGAAGGGCCGCCGGTCAATCAGCCGGCGGTCTTGCCTTCCGGCTGCTGGGCCGCTGAAATTTCGGATGCGCTCCCGCGACCTTTGGTGGAATAACATGGGCTTCTATTTGTTTACGCTGAGTGTCCTTTGTGTGTGGCGAATTACGCATTTGCTGTATGCAGAAGATGGGCCTTGGGATTTGTTTGTCCGCTTGCGCCGATTCGCCGGAGCGGAATCATAGGCAAGGTAATGGACTGTTTCTACTGCCTGAGTTTATGGGTGGCGCTACCAATTGCATTTCTGGTGCCGGGAACTCGTCTGGAACGCTTTCTCTGGTGGCCGGCTCTGTCAGCGGCGGCCATCCTGTTAGAGAGGATCTCGTTATTTTGGGACGCAGACGTGTCGGCACGCTATATAGAGGACGCACCACTAAGGAATGAAGGAGAATCCACATGTCCTGTTGCGGAAAAATGAGGCGACAACTCGGGGCAACGTTCAATCCAGAGCGGCCTCAGCATACGGGGTCTCGGCTTCCAGTCAGAAGTCCTAACAGGTTTTCGATGGGAACCATTTTTTTTGAATACATCGGGGCGACCGCCATCACGGCGGTGGGAGCCGTGACAGGCCGTCAGTATCGCTTCTCGACTCCCGGTGTGCCTGTGGCGACAGATTTGCGTGATCGCTGGTCGCTGCTCAAGGTGCCCAACCTGCGCGAGAGTCAGGACCAACTTTAAGCCCACTTGATGGGCTAGCGATCTGAATCAACCCGGCTGCGTCTGTCTGTAGAGACTGAACCTCGTGTCTTGAAAATGGAGAACCCGCATGTATGAAAGAGGAGATTAGGAAGTTGTCCTGTAGGCAAAAATGTGAGACTGAAAGCCTCCAGTTTCAATAAATCGCAACACCTTTCCACGAACGGCCGGCATCAGGGTTCCATATCAATCACTTAGAAAACCTCAAATTTCAATGGAGTTCAATAAGGTCTGGAATCTGTTTCGGGACCAGGGGGTCGGAGGGTTCAAATCCTCTCTCCCTGACCAATGAAATTAAGAGGCATCACTTAGTACTCCGACGCTTTTTTCACAGTCGCGCACTCTCCCGGGTTGCTGCCGGGCAACCGCTCGCAAGTTTCCGTAGTCTGTCAAAGAAGCATCCCAGAGAAGGTCGATCGTTGGAATGATTTCTGGGTTGCACATGA
>Ga0137407_10003235_pt1 | contig 10807 bp, 8 predicted proteins | sample CZOMad2_2_16fung_FD_108410 | JGI IMG/M metagenome (GOLD analysis project Ga0137407, IMG submission 108410) | Vadose zone soil fungal communities from Angelo Coast Range Reserve, California, USA - CZOMad2_2_16fungal (Illumina Assembly) | ecosystem: Environmental > Terrestrial > Soil > Vadose zone...
ACGAGGGTCAGCCGTACCACGTCCTTCGGCCAGAAGAACCCCATGCCGTTGACGACGATGAGACCGATGAGACCGACCACCAGCAAGAGGGCCAGGGTCAACGCGCCGCCCGTAAGCCAGACGAAGGGCTCGCCGCCCATCCAGAAACCACGATGACGCGCGCTCACAGGTAGCGGTACTTCCTTCTGAGCCGGAGACGAACCAGCTCGGCCGCCGTGTTGAGGACGAAGGTCATGCAGAAGAGGATGAAGGCCGAGAGGAAGAGCACCCGGTACAAGGTGCCGCCGTCGGGCGCCTCGGGCAGCTCGACGGCGATATTGGCCGAGAGGGCCCGAAAGCCGCTGAAGATGTTCCAGTCCATGATCGGCGTATTGCCGGTGGCCATGAGCACGATCATGGTCTCACCCACCGCGCGTCCGAGGCCGATCATGATGGCCGAGAAGATTCCCGGACTGCCGGTGGGCACCACGATCCTCATGGCCGTTTGCCACCGCGTGGCGCCGAGGGCGAGCGAGCCGGCTCGCAGATGGCCCGGGACGTTCGCGAGGGAATCTTCCGCTATGGTGAAGATGATCGGGATTACCGCGAAGCCCATGGCCACTCCGACCACGAGCGAGTTCCGCTGGTCGTAGGTCAGCCCCAGCGCGGAGAGGATCCAGCCCCGGTAACTGCCCTGCATCAGGAGAGTCTGCACCAGTCCACCCAGCGCGAAGGCGAGCCAGAGTCCCAGGACGACCACGGGGATCAGGAGGAAGGCTTCGGTTCCCGTCTTGAATCGACCGCGAAACGTCAGAGGCAGGAGGCGCCAGCCACAGTACGCGATCAGGATCACCACGGGAAGCAGCAGGGGGATCAGAAAGAGCCCGGGCACGATGGGCTCGAGCACGGGCGCCAGCCAGAGTCCGGCAAGGAAACCCAAGACGACGCTGGGCAGCGCGGCCATGATCTCAACCACCGGCTTTACATAGGCCTTCACCGACGGGTGCATGAACTCGCTCACATAGAGTGCGGCGAGGAGCGCCATGGGCACGGCGAAGAGCAGTGCGTAGAGGGTGCCTTTGATGGTGCCGAAGATGAGCGGCGTCAGGCTCATCTTCGACTCGAAGTCGTCGGTGCCGCCTGTCGACTGCCACACCCACGCCGGCTGCGAGTAGCCCTCGTACCAGACCTTGCCGAATAGCGTCTTGAGCGTGACCTCGGGGTGCGGGTTGTGCACCTGCCACTGGGCGACCACCCCCTGCCCATCCGCCCCCAGCAGCGCATCGCTCTTGGGAGCAAAGACCACCGCCGCGAGCCCGGGGCGCTTGTCCCTGAAGGACAAGAGCGTCTGGCCCGAGGTCCCATAGCTGATATGAACCGTGCCCGAGCCATCCACCGTGGCGAAGCTCTTGTCTCGCTTCGAGGCGGTAACGGCCACCACCGGCGCGGCATGGGGAGCGAACTGATAGGTCCGCGTCAGCCGCTTCTCGCCGCTGTTCGGCGGTGGCACGACCTGCCAGCTGCTGACACCGCCCGCTCCATCGCCGACGATCAACGTCCGGTCGCCGAGCAGGAACCCCAGCGCCGTGACGGGGCTCCCGGGCTTGCTCGTCACCGCCACCGCATCGACTAGTTGGGGCGATGTAGGGTCCTTCAGGTCGTATCGGAGGATCTGGCCTTGCGAGGTGCCGAGGAAGAGATTCTCGGCGCGCCCGTCGAGCTTGAGAGTCGTGATCTCACCGGAGAGCTCGGGAGCGAATGCTTGAAGCGATTCCTCCCGTCGCGTGCCCCCGATGAGCGCCTTCCGCTCGACCACGCCCTGAATCACCAGAGCGGTCGGACCAACCTGCGCCACCATCACGCGCCCGGCCTCCGTTCCCCCTGAGGCGAGTCGACGCACGGGCCGCTTCTCCGTCGGATCGAGAACCGTCGCTTCCCCGAATACAGGCGCCGCCGTCACCGTTCGCCTGGCGCCCTGGAAGGTCACGTCGAATTTCATGTCGAGCGGAATGCTCCGCCCATCGGAGGTGCCGAGGAACAGCCGCGTCTTGCCCAGGGAAGCCACGGACGTTACGGATGCCCCGTCGAGGCCCGGCACGGGAACGGCTGGCGCGGGCTCGCCCCCCTTGAGCGCGAAGAAATCTACGCGGCCGCTTGACGTCAGGACGTAGGCGACCTCCCGGTACTCGTCCACTCCGACGGCGTCGCCGGGTGCCGGCTCGCGCCCTACGCCCGCGGTTCCGTAACTCCCGACGAAGGTCGCGGTGGGCGCCTTGAACAGCGGATACACCTCGACGGCGATGACCAAGAGGATGGCGAGGATGCAGGCGATAATGACAATGCCGCCGACCACCACGAGCCGGGACGCCCACCGATCAACGAGGATGCGCCGGCTCGTGCGGGCCCGGCTGATGGCAAGCGAGCGAGCCGGAGAGACCGGCCCGCCCCCCTCGAAGGTCTCGGCATTGATGGTCACTACTGTATCTTGGACAGTTCTTCCTTCGCGATGGAGGCCGGGATCGGGAAATATCCGTCCTTGATCACGCCTTCCTGGCCCTCTCTGGAAACGATCACCTTGACGAACTCTCGCGTGAGGGGGTCGAGCGCCTTGCCGGGAGCCTTGTTGATGTAGACGAAGAGGAACCGGGCCATCGGGTAGGCGCCGGAGTAGGCATTGTCCGCCATCGCCTCCACGCACTTCCCACCATCTTTCTCGCTGAGCGGCACGGCCTTGACGCCGGCGGTGGCGTAGCCGATGCCGGAGTAGCCCGCGGCGTAGCGATCAACCGTGACCCCCTGCACCACCGCGGCCGAGCCTGGCTGCTCCTTGACCGTGTCCTTGTAGTCACCGTTCTTCATCACGTGTTCCTTGAAGAACCCGTAGGTACCGGAGGCCGAGTTGCGCCCGTAGAGGCTGATGGGCTTGTTCGCCCATTCGCCCGTGAGCCCAAGCTGCCCCCATGTCGTTACGTCCTCTTTGGAGCCGGCGCGGCGGGACTTGGAAAAGATCGCGTCCACCTGGCTCATGCTGAGACACTTGATCGGGTTGTCCTTGTTGACGAAAACGGCGAGGGCGTCCACCGATGTGCGGATGGGCGTCGGCTTGTAACCGAACTTCTTCTCGAACTGGTCGATCTCGGTGCCCTTCATCTCGCGGGACATGGGACCCAGTTGGGCTGTGCCGGCGATGAGGGCGGGGGGCGCGGTCGAGGAGCCTTTGCCCTCGATCTGAACCTTGGCGTTGGGATAGAAGCGGCTGAAGGTTTCCGCCCAGTGGGTCATGAGATTGTTGAGCGTGTCCGAGCCCACGCTCGAGAGGCTGCCCGAGACCCCGCTCACCGTCTTGTACGGCTGGAGCCCCGGATCCAGCTGCACCTGGCCGCGGGCCACCGCAACACCCGAGACAAGCACGGCCACCGCCATGGCCGTTGCTACCATCGTTTGCTTCCTCATGTCTTCTCCTTTTTCAATAGGTTCACGCCGATCATCCGAGAGGTGTGTTTCATCGGCATAACCGCAATGTTACATTCGCGTTAATTTCGGTCGGCTCGGAGGGATTGCTCTGGCTCCCGGAAACGGTAACCGACGCCCCGGACGGTTTCGACTCCGGTCAATGGCAGGTGGGCGGAGGCGAATTTCGCCCGCAGCCTGGCCACATGCACGTCCACGGTTCGCGGCTCGACGAACCCATCCTGCCCCCACACGAGGTCCAGCAGTTCCTCCCGCCCGAAGACCCGCCCGGGCGTGCCCACCAGACTGGCCAGCAGCTCGAACTCCTTCGGCGTGAGATCGACCCGTTTGCCTTTGATGGTTACCTCAAAGCGGTGGCGATCGATTTCGAGGTCTCCGGCCTTGAGGTGATGCTTGCGGTCAGTGGACTCGACGCCCTTGCCCCGCCGCACCACCGCGCGGACGCGCGCCACGAGCTCCCGAGGAGAAAATGGCTTGGTCACGTAGTCATCGGCGCCCATCTCGAAACCCAGGACCTTGTCGCCCTCTTCCACGCGTCCCGTGACCATGATGACGGGAATGGCGCGCGTTTCAGGGTCCTGCTTGAGCCGACGGCACACCTCCCACCCATTGAGCTGGGGCACCATGATGTCGAGCAGGATGAGGTCGGGCTTGGCTTCGCGCGCCCGCTTGAGCGCATCGGCGCCATTGGCCACCACGCTGACTTCGTAGCCTTCCTTGGTCAGGTTGTAGTGGAGCAACTCCGCCACATCCTGCTCGTCCTCGACGACGAGAATGCGAGAACTGGTCTTCGACGTTGCAGACCCAACGGACTGCGGGGCACGTCTCCGCGCGGCCATTCCGGATTCGACCTCCCCCATCGCTCGTGTTGTCATGGGTGGAGTGTCGTCGAGCGCGGTTACAGGACGATGACGCCGCGGTAAATCCTGCGTGAACCCCCAGCTAGGTCGCGAGCATTCCCCCCGCCCCCGTCAGATCGTAGAGCCGCTCCTGGGAGCGCAGGGCGGGCTGGCCTTCGGCCCGGACGCGCACCGAGCTGCCGTCGGGCAGAATGCGCCGCGCCTTCACCGTATCCGCCAGCTGGACTTCGAGGATTTCCCGGAGGTTCGCCTGGATCTTCGGATCCAGCGCCGGGAAGGCGATCTCGATGCGCCGGTCCAGGTTGCGCGGCATCCAGTCCGCGGAGGCGAGAAGGTATTCCCCCTCACCCGCATTCTCGAAAAAGAAGATGCGCGCATGCTCGAGATACCGGTCGATGATGGAAATCACGCGGATATTGTCAGAGAGGCCAGGCACCTCCGGGCGCAGGCAGCAGATGCCGCGGACGATGAGATCGATTCGCACCCCGGCTCCGCTCGCCCCGTAGAGCTCCTCGATCAAGCGCCGGTCCACCAATCCGTTCATCTTCGCGATGATCCGGGCGGGCCGGCCGGCGCGGGCGTGGTCGGCCTCCCGGCGGATACGCTGGATCAGTCCCTCGCGCAGACCGCTGGGGGCGAGGAGCAGGTGGTGGAAGCGGTGAGGGCGCGTGTACCCGGTCAGAAGATTGAAGAGCTCCGTGAGGTCCTCGCCGAACGATTCGCGCATCGTGAAGAGCCCGACGTCGCCATAAAGGCCGCCCGTTCGCACGTTGTAGTTTCCCGTGGCGAGGTGGCAGTAGCGCCGGATGCCGTCGGCTTCCTGGCGCACCACCAGGCAGGCCTTGCAGTGGGTTTTGAACCCGGCCACCCCGTAAACCACGTGCGCGCCGACCTCTTCCAGCGCGCGGGCCCACCCGATATTCGCCTCCTCGTCGAAGCGCGCCTGGAGCTCCACGAGGACGGCGACCTCCTTGCCATGCTCGACGGCCGTGCGCAGCGCATGCGCGATAGGGGAAGCCGGGCTCACCCGGTAGAACGTCATCTTGATGGCGAGCACCTTAGGGTCGACGGCGGCCTCCCGGACAAAGCGGGTGACCGCGTCGAAGGTCTGATAGGGGTGATGCACGAGGACGTCGCCGGCGCGGATCGCGCTCCAGATGTCCGGTGCCCGCTCGAATGCGGGCACGGGATGGGGCGGCAGGGGTCTGTCCTTGAGGCGCGGAAGGTCGACGGCGGCGTAGAGCTGGAACAGATCAGAGAACGCCGTAAAACCCTCGCCCTCGTACAGGTCTTCGGGGACGAGCTCGAGCTCGTCAAGCAGGGTCCGGAGGATCTCCACGGGCAGGTCGGCATCATACTGAAGCCGCACCGCCGCTCCCAGGCGGCGCTCCCGGAGGCTCTCCTCGATGCTCGTGAGCAGGTCCTCGGGGCGCCCGTGGGGTTGCAGGTCGGCGTCCCGAGTGACGCGGATGGCGTAGCTCGAGAGAATATCGTATCCGCTGTACAGTCCCGGCAGGTGCAGCCGGATCACGTCCTCGAGGAGCATGAACACCTGCTTGCCCGCGGCGGCGGGAAGCGCCACGAAGCGCGGCAGCACCTGGCTCGGAATGTGGATCACCGAGAGCGTGGTATGCGGCAGCGCCGACGGCGTCGAGGGTCGGATCGAGGCCACCAGGCACATCGAGCGGTTGCCCAGATACGGGAACGGATGTCCGAGGTCGACGGCCAAGGGGGTGAGTACGGGAAGAAGGGTGCGCCGGAAGTACTCCTCGAGGAAGCGCTGCTGCTCCTCATCGGCCTCCTTGGGCCGGAGGAGATGGATGCCTTCCGCGGCCAGCAACGGCTGCACCTCCTCCAGGAAGCAGCGGTGCTGCTCGTCGACGAGGTCGTGGACGCGCGCGACCACCGCCGCCATCGTCTCCGCGGCCGTTTGTCCGTCCGGGCCCGTATCCTGGTCGCCGGAATGGATACGGCGCTTCAGCTCGGCCATCCTCACCATGAAGAACTCGTCGAGATTCGAGCTGAAGATGGCGAGAAATTTCACGCGCTCGAGGAGGGGCACCGTCGGATCCTTGGCCTCCTCCAGCACACGCCGATTGAACTCGAGCCACGACAACTCACGATTGATGAACGCGTCTGGACCCATGTCACCCTCGACCGTTGAATGTTTCGTGCAGGAGCAGGCCGTCCCGCACCCCTCGCGTGCAAATCACCAGCGTCAGGTAGCCGCCGAAGATCATGGCCTCCTCGATGACCATGGCCCCCGAGAGGATGATGTCGGCGCGCTCGGCCTTGAGCCCGCGGATCTTCTTGCGCTTTCGCTGAGAAAGATCTTCGAGCCGCTCCCGGATCGCCGTGATGTCGGACTGCCGCATCTGGAGCCCGTGACGATGCTTGCGCTCTCCCGAGTGCGCCCGGAGATGGATGCTCGCCAGCGTGCGAACCGTGCCGCCCATTCCCACCATGACCTCTCCGCGGCGCGCCGGAGGCAAGGCGCCCTGGAGCTGCCCGCGGACCCGGGTACGAAACGCCTGCAGCTCGCGCGGCTTGGGCCGTTCACCGCGAAGGAAGAGACCGGTGGTCCGCACCGCTCCCAGCGGAAGGCTCGCTATGGACACGACCTTTCTGTCCCGGACCCGGCTGAGCTGGAAGCTCGCCCCACCAAGGTCGGCCACCACACCGTCCTTGAAGGACAGGCTGTCGAGCGCAGCATAGACGCCGAAGCGTGCCTCATCTCGCGCGCTCAGCACCCGCACGTCGATGCCCTCCTTGCGACGAAGCGGCCCTAGCAACCGCTCCCGGTTGCGGGCTTCACGAACAGCCGAGGTCGCCACCGCGACGACACGCGGGCCCCACGCGTCTTTGGTGTATCGGGAGAAAAACCTGTGTACCGCCCGAAGCGTCTCGTCGATCGCCTCGCGAGGCAGGATGCCGGGTCTCCCCGCCCCGAGCCGGGTGGGAACTCGCTCCTCGACTAAAACGCGATAGCGGGAGCCCGGGACGATCTTGGCGAGGAGGAAGCGGACAGCCGTCGAACCGAGGTCGACGACGGCAACCAACTCTGCCATCCGGCGGGCATCCTGTCCTGACCGGCCCATCAGGTCAAGTTACGAGGAAAATAGCGAGAGCTTCGCGTAACGGCGACTACCGATTCACCAAACCATCGTTTCGGGCTCGGAATCCAAATGGTACCACATGGAACTGCGAGGTGGCTGCGCCTAGTAATCTGCGAGAGCCCTTAGTATTCGGGGCTTTACAAACCATACCAGCTTGCCGGGGGCATCGGGCCCATCGGGAAGATCCACCAGTGCGGCTCCGCCCTTCTTGAAGGTCAGCCGCTCTGGTTGGGGCGCCCCGAGGAAGTGCGCGAGCAGGGCCGAGAGCACAGGTTCGTGGCCGACGATGGCCACGGTCTGGGCGGGCGGGAGCTCTCGCAGAGCGCCCACGATGCCCTCGACGCTCTCACCAGCCAGGCCGGGTTCGATCCGTAGCTCGATGCGCTTGAAGGCGCTTGCGGCAATCTCCGCGGTGGCCTTCGCGCGAGGCGGCGGGCTCGTCAGCAGAAGATCTGGCCGGGCGACGATACGCGCGAGACGCGTCGCGGCCGCGCGGAACGTCGCTGTGCCTCGCGGCGTGAGCGGACGGTCGTCGTCGCGTACACCCGGCGTTCCCCGCGGCACGGCGGCGGCATGACGCACGATGAGAAGCTTCATGATCGCCGGATTATCGGACAGATCTGCGGCGGGGGCTACCCTTATCCGTCTCGAGGCGCTCCCCGCACCCACGAGGCTGTGTCGAGATTCGGAGCGATTCCTGGATCGGCGGGGCCGGGCTTCGTTCCGTGTCGGCGGAGCAAATCGGGGGCGGAGCCGTCGAAGGTCAAAAGGTCTTCGGTCAATTCGAGGGCACGGTCCAGTCCGCCCAGAATCGTCGGCGCGGGCGCCCCGCTCACTATCACGCCGAGCCCTTCGATGCGGCTCAACCCTCGCAAAAGCTCGAAGAATTGGTCGATGTCCGCTCCCGAGAGGGTGGCATCCAGCTCCGGGACGACGAGAAATTCGGGTCTCCACGCCGGAGGGCCTGCTCGAGGAGCTCTGAAGCGGACCGCGGGGGTCGGCGGAGCCAGCGGAGCGTATCGCGCCCCGTGTCGTAGCTAAGGATGGGCACGGAATTCGCTCCGCACTGCTCTTTGCCGGGTTCGTTCCAGATTCTGGCGAGGTGCTCAACGACGGCCCAGTCGCTTGCCTCGCATTCCGGCTCGGCTTCGCGCCCACGCCGGCGGCTGAGGCGGCGCTCGATCTCGCCCCGATCGTCGCAGCGACACCAGAGCAGCACCGGATCGAAATGGTGGGCGGCACAGAGATCGAAGATCGCCTTTCTCTTCGCGGCCTCTCCGTGCACCGCATCCATAATCACGATTCGAGCGCCAGCGGTCACATGCTGGTCGAGCAGGCTCAGCATTCTGACGTAGGCCGCGTCACGCGCCTGCTCGTAGGCCGTTACCTCTCGTATGAATCCCTCCGTCCGTCGCACCCAATCGGGGAGCGAGATGCCCAGCTCTCGATAGACGTCGCAGCTTCTGATGAGCGCTCCCCGGACGAAAGCATGAAGGCGCTCAGCCGTCGTCGTCTTGCCCGATGCCGGAAGGCCGCACATGACGACGACCAGGCGGGGAGATGCCACTCACCGGTCCCCCAGGAGTGCGATCTGGAAGAGATGAGCTCCTGGTCTGTCTAGGTCGACCAAGGCGGACCGGACCTCGCAATCGCAACGATCGGCTTCGATTCCGTCATCGCCTCGGGCATCGCCTTGGGCATCGCCTCGGGATCGATCTCCACGAAGCCGATATCGCGGATCCCTCGACCGATCTGTCCCTTGAGGACACGCTCGAGTTCGAGCAGACTCGGCCAGCCGCTCCAGAGCAACGGTCCACGACGAGCCACTCCAGCCAGGCGCATGGTCAGCCACAAACCGGGACCATTCGGCATCCGCTCTACCCAAGTCAGGAAACCGTCTTCACCGATGGGGAGAATGCTCGTTCCGTCATATGACGGAACCCACCGTGGTGGCCACGCGGGAATCACGGCCGTTCCGTACGGCCTCCGCAGATCCCTGATTCGCGTAGGGCCTTCCATGTGTGGTCTGCTTTGAAGACACAAGGTATGGTGGTCGCCGGAGCAAGTCAAGCCGCATATGGTGCGTGGCGACGATGTTCGAAAACCACGGGGTCATCACCGGTTGCCGATACCGTCTCGATGCTGGACCTGTCGAAGCGACGCTCAATCCTTCTCGACAGTTGCCGCAGACCGCGCTGAGAATTCTTCGGCGCGGAACAGGTCAAAGGAAGTCTTGACCACGCGGAAAAGAGTACATACACTCGCCCCGCTCAATTACAAACACAACACCGAATCATTACGAAACTGTTACGACACGCTTTCACGGCGCCGTTACTCGAGCCTGCTCGAGCACACACACACTCGCTTTCAGGATGCGGAGGAATGTCACGCGGATGACCTGCACGCAAAGTCCGGAAGATGCGTCGGCAGCGCGCAATGAGCCGGGGCGCAGATTGCTATGAACTCGGAAGCCCTCGTCAATCGGGAGCTCTCATGGCTCGAGCGCTTTCGGCCTCTCCTCGAGGAGGCGCTGGACCAGACCCTACCGCTCCTCGAGCGCACGAAGCGGCTCGCCGACTTCAGCTCGAAGCTCGACGAGTTCTTCATGCGAGGGATGGCCGGCCTGCAGCGTCGCGTTCGAAGCGGCGACGATGCCGTCGGGCCTGACGGGCGCTCGCCGGCGGAGACGCTGGCCGCGGTAACCAAACGGGTTCACGAGCTGGTGGAAGAGCAGCACCGCTGCTTCCTCGACGAGATCCAGCCGGGCCTCGCGTCGGAAGGGATCGTCCTCCTTCGTCCCGCAGACGCTACGGAGGAGCAGCAACGCTTTCTCGGGAAATACTTTCGTGACCGTGTTCTCCCCGTGCTCACGCCGCTGGCCATCGACTCTGGCCAGCCCTTCCCATACCTCGGGAACGGCGCGCTCTGGCTCGTGGCCTCCATCCGACCGGCGGCGCCGTCGGTTTTTCCCCCTACTAGCCTGTCGGTGATCCACATCCCGGAACAGGCCCTTCCGCGCTTCATCCGGCTGCCCGATCCCTTCAACTCTCATCTCTTCATACTGCTCGAAGACGTGATCCGGCTCAATCTGCCCACGATCTACGCCGGCTATGACATCGTCTCGAGCCATGGCATCCGCGTCACTCGGGACGCGGCGGTGTCCTCGAGCGTTGGTGAAGGTCTGGAGACCCGCGTGGAGGAGAGCTTGCGCGAACGTCGCCTCGCCGCCGCCGTGCGCCTGCAGTGCGACGGTGACCCCTCGCCCGACGTTCTCAGCCGGCTCCTGACGGCTCTGGAGCTCTCGCGGGCGGATTTCTTCGAGGGCTTCGCGGCTTTTTCCGACCTGTCTCAACTCTACGCGGCCGTCGATCTTCCTCATCT
>Ga0137407_10003236_pt1 | contig 10807 bp, 6 predicted proteins | sample CZOMad2_2_16fung_FD_108410 | JGI IMG/M metagenome (GOLD analysis project Ga0137407, IMG submission 108410) | Vadose zone soil fungal communities from Angelo Coast Range Reserve, California, USA - CZOMad2_2_16fungal (Illumina Assembly) | ecosystem: Environmental > Terrestrial > Soil > Vadose zone...
AGATGTCGGGCGTTGTGGGGAGGTTACCAGAAAAGCATTCAGATTAACCAATTTTAAGAATGCGACCCGCAAAACAGGCGAAATGCACGGTAATCACATGCGATTGCGCGCAAACGGTGTAAAATTTTGTAAAACCCTGCGATAACAATGGGTTGGCGCGTCTAAGCTATGAGGTGGGGTGGTGACTTTTCTCATCTAACACAGTAGGGGAGATGGAACGCAGTCTCTGGCGGCAGAGACTGCGGAATACCATCCAGATCGGGGCTACACGTGGAATTCATCAGGCGTCATTGGATCATCGCCGCTCTTACGGTAGGCATTCTGCTGGCGGTCGGGCTGTTTGGCGCATTCTCCATCAGGGGCGATAACAAGTCGCAATATTTCACTGCGAAGGTGGAGCATGGCGACATCCGTGAAGTCGTGGAAGCGACGGGCACGATCAACGCCGTCATCACGGTGCAGGTTGGCTCGCAGGTTTCAGGAACCATCGCGAAGCTCAATGCGGATTTCAACTCGCGCGTGAAGAAGGGTCAAGTCGTCGCGCAGATTGACCCGGCGCTTTTCCAGGGCACGCTGCTGCAGAACAAATCCGACCTTGCGAATGCGCAGGCCAATCTTGCGGCCGCCCGGGCAAACCTCGAAAAGGCGCAGGCTACCGCCAGCCAGGCCAAGGCGGATGACCAACGCTACAAGGCTTTGGCGGCCCAAGGCGTCGTGAGTCCGCAACAGCAGGACCTGGCCCGCGCCAACGCGGACACGGCAGTGGCGGGCGTTTCGGCTGCCCAGGCCCAGATCGTACAGGCGCAAGCGCAAGTGAAACAGAAAGAAGCAGCTGTGGAAGTTGCGCAGACGAATCTGAACTACACCACGATTCACGCTCCGATTGATGGCACTGTAATCGCGCGCAACGTGGATGTGGGTCAGACGGTGGCCGCCTCGTTGCAGGCGCCCACTCTGTTCACGATCGCACAAGACCTGACCAAGATGCAGGTTTACGCGAATACTGATGAGTCGGACGTGGGGACGATCCGGCCCGGACAGATTGTCACATTCAAAGTCGATGCGTTTCCCAAGGACACCTTCACGGGTCGCGTGGATCAAATCCGAATGAACGCCACGGTGGTGCAGAACGTGGTGACGTACAACACCGTCATCAACTTCGACAATCCGGACCTGAAGTTGTTTCCAGGCATGACTGCGTACGTCACGATTCCAGTGGCTTCCGCGAGCAAAGTTTTGAAAATCCCCAACGGTTCTTTGCGTTTCAAGCCCGATATGAAAGCCGAGGAAATTCGCGCGATCTACACGAAGTATGGAATCGATGCCGGGAAAGCGATGCGCGCCGCTTCGGCAGATCAGTCAGGGGGCGGCGGGGCAGCGGGCAGGCAAGCGCGAGCCGGTGGGGAAGGGAATGCCGGCGGCGGAGGTGGACAGGGAAACACCCAGGCTCAGACGCGCGGGCCGCGCATGGACGTTGCCATCGTGTGGAAGTTGCGTCCGGACAAGGCGCTTGAACCGGTGCGGGTACGCACTGGCATTACTGACCACACCGTAACGGAAGTTGTCCAGGTACTGAATGGCCAGCTAAACGACGGCGACGACGTTATTACTGGTTCAATGGCAGCAAGCACGAATCGGCCGCCGACTATGGGCGGGCCGACGATGAGAAGGTAACAGGTCAGAGCGGAGCAAGCTCGTGGCTCGCTGCTACGAGCTAGAAACGGAATATGGCAACCATCACCCAACCCGGACTCGATGCGGCCGCTCCGACTAGCGGAACAGAGAGCATCATTCGTGTCGCCGAAGTTCACAAATATTACGAACTTGGCGAGACCCGTGTACACGCGTTGCGGGGAGTGAGTGTAGAGGTTGGCCGCGGTGAGTTCGTCGCCATCATGGGCTCGAGCGGCAGTGGGAAATCCACATTTATGAACATTCTCGGCTGCCTCGATAAGCCGAGCTCCGGCCAGTACCACTTGGAAGGCATTGAAGTATCGAGTCTGGACAAGAAGCAATTGGCGGCCATTCGCAACCGGAAGATTGGATTTGTGTTTCAGGGATTCAATCTGCTTTCGCGCACTACGGCGCTGGAGAATGTCGAGCTCCCGACTCTTTATGCCAGCATCAGCCGCGAGGAAGGTGTGAAGCGCGCCAATGACGCGCTCGAACTGGTGGGACTGGCGGATCGCAAACTGCACTATCCCTCCCAGCTTTCCGGCGGACAGCAGCAGCGAGTGGCGATTGCGCGTGCGCTGGTAAACCGGCCCGCGATCCTGCTGGCGGACGAACCGACCGGCAATCTCGACAGCCGTACCTCCGTGGAGATTATCGACGTGCTGCAAAGGCTGAACGAGAAGGGGTTGACGATCGTGCTGGTCACGCACGAATCCGATATTGCCCGCTTTGCGCGGCGCATGATCGAGTTTCGAGACGGCCGGATCCGGCATGATGATCCAGTTGCCGATCGACCGGTGGCATCCGAGATTCTGAAGAGCATGCCAAAGGTGGAGGACTGAGATGAATCTGATTCAGATCCTTCGCATCGCGATGCGGGCGCTGGCGCGCAACAAGCTGCGCTCGGCGCTCACCATGCTGGGCATCATCATTGGCGTAGCGGCGGTGATTGCCATGGTCAGCGTGGGGCAAGGTGCGCAGCAGCAGGCGCAGGATCAGATTGCTGCCATGGGATCGAATGTGCTGTTCGTAGGGTCGGGTACGGTGTCGCGGGGCGGCATGAGCATGGGCTGGGGCGCCACCAAGTCGCTGGTCTATGACGATATGACCGCGATTCTGCATGAGTGTCCAGCCATAGTGGCTGCGGCGCCGGGAACTACCGCAACCGCGCAAGTGGTTTTTGGAAACGATAACTGGAACACGCGCATCACCGGCACCGAGCCGCAGTTTTTCGACATCAAGGTGTGGACTTTTCAGGAGGGCAGTTCTTTTCTCCAGGCGGACGTGGAATCCGCGAACAACGTGGCGGTAATCGGGGAAACGGTACGCAAGAATCTTTTTGGCGCGACTGATCCACTGGGCCAGACTATCCGCGTCAACAATCTACCTTTCAAAGTAGTGGGCGTTCTCGACCTTAAAGGGACATCGCCGATGGGCGACGATCAGGACGACACCATCGTGATGCCCGTGACCACTGTGCAGAAGAAGATGAATGGGCAGACTTGGCTGCGCTGGATTATGGTGTCCGCGGTTTCGCGCGAGGCTAGTTACCCTGCGCAGAAGCAAATCACTGCAGTGCTGCGCGACCGGCACCGCATACGCGCCGGACAAGATGACGACTTCTATGTACGCAATCTGGCCGACTTCGCGCAACTGGCCGATGAACAGTCTCGATTGTTCACGGTTCTGCTGGCTTCGATTGCCAGCATTTCGTTGATCGTCGGCGGCATCGGAATCATGAACATCATGCTGGTGTCGGTGACCGAGCGCACGCGCGAAATCGGTATCCGCATGGCCATCGGCGCGACCGAGGGCGATGTGCAGCAGCAGTTCCTGATCGAGGCGATTGTGCTCAGCCTGATCGGGGGGGCCATTGGAATTGGGCTGGGGCTGGGAGCGTCCTCAACGATCGCCAACACTCTCGGATGGCCGGTGCTGGTCTCGACTAAAGCGATTGTAGTAGCCGCAGTCTTTTCTGCCGCGATCGGAATCTTCTTCGGATTCTATCCGGCGAGGAAGGCGGCGCGGCTGGATCCGATCGAGGCGCTGCGGTACGAATAAGAAGGCGATCTCTTTTCCGCAGCATTGAAAGTGTGCGTCACAAATCGGTCGTCCCTCCGGGGCTTGAATCATTTCTCCCACCTGTCCCAGCGCTGAAGCGCTGGGCTAACCTAGAACGCCCGTCCGGGGCTGGATTTTTCGAACAACTGGTTCCGATGAATTGTCCGAAAGCGACTTCACGCGCGTGCACGCTCTGCACCCCTCCCGGAAATTCAACCCAAAATCCAACTACCGACGAGATAGCGGCTCAGGCTCGGCTGAGCCGTCGGCACGTGGATCGGACGCGCCAAAGTTCGCCCCGGTGGTTGAGTTATGCAGCACGGCTTGGCCGCGTCCCATTGCGCTGGAATATTCCTGCCGTACGACAAGGTTGTGGCCTTTCTTGCGGAGTTCTTCCACCACTTCGGACTTCACTCGCGATTCGATCAGCAGGTGGCAGCCGATTGGTTCGGCGGTGTCGGCGATGGTAAATCGCGGAGCTTCCAGAGCAGCCTGGATGTTCATCCCGTAGTCGACGAAGTTGGAAACAAATTGCGCGTGTGCCAACGGCTGATTCGATCCGCCCATGATTCCGAATCCGATGTGAGTGTCGCCACGCTCCATGAATGCGGGAATGATGGTGTGAAAAGGACGCTTGCGGGGCGCGAGCGCGTTCGGATGATTCGGATCGAGCGTAAACAGGCCACCGCGATCCTGAAGGATGAAGCCCATTCCGTTCACGGCAACGCCTGAGCCAAAGGCGTCGTAAAGGCTCTGGATGAGCGACGCGATGTTGCCGTCTTTGTCGACTACCGCGAGGTAAGTCGTGTCGCTCCGAGCGGGGCTGCCACTGGAAGTCGTGCAATTTGTCTTGTCGGCGTTGATGAGTGCGGCGCGTTCCGCGGCATAGTTTTTCGCGAGCAGTCCCTGGACCGGGACTTTGGCGAAGCGCGGATCAGCGTTGTAGCGATAGAGATCGGTGTAGGCGAGCTTCATCGCTTCAATCTTCTTGTGGAGTTCGGGCGCTCCATGCGGGCCCGCGGGATCGGGCGTGAACGTCACCATAATGTTCAGCATTTCCAAGGCGGCCATGCCTTGCCCGTTGGGAGGCAGTTCGTAAATTTTCCAGCCACGGTAGTCGATTGATATTGGATCCACCCACTCCGAAGAAAAGTCCGCCAGATCGTCAGCCTGCATTGTTCCACCCAGAGCCGAAGATGTCTTAACGATGGCCTGCGCAATTTCTCCGCGATAGAAGCCATCGCGGCCGTGATCGGCGATCAGGCGGAGACTCTTTGCAAGATCGGGATTGGAAAATTGCTCACCAATCTCGGGAGCCTTTCCGTGCGGTAGGAAAACACGCGCCGCCTCGGGAGTTTGCTTGAGCCTGTCTTGCGAACCTTCCCAGTAACTGTGGACCAGCTCCGGAACCGAGTAGCCGTGCTTGGCGTAGAAAATGGCTGAGGTGAAAAGATCCTTCCAGGGAAGGCGTCCGAAGCGCTGGTGAGCTTTGCTCCATCCATCGACCGCGCCGGGGACAGTCACGCTGTGGATGCCCTCGTGAGGCATGGAGGTGACACCTTGCTTCTTGAGGAAGTCGATGGAAAGCTGGCGGGGTGCCCATCCGCTGGCGTTCAGACCGTAGAGTTTACCGGACTTGGCGTCCCAGTAGAGCAGAAAGAGATCGCCGCCGATACCGTTCATCATTGGCTCGGTCACGCTGAGGACGGAGTTCGCAGCGATCGCTCCGTCGATGGCAGAACCGCCGCGCCGGAGTACGTCCGCGCCCGCTTGGGAGGCGAGATACTGGCTGGTGGCCGCAATTCCGCCGCTGGTCACTACCATGGAACGGCCGTAGGAACGGTCCTGCGCGAGAGCGCAGCACGACACAACCAAGCAGGTCAGCAAGAGACCAGAACGTAGCATGATTCCTCGAAACGTTCCTAACTTTGGGGCCGGCTCCAGAAAGCGGTTGGCTAGTCTGGCAGCGAATTGTACCCTAGTTATCGGGTACATTCCTACTAACGCCGACATGCTTCTAACTCTATCTCCGACTCGGCGTACGTCTCAAGCTCAAGGCAGAGGTTTGCCCCCGCAATCTGCTCCAAAAGAGAGCCGAAGGCGGACTTAGGAGGTTACAACTCCAGCACAGGATTGTTTTTCAGTTGCGATTCGCCTATTTGCTTCGTATTATTGCGCGGGGCGAAACTAAGAACTTCCGAGCAGGCCGATGAAGGTGAAACAGATTCATGTTCGCCCAGACTGTACTGACCTGCGTGCTTCGAAACTTATTCTCAAGTGCCCCCCCTGTCTTTCCCCGTACGATTTTTGTTCTCAATCGCGAGCCCCGGCCAGGTGATAAGAAGAATTGTTTGCTTGCACGTGCACACATTTGAGTCAATGACGAGGCATTCAATGAGAGCACTTCGCCTTACCGCATCCATGGTTGTCTTTCTCCTGGTCGTCGCCAGCTCGGCAGTGTTCGCTCAGGCAAGCACGGAGGACGCCGGCACGCTTCCGAAAATCCACAGATTCCAGCCTGCAGTTGCCGCACGACCCGCCGATGCGTCACCGGCAAACGAGGTTGCGAACCCCGGCGAGCTCAGCGATTCCGTCGTCCGGCAGATCAACGCATTGGAGGAGGACAAACAGGCCCGCACGCCAACTCAGAGGAAGATCAGTTCGCGATTACTCTACACGGCAAGGATGTTACAGGGCCAATCCGCCGCGCCGGGCATACCTGTCCTCTATACAAACCTTGAACTCGATGAGCAGAACAACCTGTTTGTGGATATCCGAGCGACGGTCAGCGACGACCTGGTGCAGAAGCTACAGTCTCTGGGAGTCCGGATCATCCGCTCCGACCCGGCCTATCACAACATTCGCGCGTTTGTTTCGTCGTACCAACTCGAATCCGTTGCCAGCCTTCCTGAGGTAATATTCATCGCTCCCAGGAGCGAGGCGATGACGGTTGGGGCGGGACTCAATTTGAAGGGGCTTCTAAAGAGGCAGACTTCGCCGGGTTTCGCGCAACGGGCTGCCACCGTGCGAGAGAAGCTGTCCTCCCCGCTTGCAAGCCAGGGACTCGGCCTGTCTTGCACCGGACGGGGGAGTGTGACTTCGGAGGGTTACGCAACCCACCGAGTGGATGATGCGTGCGCCACTTTCGGGGTCACCGGTGCGGGGGTGAAGATCGGCGTTCTTTCCGACGGCGCCAGCAACCTGGCGTTTAGCCAGGCTTCGGGTGACTTGCCAGCGGATGTCACCGTACTTCCTGGACAAGTGGGCAGTGGCGACGAAGGCACCGCTATGTTGGAGATCATCCACGACCTGGCCCCGGACGCCAAGCTCTATTTCGCTACCGCATTCACGTCGATCGAGAGCTTCGCACAAAATATCCACGACCTGCGCACGGCTGGCTGCGACATCATTGTCGATGACGTTTTCTACCTTCAGGAGTCGCCATTTCAGGATGGGCAGGCCCCCACCGTATTTGCTGAATTGGACGGTGGAATAGTGACTCAAGCGGTCAATGATGTCACCGCCGACGGTGCGATGTATTTTTCTGCCGCCGGGAACGAAGGGAGTAAAAATATCAACACCGCTGGCACTTATGAGGGCGATTTTGTGGATGTAGGTACTAATTCTCATCCCGGTACGAAAGCTGGGAGGGTACACAAGTTTGGCACCAACGCGTTTGACACGATAACATTCGCCGGCGGGCCAGTTGTGCTGCACTGGCCTGATCCATTGGGGGGCTCCACCAATGACTATGATTTGTTCATTCTCAACTCCGCAAATCAGGTAGTGGATTCGTCCACGGAGATTCAGAACGGGCACCAGGACCCGGCTGAAGGGGCTTTTCCCCATGCGGATAACGACCGGGTTGTTGTTTTCAAGGCCACGGCGGCGGCCAATCGCTTTTTGCACGTGACCGCGTTTGGGTCGCTCCTGGCGGTTACCACATCGGGCGCCGTGGTCGGGCATCCTGGTGCGAGCGGAGCGTTTGCGGTTGGCGCCACGCCCGCTTACCTTCCGATTTGCAATATTCCCACTGTCTGTCCCACTGGCCCTTGGCCTGACCCTTTCAGCGCAAGCGACGTCATTGAGCCGTACAGTTCCGACGGGCCGCGGCGTATTTTCTTTCAAGCCGACGGAACACCCATTACTCCCGGCAATTTCTCCGCGACCGGGGGCGTGGTGCTCCCAAAGCCTCAGTTCACAGCTGCAGACGGCGTGTCCGTGACGGGCGTGGGAGGGTTCCCAAGCCCCTTCTATGGGACGTCAGCGGCGGCGCCACACGCGGCTGCGATTGCCGCGCTGGTCAAGTCGGCGGACAGCACTCTGACGAACAGCGAGGTCGCGGGGTTTCTCACTGGTAGCGCGATCGACATTATGGGTGCCGGCACAGATCGTGACTCTGGGGCTGGTATCGTCATGGCCTTCGAAGCGGTTAAGGCCGCACTAGCGCCTAGCCTTGCCGGCCTCTCGCCAAACCACGGAGACGTTGGCACTCCAGTCACCGTTTCCGGGAAAAATTTCGGTACGATTCCGGATACAGTAACGTTCAACGGGACCGCAGCCACGCCAACGATCTGGACTCCCACGTCCATTGTGGTCCCAGTGCCAGCCGGGGCGACCAACGGAAATGTTGTGGTAACGGTGGCTGGCACGCCCAGTAACGGTCTTTTGTTTACGTTCACGCCGAGTATCACCGGCCTAAGCACGAACTCGGCCCCCGCAGGCGCGTCGGTCACCGTCACGGGGACGAACTTCGGAGCGACTCAGGGAACGAGCAAGGTAACGTTCAACGGCAAGGCAGCATCGGTGACGACGTGGAGTGCGACGTCGATCGTGGTGAGTGTGCCGGTGGGAGGGACTGGGAAGGTCGTGGTTACGATCAACAGTATCGACAGCAACGGGCTGGATTTCACGGTGCAGGACTTCTCCGTGCCAGCGACACTGACCGATATAACCGTGACCGCGGGCGGATCGCAGTCGCAGACTTTCACAGTCACACCGGGCGGCGGGTTTGATGCGGCAGTCACGTTTACCTGTTCCGGCCTACCCAGCAAATCAACTTGCACGTTTACACCTCCCAACGCGACTCCAGGAGGCGCCCAGGTCGACGTAGCCATGAAGGTTTCCACGACAGCAGCGGTCACGAGTGGAGCGGGTATGGCGACGTTTGGGATGTGGTTGACCTTCGGAGGCTTTGGGCTAGTGCTCGCGGGCGGCGCCGGCACTCGCAAACGGACCCGTAAAGTGCTCGCCGGCCTCGTTCTGTGCCTACTGCTTCCGCTGCTGCTGGCGATCACAAGTTGCGGGGGCGGCGGAAGTTCGCATACGACAACTCCTGGCACACCCCCAGGCACCTACAACGTAACGATGAAAGCTACGTCCGGTCCAACTTCTCACTCGTCAACCTTCAAGCTAACCGTGAACTAAATCGAGAATGAGGCGGTCTGCGTGGACCGCCTCGTTTCGTGCCGAGCGGCCCGATAGTCGATGCTACAATTCGCGTTAGCAGTCTGATTGCCTCGTGCGAAAGTGGCGAAATTGGCAGACGCACCAGACTTAGGATCTGGCGGGGCAACCCATGGGGGTTCGAGTCCCCCCTTTCGCACCAACTTTTTGCAGATCAATAGGCTTTCGATCCCCTGGCCGTACACACCTTTGCACTCGCCTGCACTGATTCCTGGTTTCCAGATTAGCCTGGCAAAACCGGCATCGGAAATACTGACGGTCTCTTTACGGATTCCTTATGAACCTCGTGGTGAACTGAAATCAGTACCGTTACGAGGTCAGTCATTCCGGACGGAGCGGGATTTTGTCATGTTGGTTCTGGCTGTGCGAATAGTGGAAACGATGTTTGTCGTGGGTGCTGTTGGATGCGTTGTAGTTCTGGCGTTGACCGCCATAGAGGACATCCGAACATTGTTCGGGCTCGACGAAAAGGAATATTCGGATAAAGACGCTCCAGTTCGAACTCTCGTTACTGGGTCGGGTTTCGCGGAAACTTCAAGTATGGTAGACGCACACCATCGATGATCACCTGGTCGGCGCGAACGTTGTCAGGCGCTTCGAAGCCTTTAGCGCCGGCATCGGTAACAAAGTCGTCCTGATCGACGCCGTCGCCACTCACTCCCAAACCACCTACTAACACTCCATTCTTATAAAGCGGCACGCTTCCCGGAAAAAAGACGATTCCGTTTTGGTTGGGATTCGCCGGCTGCGAACCTTGAGTGCATGGATGGGCGATGTCAAAAGTGTAGAGAGTGAAAAATGGGCCTGGACCAGAGCCGTCAATGCCGGGCGGGAAAAATGGCTGCGCGCCGAAGCCGATGGTGCGGTTGGTTACGGCGGTGCCGGCGGGAACTCCAGGCAGGTCGGGAGTGCCAACGGGACTGCCGAAATAGATCACATTGCGGGCTTTGGCAACGGCGACGTCGATGCTGAAGACAGTTGCGTCCGGCATTCGATGCAAACCCAGGACAGTGCCATCAAGGTCTGTAACGGCAATCGTCATCTTCGTACGGGAGCTTGGGGGCAGACGAATCACAGCTCGCGTGATCTCGGCGGTGGCTACTGCCTGGTTGACGATGTTCGCTACGTCACTTTGAGTCAGACCGGATACTCCAGCAGTTGGCCCCACCAGATCACCGTCGGGAGGCAGCGTGCCATTCAGCGGGCCAATCACGTATGTGCCGGCCACAGTTCCGGGGCCGATGCCGCTCGGAGGAGTGGTCTGGTTTACGAAAGGCAAGGCAATGCCACCGATTATGACGACTCCGGGCGGCGGCAACTGCGATGGGTCCGGAAGCAGGCCGGACTGGGATGCGCCCGAGAAAGCCGCGAACTCGGCGGCCTCTGATGAAGTGCTTACTACTCCCACTCCTCCGACTGCGTAGCCGTTCTTGAAAAGTGGAACTCCTCCTGGATTTACGGCTGCGGGATCGCTGTCCATGTTGTTAGCCTTGCCAGTAATGATGCCTAGCCCCAGACTTAGGCCGTCGATCGAACGGGCGGGGTCGATGTTTTTTCCGGGCAAGAAACCTGTGTTCAGGGAACAGCCTCGATTCGTGTTTTCGAT